>OAVP01001031.1_pt1 | contig 11891 bp, 5 predicted proteins | sample 1495311 | NCBI WGS metagenome assembly OAVP01 (sample SAMEA2580102, study PRJEB22360) | human gut metagenome | biome: human gut; feature: human-associated habitat; material: faeces | place: Denmark | collected 2008/2010
CTCCAAGAGTACGATTTATATGAGTCAGGGGAAATATATAATGTCCGAAGAGAGTGGGCTTGGTGTAATCGTTCGCAAGGATGTCAAAGCGATTAAGGGCGGATATAGTCAGTTTAGTGAAGGGACGGATGTTTCGGCACGTGATATAGATGCGTATGTGACAGTCATCAGTGGTGATGTGAACGGAAATAAGCAGGCGGATGCCGGTGATTGTGGTTTGTTGCTTGTCAAGAAAGGGCATATAGCTATTGAAGGGGTTACTTTTCAGTATGGATATGTATCTGAAGCAGATGCCAGTGCTACCGAATGTGGTAGTGGAATTTATGTGAGTGGCAGTGCCAGTGATACTTCTATTGAGTTGACCGATTGCGTGATTAGAGATTGTAAGTCGGGAGTAACGACTTCTGCCAAGCAGGGTGGTCCGGCTGTTTTTGTCTTGTCGGGACAGGTACGTTTGAATAAGGTAAGCTTGTTGGACAATACGGCTGCAGGTCGTGGAGGAGCTGTTCGTTGTAGTAGCAAGACAGCGGTGGTATTTATGAATGGCTGTCTGCTGAAAGGTAATTCTCATAACGGTTCGTGGGGAAATGGTATTCAGATGTCGGAAGGACATATTTGTATAAACAATACCACGCTGATAGAGAATATGGGGACAGGTGCCGCTTTGAATGGAGGAGGTAGTATACTGCTGACTAATAATACAATCATTGGAAATGCGAATGATAGTCATGGGGCTGTGCGCTGTGAGACGGGAGTTGGCGGTGATACGAAGTTTATTAATAATTTGTTGATTTCAGAAAATCCTTCGGCTCCGAGTTTTAATCTGAATGGTAGTAACTTTGAAGCTTTCTCGAAAGGATATAATGTGTATCAGCGTGTGACGGGGATAACGATGAGTGCATCCGATACGGCTTATCCTAATCAGGTGAACGGTGCGCTGAATGAGGAGGGAGTGTATGTGTGGGATCTCAATCAGATTGGTTCGGTAAAAGGATATGCTACCAGGCAGGCAGTAATAGAAGTTGCGAAAAGCTTTAACCCGGTGGCTTCGCCTATTACTAATTTGGGAGAAGTGTTTGTGGAATGGATCGGTGAAGATGCTTTCGGAATAGACCAGCGGGGAGTGACTCGTAATGCCAATAAGATGCAGGCCGGTGCTTATGATGCTGTTCTGGCCAATTAAACCCTAAAACGACTGTAACATGAAGAAAATATTTTATATAATAGCCTTGGGTGTCGGACTAGCCGGATGCTCAAATAATGAGGATGAATTACTGTCAACGGGTAGTTTTCCCGAAGACCATGTAATCCGTATCATTACAGAAGTAAATGAACCTTTGTCGCGTGCAGGGTATGACGTAACGAATCTGGAACGTTTCGGATTGATGATCCGGAATAGCGAGAATGCTGCTTATAACTATCATAAGCAAATGGTTAGTTCCGGAAATGCCTGGAGTACGTCCGACGGTCAGCAGATGCTTTGGGATGCGGAAAGAACGCCGGTGACGATGATAGCGTATGCGCCTTATATGAGTGAAGCTGCTCCGGATGCCTCTTTGGCAGTCAATGCTCTTACCAATCAGACTACTGAAGAGAATGTGAAGTCCTCCGATTTTTTGTTGATGAAAGCAACAGTCGACCCGGAGCAGGATTTAACTGCGGATGGAAAGCTGAAAATCTCTTTGAGTCATGCCATGAGCAAGCTGCTTATAAAAATCACAGTCAATGGAACGACAGATGCTGCGATGAATAAGTTAGGGGATATGTCTATCAATGGGGCTGTTGTTAATGGCATTTGTGATTTGTCGGCAACGGTTCCGATAGTTGTTCCTGCGCCAGATGCGGTAGTGGCTACTGTGGCTCCCTATAAAGGGACGGAATCTTGCGAATGTATTCTGCCTCCGCAAAAAATAGCAGAGGGCTTCTCTGTGAACTTCAGCTATGATGGAAAGCTGTATATCTGGACTGCAAAGGAAGCCATTGAATTGGAAAAAGGAGTGGAACATACCTTGACGCTCAATGTAAACACAACTGTCCGATTGGCTGCTAAGATGGCAAGAAATTGGGCAACCGGACAACTTATCGACCGGAATTAAAGAAGGAGGGGATAAACAATGAAGATTACAAAACTGATATTGGCTGCGTATTTACTGACGAGTATGGCGGCCTGTGATACGGATAAGAATATAGCTATGTACGGCGAAGATTCCGGTGCTATTCAGATTGAAGCTGCTATTAATACTGCCTTTACCCGCAGTAATCCCAGTGCGGCAGGAGATCAGCAGAAACAATTTAATGAGGGTGATGAGATTCAATTAAGTTGTGAGGATGGGTATTTGAATTATGTACTTTCGGAAGGAAAATGGGTGCCGACCGATAATTATTATTTAAGATGGGGTGCGGAACCGGTAACTTATTCGGCTTTTTATCCGGTAGTGAACGGAGCCAGTACGGCTAATTTTACACTTCCCACAAACCAGCAACGTTTGGAAAACCTGGCTAAGGCCGATTATATGACGTGTACCGTAGAGAATGCAACAGACGACGGATCCCGTATTCTTCGTCTGGGTATGAACCGGAAAATGGCAAAAGTGATTATGACGCTTGCAGATGTAGGCGGACAAGCTAAGGTTCAGGGAGTAAAGATTGGTTCCTATCAGGGATATACAAACGGGGAAGTGGTATCGGGTACTTCTTTAATATCCCCTTTCATTACAGTTCCCGAAGGTGGTAAGGCAGGACAGGATGGTTGTACGTACACTGCCATTGTGGCTCCCGGAAAAGCCGGGACAACTGCTACCTTTGTTTCTTTGAACTATTTGGGCGAAGATCTGGTGCTGCCCGGTATACCGGAACTGAAATCTGGAAAGTGTTATGAATTCACATTAAAAGTGGAAGGTTCGATCATAACTATCAGTGAACCGATTGTTTCTCCGTGGGATAGCGGTACTTTGCCGGGCGGAGATGCGGAAGAACTTCAACTGGCCGCTTACTATGTGAAAGAGCAACCTGCTGGAAATGCGACCGGTATGGATTGGGATAATGCAATGGGAGTAGATGCGTTACGCAACTTATTGCAAACGAATAGCAATAGTGAAATTTCCAATGCTAATGCAGCCAAACTGGATGGTAAGAAGATTTATGTAGCTGCAGGCTCTTATGAGATTGTGAAAGAAAACTCTGGAGTGAAGATAGAATATAGCGGTTATAGTAAGCAAGTGGAAATAACGATTGAAGGCGGATATGATCCTTCAAGCACGGGAACAGATTTAACGAGACGTGACGTTGCTAAATATACGACTGCTTTTGTCAGAAATACCAGTAGTGGAGCATCTGCGACGTCTAACTCTTTATTAGTATTGGGTAATCAGATAAATATTATTTTCGATGGCTGTACTTTCAATGGACAATATGAATTGAGCGATGCAGGAAGTGTTCGTGCCGTATTTGTTGCGGCAGGTGGAGGTGACGCAATCCTGCAATTGAATAATTGTGTCATAAAGAATTTTAATCGCGGAAGCGATGGTGGAACAGATGGCGGAGCAGCTGTTAAAGTATCAAAGGGAAGAGTCTTGTTAAATCAGGTGGAAGTGGTGAGCAATAAAGCGACAGGGCGGGGAGGAGCCATCACTACTACCGCAGCAAATAGCTTCCTGTTTATGAATAATTGTTTGTTGCATGAGAATTATGCACCAACCGCTTGGGGAACTAGTATTCATGCCGGAAATGGATATGTCTGCATGAATAATGTAACCGTACTTGGCACGGCAGCTACAGGAGGAAATAGCATCACTGTCAACGGAGATGCCTACTTTATGCTTGCCAATACTACGATTGTTGGAAATTCGGGCAATCCGAATGGTGTCTTCCGTGCAGGGAAAAATGCTTCTCTTGTGGTCAACTCTTTATTTGCCAAAGGAGCTGGAAACAGAACTATTTATGCAGGTAATATCACTTCCGGTGGATACAATGTATATCAGGCGGCAGATGCCGGTTGGGGAGCAGTTGCTACGGATACGGATTATTCATCTCAAACTCTTCCAGCTGCTACTTTAACGGATGGCGTTTATCAATGGACTGTGACCGGGGTTATTGACGAATTTGCAACCAGACAGGCTGTGATAAATGCAGTGAAATCCTTTGATGCGACTGTGGGACAGCAATTTGTGGACTGGGTTGGTGAAGCCGGCTTTGGAGTAGACCAGCGTGGAGCAACCCGTAATGTCAACAAGATGCAGGCTGGTGCTTATGATGCAGGACTGTAACTGTGACCAAGATATAATAGGTTTTGAATTAAGTAAGAAGATTAAATAACAAATGAAAGATATGAAGAAAAGCAAGTTTATAGTGCTTTTGTTACTGTTCTGTCTGCAGCCAGGTTTCCTGGCTGCACAACGGGCGGAGCTCATTCGCAAGGATGTGTTAAATCCGCACTTAGATAAGGTTTTAGTGGTGGCGCATCGCGGAAATTGGAGTATTGCCCCCGAAAACTCTTTGGCGGCTATCGATAGTGCTATTCAGATGAAAGTGGATATTGTAGAGATAGATATCCGTAAGACGAAAGACGGTGAGTTGGTTCTCATGCATGACGATACGGTAGATCGCACTACTAATGGTACAGGAAAAGTAAAAGATAAAACGTTGGCTGAAATAAAGCAACTCCGGTTGAAAGATAAGGATGGTCAGTTAACGGAACATACTGTTCCTACTTTGGAAGAAGCATTGTTGGCAGCCAAAGATCAGATTATGGTTAATCTGGATAAGGCCTACCCTATTTTTGATGATGTATATATTATATTGAGGAAAACCGATACTGCTGATTTGGTTATAATGAAAGGTGCTCAACCGGTGGAGACGGTGAAGCGGGAGTTCGGCTCTTATCTGGATAAGGTGATTTATATGCCTGTCGTAACGATTGATGAGGAAAAATCGATGAAGGTTGTCGAGGATTATATGGAACAGTTGCATCCGGTTGCTTTTGAGCTTTGTTACAGAAATGCTTCTAGCCCGGTACCTACCGAAATGGAACGCAGGCTGGCAGGAAAAAGTCTGATCTGGTATAATACTTTGTGGGCTTCTCTGGCAGGCGGGCATGATGATAAGGCTGCAAAGAAAGATCCGGATGCTAGTTATGGGTATCTGATAACAAGTTGGGAGCACGAATTCTTCAAACAGACAGTCCGGCTTTTATGCTCAATTATTTGAGAAGTAAAGGATGGCATGACTAATCACTAAGGCTAAATTTATGAATGATATAAAATTTTCTTTATGGACAGTAGGGTGGCTGTGCATCCTATTCTTTGCAGGCGGTTGTAAATCGACGAATGATTCGGGAGCTCCGATTTCTTTAACTTGGGAGATGGGAAACTACGATGAGAATGGTAAATATTATGAAAATTCATTTGTACTGAAGAATATATCAGATACTCCTGTTGGAAAAGAATGGGAGATTTATTATTCGCAGTTTCCCCGTACTATCCGGCAGGATGCTTCGTCACCGGTTAGAGTGGAGCAAGTGAATGCAACTCTTTTTAAAATGTATCCGGGAGAGGGATTTATCTCATTAGCTCCGGGAGATTCATTGAAAGTGATTTTCCAGTGTGATGGGGAAGTGCCAAAGAATTCGCATGCGCCCGAAGGAAGCTACTGGGTGAGCCAGTCGGGAGCATCGAAAGGTAAGCCACTTCCTGTAACATTGAATAACATACCATTACCTATGACGGAATGGCAAAGAACGATTGCTCGGAAAACGTACGAAACAAACCTTCGTTTAAACAATGCGAATACTCCGGAGTTTCGTTCGACGGATATAATACCTTCCATAAAAAAGGTGATTACTACCGGAGGTAATATCTTGTTAGAAAAACAACTAGCTTTGACTTTTCATGAGGATTTTGCCAATGAGGGAAAACTGCTAAAAGAAAAACTTTCCGGATGGTATGGCTTGGAAGTAGTGCCGGAAGCTTCGGTAACCATTACTCTGGATTACCTTTCTGACAAGAAGAAAGCAGTTAATGAGGAATATTATGAGTTGAGTATTGACGGTCAGCAGATCAGGATTAGCGCTACTACTCCACATGGTATTTTTAACGGAGCGCAGACCCTGTTGGGGTTACTGAAAGGGCAGGAAAGCCCATTCCGGTTGGAAGCAATGTCTATAGTGGATTATCCGGATTTATTATATCGGGGACAGATGTTGGATATTGCCCGGAATTATACAACGGTGGATCACTTGAAGAAACTGATTGATATTCTCTCTTCTTACAAACTGAATGTGCTCCAGTTCCATTTCTCGGATGATGAAGGTTGGCGACTGGAAATTCCGGGGTTAGAAGAACTGACTGCCATTGGGTCACGGCGAGGACATACTACCGATGAAAAAGATAGGTTGTATCCGGCTTATGATGGTGGATATGATCCGTGTGCCGCTACATCGGGAAATGGTTACTATACCCGGGAGGAATTCATTGATTTATTGCGATATGCAACCGAAAGACATGTACAGGTAATTCCGGAAATAGAATCTCCCGGCCATGCGCGTGCGGCGATTGTAGCAATGAATGCACGTTATCAGAAATACATCGATACAGACCCGGAGAAAGCAAAGGAATATCTTTTGAGTGACTTGCAGGATACTTCCCGATATGTTTCCGCACAGGCCTATACGGATAATGTTATGAATGTAGCCTTACCTTCCACTTACCGTTTTATGGAGAAGGTGATTCAGGAAATAGTGAGCATGTACAAGGAAGCGGATGCACCACTGACCACCATTCATTTAGGCGGTGATGAAGTGGCTAAAGGGGCATGGATGGGATCACCCTTATGCAGAACGCTCATGGAAGAACAGGGAATGGAAAAGGCACATGATTTGGCCGAATATTTCATTACCCGGGTGGTTGATTGTTTACAACAGTATAATTTATCCTTTAATGGCTGGCAGGAAGTAGCTTTGGGGCATAAGAAAGATACTCATACTTATTTGTCTCAACACGCAGCCGGTATCAATTCGTGGAAGACTGTTCCCGAATGGAAAGAGGATGAAATTCCTTATCAGATAGCCAACAACGGTTATCCGGTTATTCTCTGCAATGTGAATAATTTCTATCTGGATTTGGCTTATGATGCTCATCCCGATGAACCGGGACATTTCTGGGGTGGATACGTGGATGAATCCAAAGCATTTTCCATGCTTCCATTCGATGTCTATCGTTCTTCCCGTACGGATATGGCGGGTAATCCGGTTGAGATCAGTTCCGCAGGAAAAGGAAAAACGGCATTGACTGCATCCGGCAGGAAACAGATAAAAGGCGTACAGGCCCAACTGTTTGCCGAAACAATTCGAGGATTTCAATGGGTAGAATATTATATGTTTCCTAAAGTGATGGGACTGGTAGAACGTGGCTGGAACGCGCATCCGGATTGGGAAGTCCTCTCCGGAGCAGCAGAGCAACAGGCTTTTGACCGGGATCTGGCACTATTTTATGAGAAAATCAGTGTAAAGGAAATGCCTTATTGGAGCCAGTTAGGGGTAAACTTCCGTTTACCTCATCCCGGACTCTTCGTCAGAGACGGACTTCTGTATGCGAATACTCCTATCGAAGGAGCACAGATACGCTATACGACGGATGGGACTGAACCGACGATTGATTCGATGCTATGGGAGGCCCCTATAACCTGTGAGCCTGCTGTTGTAAAAGCAAAACTGTTTTATAGGGATAAGCAAAGTGTAACCAGCTGTTATTTACAGTAATTAGTGGAATAGTATAATAGATGTACTTTTAATTTCTATCTGTTTTATTCTTTAAAATACGAAGATTTTCTCTACATTTGTCTTTATTAGTCTTGTAATCTTCTATTAAAGTTTAATACTCCGATGAAAAAAAAGTACCTGTTGTTTCTTCTACTTCTCTCTTTCCCACTATATACCTGGGCTGATAAGACGACCCTGGACTCATTGTTGAATGTGCTTGATTTGACGATTCGGGAGCATGAGACTTATGTGGTTCAACGTGAATCGCGTATCAGACATCTTAAAGAACTGACACACGGAATAGAAGTTAATTCTGTGGAACATTATAACCTGAATAGTCAGATATACAAAGAATATAAAGCCTTTATTTGCGACTCTGCAATCTATTATTTGAATGAAAATATACAGATTGCGGAGCGCTTGCATGATATAGACCGGAAGATAGAAAGTCAGTTGCAGCTTTCATTATTATTATCTTCAACGGGAATGTATACAGAGTCTATTGATGTTTTAGAATCGGTAGACCGGCAGAAGGTCGTATCCCGTTTAATAGCTGATTATTACACTTGCTTTGATCATGTGTATGGCGAATTGAGCGTTTATACCCAGGATAAAACTCTTTCAGGACATTACTGGACCATTTCGCAGGCATATAAAGATTCTTTATATGCCATATTGCCCCCTGAATCGGAAGAATATCTGATGATGCGCGAAGCATTGCTTCGTGACCAGCATCAGTATGAGGAAGCCCTGAAAGTGAATGACCTCCGGCTGGCAGAAACAGAAGTGAATACTCCACAGTATGCATTGGCCACTTACCATCGCTCTTTGATTTATAAATATAGTAATGATAATCTGGGAGAGAAACAGAATCTTTGTCTTTCTGCCATATCCGATATTCGTTCTGCCATTAAGGACCATGCCTCGTTATGGATGCTTGCCCAACTACTTTACGAAGATGGTGATATGGAACGGGCATATCAATATATGCGTTTTTCCTGGAATGCGACGAAATTCTATAATGCCCGTCTGCGTAGCTGGCAGAGTGCGGATGTGCTTTCGTTGATTGACAAGACCTACCAAGCTATGATTGAAAAACAGAATGACCGTCTGCAACAGAATCTACTGCTTATCACCGCATTATTGGTACTATTGATTGTAGCTTTAGGCTATATCTACCGTCAGATGAAAAAGCTGGCGGATGCAAGAAATCATCTCCAGGTGGCTAACGGACAGCTGAATGGATTGAATGAGGAATTGAGACAAATGAATAGCTGTCTGTCTTCTACCAATATCGAACTTTCGGAGTCTAATCAGATTAAGGAAGAGTATATTGCTCGTTTTATCAAGCTGTGTTCTACCTATATCAATCGGCTGGATGCTTATCGGCGTATGGTGAATAAGAAAGTATCTGCCGGACAGATTGCAGAGTTATTAAAGATAACGCGTTCGCAGGATGCTCTTGATGAAGAACTGGAAGAGTTATATGCGAACTTTGATACTGCTTTCTTGCATCTCTTCCCCGATTTTGTGAAAAAGTTCAATGACCTCTTACAGGAGAATGAGCAGATTGTATTGAAAAAAGATGAGTTGCTGAATACCGAACTACGAATTTTTGCTTTGATACGCTTAGGCATTGAGGATAGTTCACAAATAGCGGAGTTTCTTCGTTATTCAGTGAATACAATTTATAATTACCGGGCGAAAGTGAAGAACAAAGCCCGTGGGTCGAGAGAGGATTTTGAAGATTTAGTACGGAAGATTCGCTAACTAAGACTGTAAACTAACCACTTTTTTAGAGATACTTATTGTGCGCAAATTGCTGGTAATAAATGGATTATCATTTTGGGTAATCCACTTATTGACCCCTCCTTGTTAGCTCGCCTCAATTTCTTTATACTTTTGACCTGTGCTTCGAAAGCAATGAGAATAGCTCCATTGCAGACGAACTTTATTATTAACTTTTAAATTAGTACGCATGAAAAAGAACAGGCGAAAAATCCTTTCGGGGAGTCGCAAGATTTTCTTTGCTATCTTGGCAATGTTTTTATCTTTGAGTGCATCCGCACAGCAATTAACAGCATCCGGTCAGGTTCTGGATGCTCAAAAAGAACCGTTAATCGGGGTTAGTGTACAGGAAAAAGGTACGTCTAACGGAGCAATTACCGATCTGGATGGTAACTTTACACTAAACGTTCAGCAAAACGCCATTTTGATATTCTCTTACGTGGGCTACAAATCGCAGGAGGTAAAGGCAGCCCGACAGATGAAAATCACACTTCAGGAAGACAATGAAGTGCTTGATGAGGTGGTGGTCATCGGTTATGGTTCGGTAAAACGGAAAGATGTGACGACTGCTATTTCTTCCGTATCCACCAAAGACTTGGATATGCGCCCTATTGTTTCTGCAGGACAGGCTATTCAAGGTAAAGCGGCCGGTGTGTCGGTGGTTCAGCCTAATGGTACGCCGGGAGGTGAAATGTCTATCCGTGTACGTGGTACAACTTCAATGAATGGTAGTAATGATCCGCTGTATGTAGTAGATGGAGTGCCTGTAGACAATATCAAATTCCTTTCTCCGAATGATATTGAAAGCATGCAGATTTTGAAAGATGCTTCTTCGGCATCTATTTACGGCTCTCGTGCTGCCAATGGAGTGATTCTTATTACTACGAAAGCTGGTGCTGCCGGAAATGCAAAGGTTTCTCTGACAGCTCAGTTCGGATTGAACAAAGTGTCTGATAAAGTAGAATCCTTGAATGCGACACAGTATAAAGAGTTGCAGGATGAAATCGGACTGGTATCTTTGCCGGATGGATTGCCCGACCGTACCGATTGGTTTGATGAAACGTATACAACAGGAAAGACCCAAAATTATCAGGTAGCCGTGTCCAATGGCAATGAAAAGATGAAATACTATCTTTCTGCAGGTTATCTGAAAGAACAGGGAGTGTTGGATATCTCTTATTACAAACGTTATAACTTTCGTGTAAATCTTGAGAATCAGGTTCGCAAGTGGCTGACAGTAAGTGCCAATATCTCTTATTCGGATTACGCAAGTAATGGAGGAGGTGCAATGGGAACAGGTGCAGACCGTGGAGGAGTTATTCTGGCAGTGATTAATACACCGACCTATGCACCTATTTGGGATGCTTTAAATCCTGACCAGTATTACAATAATTTCTATGGTGTAGGTAATATTACCAATCCATTGGAGAATATGGCACGTGCAAAAAATAATAAAGATAAAGAAAACCGTTTGTTGGCATCCGGTAATGTCTTACTGACCCCTTTCCCTGATTTGAAATTTAAGTCTACTCTTACTCTTGACCGTCGTAATGCTGTTAACACAACGTTCCTGGATCCTATCTCTACTACTTGGGGACGTAACCAGTATGGGGAAGCTTCGGATAACCGGAATACAAATACTGTGTTGACATTTGATAACGTGTTGACTTATAATAAGAATTTCAAAAAACATGGTTTGGAAGTAATGGCAGGCTCTTCATGGACGGATTCAGAATATTCAAATAGTTGGATTAACGGGTCGCATTATCGTAGCGACCAGATTCATACTTTGAATGCTGCCAATAAAATATCCTGGGATAATACAGGTACAGGTGCCTCTCAATGGGGGATTATGTCATTCTTCGGACGTATAGCCTATAATTTCGACAGCAAATATCTGCTGACGGCTAATCTCCGCGCTGACGGTTCTTCTAAGCTACATCCCGATCATCGTTGGGGAGTATTCCCGTCCTTCTCTGCTGCTTGGCGTATTTCTTCGGAAAAGTTTATGAAAGACCTGACATGGATTGATGACCTGAAACTACGTGGTGGTTGGGGACAAACTGGTAATCAGTCGGGTATTGGTGATTATGCTTATTTGCAACGTTACAATATCGGTCGTATCGAATGGTTTAAGAAAGGTGAGGAAGGGGATAAGACTGATTATGCAAACGCTGTTCCTACTATCAGCCAAGCAAATTTACGTACCTCTGATTTAACTTGGGAAACTACCACACAGACCAATATCGGTTTGGACCTGACAATATTGAATGGTCGGTTGACATTCAATGCCGATTATTACTACAAGAAAACGAAAAACATGCTGATGAATGTATCATTACCGGCCGGG
>OAVP01001032.1_pt1 | contig 11886 bp, 14 predicted proteins | sample 1495311 | NCBI WGS metagenome assembly OAVP01 (sample SAMEA2580102, study PRJEB22360) | human gut metagenome | biome: human gut; feature: human-associated habitat; material: faeces | place: Denmark | collected 2008/2010
TCTAGCGGTCTGCGCTTCGGGAAAGGGAACGGCGCAGCGCATCAAAGAATTGATCCAAAGCTCATTGTCAAAACGTCAAAACCAAAATGTCGAAGTGGTGACGTTATCGGTGGCGGATCTGAGGACGGACTTGGATCAGATTCAACAGCGCTACCGTCTGATTGCCGCAACAGGGATCATCGATCCCCATATCGACGCACCGTTTATTTCATTAGAACGTTTTATTGACCAAGATGTTGATCTTTTGTTGGATGATATCCTATTAGAGAATGATTTGAGTTTTGAAGATGAAGTACAGCTAGATGATCGGCAGGCGAAAGAAATCTGTATCCGGTATTTAGAGGAAAACTTTACCTATGTCAATGCGAAAAAAGTAGTAGAGCCGTTGTGGAAATTTGGCGAAGAGATCATTCACGATTTGGATTTGGTAGGGGCGCAGCAAGGCTTTCAGATCAATTTTGTGATGCATGGCGCAGGTATGCTGGAGCGGATCTTACTGCGGCAGCCATTGACTGTTTCTGAAATTGATTTAGCAGCGATGGAGGAGAATCCGCTTTATGGCCAATTGCATGTGCATGTCCAATCGTTTTCACGCTTGATGAATATCGAAGTGCCTAAGACTGAAGAGTACTATCTGCTAGAGCTGATCAAAAACCATCACGAAAAAGAAATGTATTTTTAATTCTTACAAATAATACAGATACACTAAAAAAGATACAGTATTTTTTAGTGTATCTTTTTCAGTGTATTATCTGAATGCTGATTCTTAAGGTTTTTTCAAGAATAGTGTATCGGAAAAACTTGGCACGCTTCTTGCTTCTATATAAGTGGATACAGGAGGTGATTGAAAAAAGAACAGATCCTCAATATGAAAAGCGGATCGATGGATGTAGGAGGCTTGCACAATGGGAATGGATATACGTCTTGCCCGAATCGACGATCGGTTGATTCATGGTCAGGTCGCCACAGCTTGGTCGAAAATGACTGGTATCAATCGAATCATCGTGGTCAGTGATGAAGTCGCAAATGACCAATTACGAAAGTTTCTCTTGAAAGAAGCTGCTCCACCAGGAATCAAATCCAATGTGGTGACAGTAGCGAAAATGCTTGAGGTGGCGCATAACACATTATTTAATACGCAAAAAGTCATGTTATTATTTACCAACCCTCAAGATGTCGTGACTCTGGTTAAAGGAGGCATTGACATTCGTTCCGTCAATATCGGCGGTATGAGTTTTTCAATGGGAAAACGAATGATCACTAATTTCGTGTCAGTCAATGATCAAGATCTTGCTTCATTGCTTTACTTGCAAAACCAAGGCATTGAAGTGGAGATACGCAAAGTTCCAGCTGATCGTAAAATCTTTTTGAAGGATATTTTGGAAAAAGAAGGTAGTCACCCTTAGTTTTTCGATGTTGTTTTTTCTTTCGTATTCGTGTCACATTTTTCAATTTTGATATAGGAGGTAAAAAGATGGTAGGAATTATCCTAGCAAGTCATGGAGAATTTGCTAACGGCATTTTGCAATCTGGTTCAATGATCTTCGGCGAACAAGAAAATGTTAAAGCTGTTACATTGATGCCAAGTGAAGGTCCAGATGACATCAAGGCAAAAATGCAAGAAGCAATTGCTACATTTGACGATCAAGAAGAAGTATTATTCTTAGTTGATCTTTGGGGTGGTACTCCTTTCAACCAAGCGAACAGCTTGTTTGAAGATCACAAAGACAAATGGGCAATCGTTGCTGGTATGAATTTACCAATGGTGATCGAAGCCTATGCTTCACGTTTTTCAATGAATACAGCGCATGAAATTGCTGCGCATATCGTTGAAACAGCTAAAGAAGGGGTCAAGGTCAAACCAGAAGAACTTGAACCAGAAGAAGCTTCAGCACCAAAAGCAGTGCAAGACGATCAACCTAAAGGATCACTTCCTCCGGGAACTGTTCTAGGCGATGGCAAAATCAAAATCGTACTTGCTCGTGTCGATTCACGTTTGTTGCATGGTCAAGTTGCTACAGCTTGGACAAAATCAGTGAATCCATCTCGGATCATCGTTGTTTCTGACGCGGTGGCAAAAGATGACTTGCGTAAAAAACTGATCGAACAAGCAGCTCCTCCAGGAGTAAAAGCGAACGTCATTCCAGTGGACAAAATGATTGAAGTTTCTAAAGACCCTCGTTTCGGGAATACGAAAGCTTTACTATTATTTGAAAACCCACAAGATGTATTACGTGCTGTTGAAGGTGGCGTTGATATTACTGAAGTGAACGTTGGTTCAATGGCTCACTCTGTTGGGAAAGTTGTTGTAAGTAAAGTATTGTCGATGGGTACAGATGATGTGAATACATTTGAAGATCTGAAAGAACGCGGCATCAAATTCGATGTGCGTAAAGTACCAAATGACTCTCGAGACAACATGGACGAAATCTTACGCAAAGCCAAAAATGAATTGGCAAATAAATAGAAACGTATTCAACTAAATAGGAGGTCTATCATGACTATTATATCTATGGTATTAGTAGTACTCGTTGCCTTTTTAGCTGGTATGGAAGGGATCTTGGATGAATTCCAATTCCATCAACCGCTAATCGCGTGTACTTTGATCGGTTTAGTGACCGGTAATTTGGAAGCATGTATCATTTTGGGCGGATCATTACAAATGATCGCACTTGGATGGGCAAATATCGGTGCCGCTGTTGCACCTGATGCTGCATTGGCGTCTGTCGCATCTGCAATTATTTTAGTTTTAGGTGGACAAGGAACTGCTGGTGTTGATACAGCGATTGCCGTTGCGATCCCTCTAGCTGTTGCTGGGTTGTTCTTGACAATGATCGTTCGTACATTGGCTGTGCCAATCGTTCACTTTATGGATGCTGCTGCTGAAGAAGGCAACATTCGTAAAATCGAAATGTGGCACGTGATCGCTGTATGTATGCAAGGGGTTCGTATTGCGATTCCTGCAGCTGCATTGTTGGCTATCCCTGCTGCAACTGTTCAAAACTTCTTAGAATCAATGCCTGCATGGTTAACTGATGGTATGGCTATCGGTGGTGGTATGGTTGGTGCCCGTTGGTTACGCAATGGTTATCAACATGATGGCAACTCGCGAAGTATGGCCATTCTTTATTATCGGTTTCGTAATCGCAGCTATCTCTCAATTGACATTGATCGCTATCGGTGCCTTGGCAGTAGCAATCGCATTGATCTACTTGAACCTAACTAAAATGGGCGGATCATCAAATGGAGGCGGCGGCAGCAACACTGGCGACCCTCTAGGCGATATCTTGAATGACTATTAGAATCGAAGGAGGAGAAAAAAATGGCAGAAAAAATTCAATTAAATAAAAAAGATCGTTTAGCCGTAGCATGGCGCTCTACCTTCATTCAAGGTTCATGGAACTATGAACGTATGCAAAATGGTGGTTGGGCATTCTCAATGATTCCAGCAATCAAAAAATTATACAAAACAAAAGAAGACCGTGCCGCTGCTTTGAAGCGTCACTTAGAATTCTTTAATACTCACCCATATATCGCATCACCAATCTTAGGTGTAACTTTAGCGTTAGAAGAAGAACGTGCCAATGGCGCGCCTGTCGATGACGTAGCGATCCAAGGGGTAAAAGTTGGGATGATGGGTCCTTTAGCCGGTGTCGGTGACCCTGTGTTCTGGTTTACTGTACGTCCGATGTTAGGTGCATTAGGTGCTTCTCTTGCTTTAGGCGGAAACATCTTAGGCCCAATCATCTTCTTCGTTGCTTGGAACATCATCCGTTGGGCATTTATGTGGTACACACAAGAATTCGGCTACCGTGCTGGTTCTAAAATCACAGATGACCTTTCAGGTGGTTTGCTACAAGATGTAACAAAAGGTGCTTCTATTTTAGGGATGTTCGTATTAGGGTCACTTGTTCAACGTTGGGTATCGATTTCCTTTGCACCAGTTGTCTCAAGCGTACCGCTTGATGAAGGTGCTTATGTCGACTGGGCGAACTTGCCTTCTGGTTCAGCTGGTTTGCAACAAGCCTTCCAACAAGTAGCTGAAGGCCGTGCATTGACTGATACAAAAGTAACAACATTGCAAAACAACTTGGATCAATTGATTCCTGGTTTAGCTGCACTATTGCTTACTTTGTTATGTATGTGGTTATTGAAGAAAAAAGTTTCTCCAATCGTCATTATTATCGGTCTATTCTTAGTCGGTATCGGTGGACACTTGATCGGATTGTTATAATCTTTTCAATGATAGGTGCTTGGGGAGACCCAAGCATCTTTTTATTTATTCGCCAAACATGCCGCAAACACGTATAATAGGTAATGATAAGACGATATAGAATGGAGTAAGCGCAAATGGTACAATCCCTTAATACAAAAGTTGATTTGACGATCGATGCTACGTCTTTTTTAGGTATCAATGAATACGGCAAAATAATGATCGGCGATAATGCCTTTGAGTTTTATAATGATCGTGACAAACGCAAGTTTATTCAAATACCTTGGGAAGATGTCGACTATGTGATCGCTTCGGTCTTGTTCAAAGGACGCTGGATCCCACGGTATGCGATTCGGACCAAAAAGAATGGGACATATACCTTCTCATCAAAAGAACCAAAAAAAGTTCTGCGGGCAATTCGCGAATACGTTGACCCAGATCATATGGTCCATTCTCTTGGCTTTTTCGATATCTTGAAACGGGCAATTACCCGTAGAAAATAACAAGAGAGCATATGTTTTTCCAATTGATTCTCAATATGTTACCCTTTTTATAAGAAAGTTTAGGAGGGGTTATTATGCACTTTTTATGGACATTGATCGTGGGAGCGGTCATCGGTTCAATCGGTGGCGCCATCGCAGGAGAAAAACGCGGTTGCATTTTTGATATCGTGGCAGGACTTGTGGGCGCATCAATCGGACAAGGCTTATTCGGCACTTGGGGACCGCAAGTGGCAGGAATCGTGCCAGCAATCATTGGGGCAGTCATTTTCGTGGCTGTCGTATCATTCTTTTTGGGACGTAAAAGATAATTATCAAAGAAGCAATCCGTTGATTGGGTTGCTTTTTTTGTGGATTAAAGTTATCTAGAAAAGAACAACGAGAGAGCCAACTAGAGTCTTTTTAAAACACCATTCTTTAGGTTCGTATTGTTTGATTTTTTAGAAAACTTTCCGCTTACTTTCCGCTTTTTCTGGAAGTTTGTTATAATACTATCGTATAGAACAAGAAAGTAGGGAACGATACATGTTAAGAGTTGAAAAATTACGTGAAGCAATGAGAAAAGATTCGATTGATGGGTTCTTGATCACTAGCCCATACAATTTGCGTTACTTGACAAACTTTACTGGTACAACTGGTTTAGCAGTCATTACGTTGGACAAAGCTTTTTTTGTAACAGATTTCCGATATACAGAGCAAGCAGCTGCCCAAGCCCAAGGATTTGAGATCGTAAAAAATAGTGGACCGATTTTTGAAGAAGTTGCAACTATCTGCCAAAAGGAAGAAATCAATGTCTTAGCATTTGAAGAAAGTTTCGTCAGCTTTGCTGAATACTCCGTCTTAGAAGACTTGATTGAGGAATCCTCATTAGCTCCTGTATCTGGTATGATCGAGGCATTGCGGGAAGTCAAAGATGAGGAAGAAATCGCATTGATCCAACAAGCCTGCCATATCGCCGATCAAGGGTTCGAACATATTTTGAAAATGATCCGCCCAGGGATGACCGAAATCGAAGTGGCGAATCAGTTAGATTTCTTTATGCGTTCATTAGGTGCCACAAGCGTATCTTTTGAAACGATCGTGGCCAGTGGTCTTCGTTCAGCAATGCCCCATGGGGTTGCCAGTGAAAAAGTGATTGAACAAGGCGATCTGATCACGTTAGACTTTGGCTGTTACTATCAAGGCTATGTGTCTGATATGACCAGAACTTTTGCTGTGGGGGATCCTGGCGATAAATTGAAAGAAATCTATCAAATCGTGCTAGAAGCACAAGAAAAAGTCTTGGCAGCAGCAAAACCTGGAATGACCGGAATTGAACTAGATGCGATCGCCCGGGATCACATAGCTTCCTTTGGCTACGGGGATGCTTTTGGTCATTCAACAGGCCATGGGATTGGTTTAGAAATCCACGAAGGACCAAATGTCTCCTTCCGCGCTGATAAAGCATTTGTTGTCGGTAACGTCATTACAGATGAACCAGGTATCTATCTTCCAGGAATTGGCGGCGTTCGTATCGAAGATGATCTTTTGATCACTGAAACTGGTAATAAAGTGTTGACACATTCACCGAAAGAATTGATCATTCTCTGATTCATCGACCTTGTTTTTCAGAAAATTCATTGAGAATAGTGGGTTATTATAGATTCTCAGTGCAGAAAATGATAAACTTAGAGCGAGAAGAAACACTGTGCCATGGATGTTATTGATTGAATCAAGCGCTGGCTTGCTTCAAACGGAAAAAACGAGCGATTTTTTTACAAACAATACGGTACAGCTGTTTAGAATGGAGGCAAAAACGTATGAATGAAGATAAAAACCTTGTATTAAATGCAAGTCCTGAATTAGGCGAGATCGTCATCGCGCCAGAAGTGATCGAGATCATTATTGGGATCGCTGCTTCTAAAGTGGAAGGTGTCTATGGGATGCGAGGAACACTGGCAAACAGTGTCACTGAATTACTAGGCCGCGCAGCTCATGGCAAAGGAGTTTACTTAACGATCGATGAAACAGGGATCAAAGTGGATATCTACTGCTATATCACTTATGGGATGTCAGTGCCTAAAGTGGCAATGGAGATCCAAGAACGGGTCAAACAGCAAGTCTTATTTATGACAGATGTGCAACTGGCTGAAGTAAATGTTCATGTTGTGGCAGTCGTGCCAGAAAAAGTAGATTTACCAGACATCGAAGAATTATTTGGAAACGACGAGGAAGAAAATGAGTAAAGAATTATCACGGCATGAAATACGGAAAATGGCGTTACAAGCTTTATTTCCACTAGACTTTAACAAAGATTTAACGAAACAAGATGCCATCATGCATGCCATCGAGTTGGAACACCATGAATTGATTGATGAAGAACAAGAGCATTTTGTCCCTGTTTATTTAGATCAATTAGTGGCAGGTGTCTGTCATTATAAAGAAGCCTTGGATGAAGTCATTCAAAGTCATCTAAAAGCCGGTTGGAAAATCCAGCGTTTATCAAAAATGGACGTGACGATTTTACGAATCGCTTTGTATGAAATGATCTATGTGGATAATGTGCCGAATCGTGTGGCTTTGAATGAAGCGATCGAATTAGCGAAAACCTTTAGTGACGATCAGTCAAGAAAGTTTGTCAACGGTATTTTATCGACAGTCAATCAAGAGCTAGAAACAAAAAACAACCAAGTAAGTGAGTAATTTACAGCCTTAACACTATCGAACAAAAGAAAACAGCCTTTATTCGATCGAGGCAGAAACCGAACGATTTATGAGCAACCGCCTTGTTTTGACGGTCCTGCTTGATCGTTCGGTTTTTTTGCATACACTTTGTCGGTTTGCCCTCGTTTTTTCCGAAAAAAGGGAGCCTTAGACGGTGTTTTTCTTTTCAGAAAATGCTATGATAGAAAACATGAAGAAGCAGATCGACAAACGATTGGTGCGTTTCTTTTTACAAAATAAGTCAGTATAATCAGGTTGGAGGAGTTGTCAGAATGGGTACATTGATCAATGGAAAAGAATTGGCTGAAAAAATGCAAGCAGCGTTTCTTTCAGAGACAGAAACACTAAAAGAGCAGGGTGTGACACCGGGATTAGTTGTTTTACTTGTTGGAGAAGACAAAGCAAGCCAGACTTATGTGAAAAATAAAGAACTAGCTGCGGCGAAAATCGGCATCAATTCCCGTGTTGCCCGCTATCCTGAATCCATTACTGAGGCAGAATTATTAGCAGAAATCGAACAGTTCAATAACGATGATGCCTTTCACGGCATTTTGGTTCAACTTCCTTTGCCAAAACATATCAATGAAGAAAAAGTGCTGTTAGCCATCAAACCGGAAAAAGATGTCGACGGTTTTCATCCAATCAATTTAGGAAAATTATTTGCCGGTGTACCTGACCGAATTCCTTGTACCCCTTATGGCATCATGAAAATGTTTGCTGCATATGGGATCGAATTGGAGGGGAAAAATGCTTTAGTTATCGGCCGCAGCAACATTGTCGGAAAACCGATGGCGCACTTGCTCTTAGGGGCAAATGCCACCGTGACTATTGCTCATTCAAAAACCAAAAATCTGCCTGAGTTAGCGAAGCAAGCGGACATTTTAGTCGTGGCGATCGGCCGCGGTCATTTTGTCACAAAAGACTTCGTAAAAGAAGGGGCCGTGGTGATCGATGTAGGAATGAATCGGGATGCCAATGGCAAGTTGATCGGCGATGTGAAATTTGATGAAGTCGAACCGATCGCTAGCTATATCACCCCGGTACCTAGAGGTGTAGGACCAATGACGATCACGATGTTGATGGCCCAAACGATCGAGGCAGCAAAGGAGACAATGAAAAACTAAATGGCGCAAGAATATTTAACGGTGACCGCATTAACAAAATATATCAAGCGTAAGTTTGACGTCGATCCGTATTTAGAGCGGGTTTATTTGACGGGGGAGATCTCTAATTTTCGTCGTCGCCCCAATCACCAATACTTTAGTTTAAAGGATGATGGTGCAAAAATTTCGACCGTCATGTTCAAGGGCGCTTTTGACAAGCTGCGCTTTCAACCAGAAGAGGGCATGAAAGTCATGGCGGTTGGACGTATCACCTTGTATGAGGCAAGCGGAAATTACCAGATGGTGATCGATCACATGGAACCAGACGGTGTCGGTGCCCTTTATCAAGCCTATGAACAATTAAAGCAGAAATTGGCAGCGGAAGGATTATTTTCTGCACCGAAGCAGTCGTTGCCGAAATACCCGAAACGCATCGCAGTCTTGACCAGTCCTAGTGGGGCGGTGATCAAAGATATCATCACGACGACCCAGCGGCGTTATCCCATTGCTCAGATCGTTTTGTATCCAACCGTGGTACAAGGCAACAAAGCCGCGGATGATGTGGTGAAAAATATCCAACGAGTCGAAGCCGATGGTACCTTTGATACTATAATCATCGGACGTGGGGGTGGGTCGATTGAGGACCTCTGGCCTTTCAATGAAGAACGAGTGGCAAGAGCCATTTTTGACGCAAAAACCCCCGTTATTTCTTCAGTGGGGCATGAAACCGATACGACGATTGCCGATTTAGTGGCGGATGTGCGGGCGGCAACTCCGACCGCAGCTGCCGAATTAGCAGTGCCCGTCCTATCAGAAGAGATTTTGCGGATCGAAGAAAGACAAGCCCGATTAGAGCAAGCTTTTATGCACCAGATCCAGTACAAACAAGAACGCTATCAGCGAGTGATTGGATCATATGTTTTTCGACAACCAGAGCGCTTGTATGAGGCACAGTCCATCAAACTCGATCAGTTGCAGCAGCGGATGCAGCAAGGTCTGCAAACCTTGCTTTATGACAAGGATCGCCATGCACAGCAATTGATTTCACGGTTAGCACAACAACAACCAAAAGCGCGATTGCAAGCTAGTAACCAAGAGGTCAGTTATCTTTCCCAACGCTTAATGAAAGCCATGAAAGATATTTATGCAGCAAAAGAAAATCAATTTGCAAATGCAGTCCAATCTCTTGATTTGCTAAGCCCACTGAAAATCATGGGTCGGGGCTACAGCTATACCACGAAAAATGAGCAGGTGATCAAATCGATTGATACGATCGAGCCAGAAGACCAGCTGACGATCCATTACCAAGATGGCCAAGCACTTGTCGAAGTTATTAGTACAGAAGGAGTTAATCATGGCAAATCCAACATTTGAAGAATCATTACAAGAATTAGAACAAATTGTAACCCGTTTGGAACAAGGGGATGTTCCCTTAGAAGAGGCACTAGATGCTTTTCAAAAAGGGATGGTTTTGAGTAAGCAATGCAAGGACACTTTGAGTAAAGCAGAAAAGTCCTTAACAAAAATGATGACAGAATCTAACGAAGAAGTGCCTTTTGAAGAGGAAAACCAATGAGTGCTTTAACAGAATTCACAAAAGAACACGCCCCATTGATTGAAGAAGTCATGGAGCGCTTTGTCAAAGAACACACCTCTGATCAACGATTGTTTAAAAGCATGCAGTATTCGATCCAAGCTGGCGGCAAACGTATTCGCCCGCTTTTATTGGCAGCAACAGTCGCCGCTTTTCACAAACCCCTAATTGCTGCAGTGTACCAGTGTGCGGCAGCCCTAGAAATGGTGCATACGTATTCGCTGATCCATGATGATCTTCCAGCAATGGACAACGATGATCTGCGTCGAGGCAAACCTACCAACCATAAGGTTTTTGGTGAAGCTTTAGCGATTTTAGCTGGAGATGGTCTTTTGACGGCTGCATTTCAATTAGTCGCTATGGCGGAGATCGAAGCCAATCAAAAAGTCTTGCTGCTGCAGCAATTGAGTAAAGCGGCGGGAACACAAGGCATGGTCGCCGGCCAAGCAGCTGATATTCAAGGAGAAAACCAAGCCCTTAGTCTTGAGGAACTGATGTCCATTCATGAACGGAAAACTGGAGAATTGATCCGCTTTGCGGTGATTGCTGGAGGTGTCTTAGCCGACCAGACGGAAGAAGTTCTGCATGAATTGGATCGCTTTGCCCAGCATATTGGGTTAGCCTTTCAAATTCGCGACGATCTGCTGGATGCCACTAGTACGACCGAAGAGCTAGGCAAAGTTGTCCGTCGAGATGACGAATTGGCGAAAAGTACCTATCCTGCTTTACTTGGCTTAGCAGGCGCGCAGCAAGCCTTGACAGAAGAATTAGGCAAGGCCAAAGAAATTCTGGCGCAATTAAGTCAATACGGTCAATTTACGCCGGATGTTTTGTTGGCATTTGTGGAACGATTTGAGATTCGAGGGAACGCATGAAGAAAGAACGAGTAGATGTTTTAGCTGTCCAGCAAGGCCTGTTTGAGACCCGCGAGCAAGCCAAACGGGGAGTGATGGCTGGATTGGTGTACAAAGAAAAAAATAATGAGCGCCTAGATAAGCCGGGAGAAAAAATTGCCGCAGATACACTGCTGCAGATCAAAGGCAAAAAGCTGCCTTATGTTTCTCGTGGTGGTCTCAAGTTAGAAAAAGCACTCAAAGTCTTTGATTTTGACGTAACCGATAAAATCATGTTAGACATCGGCGCATCCACCGGTGGTTTTACTGATGCGGCATTGCAAAATGGTGCCAAAAAAAGCTATGCATTGGATGTCGGTTACAATCAGTTAGCCTGGAAGCTGCGGCAAGATGAGCGAGTGATCGTAATGGAGCGGGTCAACTTCCGTTATGCAAAACCAACTGATTTTTTAGACGGTCTTCCAGATGCCGCTACGATCGATGTTTCTTTTATTTCACTTAAACTGATTTTACCCCCGCTATATGATATTTTGGTAGCGGATGGCGAAGTGATGGCGCTGATTAAACCGCAATTTGAAGCGGGCAAAGAAGCAGTCGGGAAAAATGGGATCGTTCGTGATCCCAAAACCCATGAACGAGTTTTGGAGGAAGTACTAGCATTTGCTAAGAAAACAAACTTCGATGTCTTAAACCTAAGTTTTTCACCAATCACTGGTGGCGAAGGGAATATCGAGTTTATCGTACATTTAAAGAAAAGCCTGCAAGAAGGTACCGCAGCAGGGATCGATATCCCGAAAGTTGTTGCATCAGCACATGAGACCTTTCATCAACCAAAATAAAGAATGGAAGAGAGTGGACATTTTAGGCTCTTCGACATTTAGTGTTGGTAGAGAAAAATACAACTGAAAATTTAGTCATA
>OAVP01001036.1_pt1 | contig 11809 bp, 9 predicted proteins | sample 1495311 | NCBI WGS metagenome assembly OAVP01 (sample SAMEA2580102, study PRJEB22360) | human gut metagenome | biome: human gut; feature: human-associated habitat; material: faeces | place: Denmark | collected 2008/2010
AACCATATGCTCTTCTGAATCAAAGAGGTTGACCGCCAACGCTTTCGCTAATTCGGTCTTACCGACGCCGGTCGGACCTAAGAACAAGAAGGAGCCTAATGGTCGATTTGGATCTTGCAGGCCAGCTCGTGAACGAATGACGGCATCACTGACGGCATCGACGGCTTCGTCTTGTCCGATCACTCGTTGATGCAAGGTCTCATTTAATTTCAACAGTTTTTCCCGTTCGCCTTCCACTAATTTCGCAACAGGAATCCCTGTCAAACGTCCAACGACTAGGGCAATCTCATTTTCGGTCACTGATTCTTGGACCATCCGAATGCCTTCATCTTGATTTTTTTCTTCCAGTTCAGCTAGTTCTTTTTCCAGTTGTGGAATCGTCCCATGACGAAGAACAGCTGCCCGTTCCAAATCATAGTTATTTTCAGCATCTTCCAACTCATGCTTGGCTTTATCGATCTCTGCCCGTTTGTTGGAAACTGCATTGACTTCTTCTTTTTCCGTTTCCCACTGCATTTTCATGGTATTGACTTCTTCACGCAATTCCGCCAATTCTTCTTGTAAAATGCCTAAGCGTTTTTTCGATGCATCATCGGATTCCTTTTTCAATGCGGCTTCTTCGATCTCAAGTTGCATCAAACGACGGGTAACTTGGTCGAGCTCAGTAGGCATCGAATTCATTTCCACCCGAATTGTGGCACTCGCCTCATCGATCAAGTCAATGGCTTTGTCTGGTAAAAAGCGGTCCGTGATATAACGGTCAGATAAGGTAGCCGCTGCAACAAGCGCGTTGTCATGGATGTTGACGCCATGATGGATCTCGAACCGTTCTTTCAACCCACGTAAAATTGAGATCGTATCTTGAACGGTTGGTTCCTGTACCAGCACTTTTTGGAAACGACGTTCCAAAGCTTTATCCTTTTCCATGTATTGACGGTATTCATCAAGGGTGGTTGCGCCAATCGTATGCAATTCTCCCCGTGCCAGCATTGGTTTCAGTAAGTTTCCAGCATCCATGCTGCCTTCCGTCTTACCAGCACCTACAATATTGTGGATCTCATCAATAAAGAGAATGATGCGTCCATCGGCTTTTTTCACTTCTTGTAAGACAGCTTTCAAACGCTCTTCAAATTCACCTCTGAATTTAGCACCTGCGATCAAGGCACCCATATCCAGAGAAAAGATCGTTTTGTCTTTTAGGTTTTCTGGGACGTCTTTTCGCACGATCCGTTGTGCCAATCCTTCAACGATGGCTGTTTTACCAACCCCTGGTTCACCAATCAAAACGGGATTGTTTTTTGTCTTCCGAGAAAGGATGCGAATCACATCGCGAATTTCTTCGTCTCGTCCGATAATTGGGTCCATTTTTCCGCTGCGGACTTGTTGCACCAGGTCAACGCCGTATTTTTCTAATGCTTTGTATTGTTCTTCTTGATTTTGTGAGGTCACACGATCCCCTCCTCTTAATGTTTCGATCGTTTGCTTGATTTCTTTCGCAGTGATTCCTTGTTTCTTTAAATACACCGTCAATGGATGATTTTTCAATTTCATCAACGCATAAAGGACGATTTCTGTGGAAAGATACTCGTCTTGAAATTCATTTTTTAATTGATCTGCCTCAGACAAAAGATGAAACAGATTTTGACTCATAGATTGACCATAACGAACATTTCCTCCTTCAACCGAAGGCAGTTCATCTAATAGTCGGTCGACTTCTTTTTCAAAAGCATCGACATCGAGACCTGTGTCCGTGTAAAAATTGCGGCCGAATTGATTGGCTTGCAATAAAATCTTCCATAAATGCGGAATATCAATTTCTTGATGGTGACGGGTCATGGCAATCTGCTGGGCTTCAGCGATAGCACTTTGTAATGTAGTCGTCATTTTTTCTGGGTTCATACTTTTCCCTCCCAAAATGGTAGTCAGAAAAAAGTACGCTGCAAGCAGTATCCTTTTTTCTACTCTTCTATTATACAACGTTGGTCAGTAATGGTCAAAAGTTTTCCCTCGAACATCAAGATTTTTTTCAGTATTCTTTCATGAAAATTGACAGATGGGAAGCAGCAATGGTATGCTAGGTCCTGATTGGTCAGGAACAATCGATTTTCCTGATCGTTTTGATCGCTCTTTGGCGATTTTTATTCAGTAAGATTATCTACTTAGCTGTAACGTCTACTGTTTACAGCTTTTTTATATGGAGGAAATGATGTTAACATTAACGAATATTAGCCAACAATTTGGCGACAAATTGCTTTACGAAGACGTTTCCGTTCAAATCAACCGTGGTGAAAAAGTCGGTTTGATTGGACGGAATGGCGCTGGCAAAAGTACTTTAATCAAAATCATTACAGGAGAAATTCTCCCCGATGATGGCTTCGTCCAATTTCCGAAAAATTTGAAAATGGGCTATTTGGATCAATACGTCAATGTTGATGAAACGCAATCGATCCGTGATTTTTTGCGCTCTGCCTTTGCAGAAGACTTCGAAAAAGAGCAACAGATTGCCGATCTTTATACTTCTTATGGCGAAAGCCTCGACGATAAGCTTTTAGAAAAAGCGGGCGAATTGCAAAATCAATTGGATCAAGGAAATTTCTACCAAATGGATACATTGATCGATGATTTAGCAGAAGGGTTAGGTATTTCGGTTCTCGGAATGGATACCCCCCTCGCTTCTTTAAGTGGTGGTCAACGCTCAAAACTGATCTTGGCAAAAATGCTGCTAGAAAAACCCGACATGCTGATTTTAGATGAACCGACCAACCACTTAGATGATGAGCATATCAAATGGCTGGTTGAGTTTTTACAGGACTTTACCGGTACCTATTTAGTCGTTTCTCATGATCGTCAATTCCTTAACGAAATCACGACCCATATCATTGATATCGAATTTGGCAAGCTTTCTAAGTATACGGGGAATTTAGACAAAGCATTAAAACTAAAAACGCTGCAAAATGAAAGCTATATGAAGCAATACGAAGCACAACAAGAGCATATCAAGAAAACCGAAAGCTATATTCGTAAATACAAAGCTGGTTCTCGTTCAACGATGGCAAAGAGTCGTGAAAAGCAGTTGGCAAAAATTGATCGTTTGACCCCACCGCAAGATGTCCCTAAACCCCATTTAGGATTTGATTTGGCACCAATCGTTACCACCTTGGCCTTAGAAACCACCAATCTAGTCATTGGATACGACCAAAAGCCCTTACTCTCCCCGATCAACCTAACGATCCGCTATGGCGAAAAAATTGCTATACGGGGATTTAATGGGATCGGTAAATCAACATTGATCAAAACGATTCTTGGTGTGATCCCAGCAATTGAGGGATCCGTTTCTTACCCACAGCATACAAAATTCAATTACTTTTCTCAAGACCTTGACTGGGAATATCCATTGCAGACCCCTCTTCAATACCTTGAGGATCTTTTTCCGAAGGCCACCAACAAAGAATTGCGACGGCAACTTTCTCGGGCAGGTTTACCTAGCCAATTAGCCCAGGAAGAATTGAAGCTATTAAGTGGTGGTGAACAGACAAAAGTCAAACTAGCCGAAATGATGTTGATCAAAAGTAACTTCTTGATTCTTGATGAACCGACCAACCATATCGATCAAGATACGAAAAACAATTTGGAAGAAACCCTAGCGGCCTTTCCTGGAACAGTTTTGATCGTTTCCCATGAAGGCGAGTTTTATGAATCCTTTGTTGATCGGATCATTGATTTGAAAGACTGAAAAAAACACGCTTATCCTCTATTCGAAGATAAGCGTGTTTTTAACTTTCCACTTTTTCTTTTCTTAATTCAGTCAACTCTTGGCTAATATCTTTGCGTTTTTCTTTCATTACATAAGCAAAACCAATTATGAAGGGCCAAATGAATGTTGCTAAACGGTACAGTAGCATGGAAGACGCAGCATCGACCGTGCCAACTAATGGACCAAAAAGCAGCATATAAATAAATTCAAATGATCCGATCCCTGCCGGTGTTGGAATCACCCCGGACAAGACGACGGCAAAACTGATGAAGGATAACGTCAACAAGAAATCGATCTCTGGATGCTGCACAACAAGAATCACATAAGGAATCACATACCAAGGCAGCATCTTCAAAAGATTCCACAAATAGATGCGCAAGAAAGCGGTGCGGTCGGTAATAATCGCATTGACTGTTTCTCGTAAAGAATAAATTTGGGTGTTGCATTTGTCAACCAATCCTCTTAATGTCGCACTTTTGAACAGCTTATTGCTGACGATCACGAAAAAAACTTGGATGTTGATGCTGACCGAAAGTGCTAACAAAGCGGCAATGATCAAAAAAACGAGTACGATCCCCGCTAAAATTACCCAAATCATATTGGGTGCATTGTCATAGAATAGCGAAAATTGAATGATCAACCCAGCGATTGCATAAGTCAATATGGCGAACTTATACATCACCATGTGTAAGGTGGTGACCCCAACGCCCTGTGACAACTGCAAGCCATTTTTACGGTAAAAATTCACCTCTGAGATTAAGGTGCCTGCCCCAAACGTCACAATCCGATAAAAACCACTGTAACAGACGGTCAGAAACCCCGCCTTGGTTGTGAATTCCGGTTGGAAAGTCACGGCAATCTCTTTGACTGTTCGTCCTTCAATCACTAGGTACAATGTGCCAAGCCCCATAACCAGTAAGACGACGAGAAAGCTGGTCTCTCTTAGCCCCGCCAAAATATCCATCATCGAGTTACGGACAAAAAAATACATCACACCCAGAATCCCTACTAGTAAAAGTAAATTAAGGGCGAACTTCACTTTAGTTTTCATATTAACTCCTTGCTTGTTATACCGAATTTATGCAAAAAAGACCATCAGCAGGATAGCAAAAACGGTGCCAAAAGCAAAAAAGAGGTGAAACTTCTTCTTTCTTGTTTTGTGGCGAAATACGCGTTGCGCAATTAAACCGCCTAATCCTCCGCCAATCGCCCCCATAAAAAGGAGATTTGCTTCGGGAACCCGCCAACCTTGTTTCACTGCCTGATATTTATCATACCCCATCAGACAGAAAAGATAAAGATTGACTGCAATTAAATAAAACCACAATGGATTGTAAATCAGTGCATTCATCCATTTCCTCCATATGATTGATCGTAGGGATCATTATTTTGATTCTTGTGCTTCTTCAGGTACCAGCATCGTCAAACCATGTTTGATAACTTTCATCTCAATCGGTAGATCATCCGTTGGGTCGCCATCGGTTCGAGTATGAACCGTTTTTTCTTTGGCCTTTATTGAGACCTTTGCGGCAGTGAAATATTCAACACTTGGTACTTTGGCAATTCTACCACGAATAATTCTTGGTAAATACAAAATAAATCGTAAAATATTCAGTTTTGGCAAAAGAATGATATGAAACAATCCGTCATCAGGCTTTGCTTCTTCATCGAAGTTCTTAAACCCACCTGCTGAATTCGACATGACGATCGTCAGTAATTGAGTTTTCCCCTGCCATTTCCGTTCGTCAGCAATGACTTCTAATTTGTATTGTTTCTTTTTGATCAACAGATGAATGAACCGTTTCATAAACGCTAACGGCCCATATTGCTGTTTTTCTTCTTGGGAAGTGGCTGCGGCGGTATCTGCCAGAAGACCAATGGTCATGGTCGAGATCATGACTTGATCATTGACCGTCCCGTAGTCGATTGATCGCTCAACCCCCGTTAAGATCGTCTCGAAGGCCTCTTCGGGCTTCACCGGTATCCCCAACATTCTGGCAAAATTATTTACGGTTCCACCAGGAATGATGCCGACCTTCAACACATCTAACTTTTCTTTAAAGGTTTGCAATCCATGATGGATCGTCCCATCTCCACCAATGATCACAATCGTATCGACTGCGTGTTTTTCGGCAGCCTCTCGAACGTCTTTGGGATCCACGTCTGGATTTGAGGCCTGCAAGAACGCTTGATGCTCTTCGCCTTGTTCTTTCACATAGGCTTGGAATTTTTCTGCTGTTTCTTTTGCTTCACTTTTCCCCGCTGTATCATTGTATAAAACGAGAATTTTCATCCTATTCACATCCTAAAAAGGCCGGGTCTTACGCAAGACCTGCGTGAAGAGTTCCCAGCCCAAGAGTTTTTCATTTATTCCAACAAATCAAAAATCAACGTTTATGCTTGAGCATTCAGTTCGGCGATTTTCACAATCACATCGGTCGCTTTCATCATTGATTGTAGTGAGACGAACTCATAACGTCCGTGCATATTTTCTCCACCAGCAAAGATATTCGGTGTTGGAATCCCTAAATAGGAGATTTTCGAGCCATCGGTTCCACCACGAACAGGTTCTGTGATCGGAGTGATTCCCACTGCTTCCATCGCATCTTTTGCTAGATCAATGATACTCATATCTTTTTCGATGATTTCTTTCATGTTGTAGTATTGATCATATAGATGAACGTGTACTCTCGGTTCATCAAAGCGGGCATTCAAGCTTTCTTGAACCGCTAGTAATTGTGCTTTTCTTTCTTCAAAACGGGTCCGGTCATGGTCTCGAATAATGTATGCCATTTTCGCTTCTTCTACTGAGCCGCTGAGACTCATCAAATGGAAGAATCCTTCTGTCCCTTCGGTTTTCTCAGGAACTTCATCAGCCGGTAGCGCATTTTGAAAATCGACTGCTAGTTGCAAAGCGTTGATCATGGTGTCTTTAGCAGTTCCTGGGTGGACATTTTTTCCTTGGATCGTAATTTCAGCTTGCGCCGCATTAAAGGTCTCGTATTGCAATTCTCCTACTGGACCGCCATCCATTGTATACGCAAAATCAACATTGAAATCTTCAACATCGAATTTATCTGCACCAACCCCAATTTCTTCATCAGGGCCAAATGCGACTTTGATTTCCCCATGTTTGATCGTTGGGTTTTTAAGTAAAATTTCCATGGCTGTCATGATTTCTGCAATACCTGACTTATCATCAGAACCTAATAAAGTAGTACCATCAGTAGTGATCAAGGTTTCCCCAGCATAATTTTTTAAATTCGGAAAATCTTTTGTGTTTAATGTGTATTTTCCTTCTTTATCTAATTTAATGGTTGATTCGCCATCGTAATTTTCGATGATCTGCGGATCAACATTCTCTGCATTAAAATCGGCGGTATCCATATGGGCGATAAAACCGATGGAGCGTACGTCATGATCCACGTTACTTGGTAATGTTGCGATCACAAAACCATTTGATTCATTGTAATGAACATCGCTTAATCCTAATTCTTCAAGTTCTTTTTGCAGTTCTTTGGCAAACGCGACCTGTGTTTGGGTAGAAGGTGTTGTCGTGCTTGTCGCATCAGAGCGAGTTTCTATTTTTACATAATTCAAAAAGCGAGGCAATAAATTTTCGTACATAAAAGATTCTCCTATCTATAGTCAAATGGATTTGTTGAAGTGGTGGAAGGAACAAAGGTCACAGCCCAGTTCTCTTCTGCTTTCCACTGGTTGAATTTCTCAATAAAACGAGGAATACATTCCTTTTCGATGTTGTGCCCTGGATCGATCCCAATCAACCCATTGGCTTGCATGTCATGGGCGAAATGGTAACTGATATCGCCAGTGATGTACACATCCGCTTGATGGCGTAAGGCATCCGAATAAAACGATTGGCCACTGCCGCCGCAAATGGCGATTCGCTGAATTTTTTCAGGTGCACCAGGAAAGCTGACGAGGCGTAAAGCAGTCAAACCAAAGCGCTCTTTGACACGTTCGACAAATTGATCAAGGGAAAGAGGCTCAGCGAGGTTGCCAACCCGTCCGATTCCATAGGTTTTCGGCAAATTGTCTAAGGCATACAGATCATAAGCTGGCTCTTCGTAAGGATGAGCAGCGATCATTGCCGAAAGCACCTTTTTCTCGATCGTTTCTGGAAAAATGACTTCGATCTTCGCTTCTTGCACCTGTTCTTCTTTTCCGATCTCACCAATGGCAGGATGTGCCGCTTGCTGTGGCGTAAAGCGACCGGTGCCAATCAAGGAATAGCTGGTATTTTGGTAATTGCCTTGCTGACCAGCACCTGCTTTACCTAATGCCTTTCGTAACGCTGGTGCCGATTCAACAGGGGTAAAAACAGCTAGCTTCTTCATTTTTACTTGATGGGTTTGCTTCAAATACGTGTCGGGTTCAACTTCTAATAGTTCACAAAACCAATCGTTCAAACCATCTTCAATAATATCCATATTGGTGTGGGCGGCGTAAACGGCAATATCATGCTTGACGAGATCCATTAGCATCTTTTGTTGTGGATCATCTGTCAGCAAGCGGTTCAAAGGCCGAAAGATCGGTGGGTGTTTGGCAATGATCAAGTCGATCTTTTTCTCGATGGCTTCTGCAACCACTTCTGGACGTACATCAAGAGTCATCATGACTCGCTCGAGCGGTTTGTTTAATGTGCCAACATGTAGACCAACAGGATCGCCTTCTTCTGCCAACCATAAAGGGCAGTATGCTTCAAAGCGTTTGATAAATTCTTGACCAGAAATCATGCCAACACCTCCTTGATCCATTCGATCTGATCCTTTAATTCATTGATTTTTTCAGCAGGTGGTTCTTTGGCTTTCTCTAACTCTTTAATGACGCGTTGTCGTTGCTTTAATTCATGTTGCCATTTTTTAAGGAAAACTGGATTTTTTTCTTTTAATAAAAAAGGACCAAAAAATAATTGCTGGGACGTATACGTCGTTTTCCCAGTTTCCGCAACGATAATTTCATAGTTTTTGTCGTTTTCTTCTAAAAGTACTTCATGAATGATTATAAAGTTGTTGCTAACGAGCCATTCTCGCAAAGTCCGTTCCCCAACATTCGGTTGTAAGACCAAGCGTTTGACTCCCGCTAAGCGATTTTTCCGGCTACCTTCTTCTAAAATCGAACGTATCAGTGTGCCGCCCATTCCAGCAATGACAACGGTGTCGATGTTGTCTTCAGGTTGAATCGCGTCCAGTCCATCTGCCAAGCGAACCACGATTTTATCAGCTAACCCGTTCTTACGCACTTGTTTGCTGGCAGAATCATAAGGTCCTTGAACAACTTCTCCAGCTACAGCATAAGAGATTTTGTTCTGCAGCATCAATGCAACAGGCAAGTAAGCATGGTCGGAACCGATGTCGGCGAAACGTGCTTGGTCGGGAATTTGTTCGCCCACGCAAGCCAAACGATCCGATAATGCATGTTCGTTCATATTGTCACTCCTTCTTTTGTAGTATAACACGCTTTCCATAAATAGAAAAAAATGTGCGTCTTGACTGTGGTGCCATTGCCAAGGCGCACATTGCATTAATCGTTCACTAATTCAACCTTTTGAATCGAGTTACCGGGAATTTGCGGTGGGATCGACATCGTCATGATCGGTATGCCTTGCAACGTCACCTGGACGGTAGCACCTTCCGTCAATTCCTCCAGATCTCCTGAATAAGCCTCGACTGGGACATGTAGGATGACCCCATCATTTTGAAAACTTTGGACGACTTGATCGTCATCTTCCACTGCCGCCACCTCTTTCAAAAAGAGTGAAAAGGTATCATCCGATCCTGCTATCGCATCTTCTTGGATAACACCAGTAAAAATTGCGGCTGTTTCCGTTTCTGATGTACTATTTGATACGGAACTGGTCTGCTCGCTAGTTTCAGAAGTTCCAGTCTCCCCATTTGCAGCGCTGTTTCCCTGATTGCCGCAAGCTGTTAAAAGCAGCATTGCTGCAAAGGATAATCCTATTATTACCTGTTTTGTCATCATCTTCTTCCTCCAGTAATAGTCAGTTATTGGCCATCATTTCGTCGGTTTTTACCAGTCATTTGAATTTCTTGTGTCAAATAACGGATACGTTCCATAATGCGCTTGGCTTTTAATGGTTCGGATTCACCTCGTTGCGTCACCGAAAGATGCTGTTCCAACTCATGCATAGTAAAATTCGAAGTAAAGAAGGTCGGCAGTTGTTCTTGCATGCGGTATTGCAATATGACACCGAAGACTTCGTCGCGAATCCAGCTGCTCATCGCATCAGCACCGATATCGTCCATCATTAAGATTGGGGCTTTTTTCACTGCGTTCAGCTTATCCCCCACCTGATCTTTGCCGATTGCTTGCTTCATCTCTACTGCAAATGTCGGGAAATGAACCAATGTCGTCGTGTAGCCTGCCTCCGCTAAATCTCTGGCGATCGCGCCAAGCAGATAGGTTTTTCCGATCCCAAAACTTCCCACAAAGTAAAGGCCTTTATGAAACTCCTGTGGATTGGCTGTCAACTCACTAATAAAATCAACGGCAGCTGCGATGGCCTCCATTCGGCCAGGCGTTTGCTGATAATCTGCAAAACTTGCTTCTTGTATATCTTTAGGCATATCCATCGCTTTGATGCGACTGCGGATCTCTTCTTGTTTCTGGTAAGCCAGTAACTCTTTGGTTGGCACATAAGTGACATCAATAAAATGAAAATTTAACGCTAAGCGTGGTTCATAGCCCGGTGCGATCATGGATGGATCATTGATGCGGAATTTCCGCTTTTCTTGGACGAACTCATACAGTTTCGCATAGCTTTTTTGAATATCTGCTTCGGTCAATACCTCTTCATTTTCGGCAATAAACGCTTTGACATCAGGATCTTGTAAAACCTCTGCCATCATTGCTGAAAACTGATCACGGTAATTGCGTTTATCCAATAGTTTTCCTAAGTTTTTCCCTACATCTTCCATTACTTGTCACCAGCTTTCTTATGCAAGTAGTTTTGCAGTTTTTTATCTAATTCTGCTTGTCGCTCTGGTGTTAAGGCTGTCTCTTCCACTGGTTTTTCAGCCCAAGAAGGCAGCTTTTCTTCGCGAATGATTTTTTTGCCGCTAGTTTGTGGTCGGCTGCGTTTTTCCTTGGCACTTCGAACAAGGCTCCGAACATGTTTGATGGCATCTTCTGCCGTGCCGATTTTTAATTCTGACCATTGGGCGGCGATATTGTTCACATAATTCCCTGACAAAGCGGCATTGTTTTGGACCACCAAGACATAATGAACCAGAACATTGATCACACTATTAGGCAATGGTGACCGTTCGACAAGGCTCTTGATCAGCCATTGTTCTGAATCCGTCATGAAACTGTTTTTCTCCGCTTTGATCGCCTTTAGAAAAGCGATCGGTGCATTGTTCTCACTTTCTTGAATCAATAATACATCATTTTCTGAAAAACCATTCTGTTTTAAGGTATTGAAGCGGCGCAACTGACTTTCCGCTTGGGGATCTTCTCTTTTTGATGTTTTCGTGAATGTTTGTCGTGATTTCTTCATGATGGCTTGTTCCAGCTTTTTCTGGTCGACCTCGCCTGTTGTCAAAGAAACATTGTCCGCCATCAAATCCAACAATTCCAACACATCATAGCCATATAAAGAATGGTATAGAACTAACTTTTGTCGAAAACTTGGCGTGAAATTAACGGCACGGATATACCGACGCTGCGCTTCATATAAAAGAAAGTCCCAATCCAACTGCTTTTCGTCAAGCACCAAGTTCGCATTGGTTTCTTGAAAAGAATCACTGACTGCCTGTAACGTTTCTTCATGGGAAGCAAAACGTGCGGTATTTAACCCATAGGCGGCTGAGAAGGATTGAGTCACTTCCTGATAATCGGTCAAGGAACACTGCTTTGGCTGATACAGCTTGACCAGCTGATTAAATTTACGCTCTCCGACTCTTTCCAACAACAGATAGGCATACAATTCATCTTGAAAAAACGCTGCTGGATGGACCGGTTCTTGCAACCAATACAGATAGGAGGATCCGTTTTGCAAATCTGCTTTTTCAT
>OAVP01001049.1_pt1 | contig 11704 bp, 8 predicted proteins | sample 1495311 | NCBI WGS metagenome assembly OAVP01 (sample SAMEA2580102, study PRJEB22360) | human gut metagenome | biome: human gut; feature: human-associated habitat; material: faeces | place: Denmark | collected 2008/2010
AAATTGCGACTTCGTTATAATATCATCTGTCGAGCTGTGCGTCAACCACTTTTTTAAATTCTTTTTACGAATTCGTTTAGTCATTTGGCACATGTAATAATATACCAAGACTTGCGCTATTCGTCAACCATAAAATGATTGATAGACCAACGTTTCTAGTTACTCCGTTTCCAAAGATGATTCGTGATTTTTAGTCCGTGATTTCCGCCTTTTTTAAGGACTTTTTCCGTTATTATTTGCCTATCGTTCGTCTTTTTCCTTTTTGTGTTTTCTTAATTCCTATCATTCTTATAAATTTAAGTATGATTTTATCTATTTTGTGGAATATTTGCTAAAATGGAGAAAAGAATATTGTTCCTAGGAGGACCCAGTATGAAAATACTTGTAGCAGATGATGACAAAGAGATCGTAGAACTATTAAGCATTTATTTACACAATGAAGGTTATGAATCGGTCAAAGCATATGATGGAAAAGAAGCACTGACCAAGATCCGCACCACTTCTGATATCGAACTATTGATCTTAGATATCATGATGCCAGAAATGGATGGCATGCAAGTCGTGAAAGAATTGAGAAAAGAATCCCAAATCCCTATTATTATGCTGACCGCTAAAACAACCGATATGGATAAGATTCGTGGATTGGTCGCCGGTGCGGATGATTATGTCACCAAACCTTTCAACCCATTAGAAGTTATGGCCCGGGTAAAATCGCTATTGAGAAGAACCAAGATGCAGGCTGCTTCAAATCAACCAGAGATTCTAGAAGTAAGCTCCCTTATTATCAATCGCGATTCCCATGAAGTAAAAACCGTCGATGGCAACGAAATTCAATTGACTGCATTAGAATTCGGTATCCTCTACTTGCTGGCATCGCATCCGAACCGTGTCTTTAGCGCCGATGAGATTTTTGAACGAGTTTGGAAACAAGAAAGTGTCGTTTCTGCCAAAACAGTTATGGTCCATGTCAGTCACTTACGAGATAAGATCGAAGAAGCCACGGATGGTGAAAAAGTCATCCAAACAGTATGGGGGGTCGGCTACAAAATAGATGCGAAGTAAACCAACTGAAAAAAAGCGCAACACACCCATCGAAAAAAAGAAACGGATCACGCTGACCTCAAAGGAAATCAGTGAGTTATTTGCCGAAGGAATTGTAACGATTGTTCTTTTACTTCTATTAAATATCGCTATTTTGGTCATCTTGACCTCAATCGTTGAAAATTCACCAGATTTAGTTGATGCCATCTACGCATCGAAGAATGCTTTCACATCTGCCTTTAATACAGATATCTTCCGCAGTGGGCGCAACTTCATTCTACCGATGTTCTTCCTATTAGATGTGATCGTCTTATATTGGCGTTTGATTCGTCGCTACCATCAAATGCAGCTACGTCACATCATCAGCGAGCTTCATTTTATTGCGGAAGGCAATTACGATCATCGCATTCCCTTCGAGTTACGGGGCGATTTAAGTCGGATCGTTTCTAATATCAATGGCTTAGTCGACAGTACGGTGGCGGCGATTGAAGATGAACGACGGATCGAGCAATCCAAAGATGAGCTGATTACCAATGTCAGTCATGACATTCGAACACCGTTGACTTCGATCATCGGCTATTTAGGTCTAATTGAAGATCGACAATACCATTCAGAAGAAGAATTGCTGAAATATACCCATACGGCGTATGTCAAAGCCAAGCAAATGAAATCCCTTGTCGATGATTTGTTTGAATATACAAAAGTGCGCCAGCCTAGCGTCCCAATCAATGTGATGGAATTTGACATGGCCCAGCTAGTGGAACAATTGGCGGCGGACTTTGAATTAGAAGCTAGTCGGAAAGGCATCAAGATTGAAACATACACCCGTCCGGAACACATCGAGATGGATGGCGATACCGAAAAACTGGTGCGGGTCTTCAATAACTTGCTTTCGAATGCCTTGAAATACGGCAAAGGCGCCGATAAGATCCGCATGGAAGTCGAGAAAGTCGGGACCGAAGCGATCTTAACAGTCAAAAACAATGGGCAAATGATCCCTAAGCAAGCCCTTGATTCTCTATTCGACCGTTTCTACCGAGTGGAAGAATCCCGCTCTCAAGAAACAGGAGGAACTGGCTTAGGTCTAGCGATCGCTCAAAGCATCGTCGCCTTACATGGCGGCTATATCTATGCCAAGTCAACGCCGGAATGGACGTCCTTTATTATCCATCTCCCGTTGAAACGCAACAACTTATCCAACACACAAACCTATGGTTGACGACCCAACATTTTTTGGGTATGCTAGAGAAAATAATCAAGGCACAGAACCTAGTATATTTTTTTCATCTGTATAGAGAGCTGATGGTTGGTGAAAATCAGTGTTGGAAAAAATAGAATCCAGTTCTTTAACGTGTATTTTTCGAAAGAAAAATCGTTGGCTCACGATACGAGCAGCAAGGGCAGCGCAAGCTGAACTTGGGTGGCACCGCGAATGGTCATTTCGTCCCAAGCAATACGGGATTGGAATGGCCTTTTTTCTATGGAAAAATCAAAGGAGGATGTATCACTATGTTAGATGTAAAAATGATTCGCCAAAATTTTGCTGAAGTACAAAGCAAACTCGCAACACGAGGTGTCCAAAAAGAAGTGTTGGACCGCTTTTTAACACTTGATGAGCGTCGCCGAGAACTCTTAGTCCAAACGGAAGAGCGCAAGAAATTGCGTAATGAGGTTTCTGGTGAGATCGCCGCCTTGAAACGGGCGAAAGAAGATGCGGCAGATAAAATTGCCCAAATGAAAGAAGTCGGCAGCCAAATTAAGCAATTGGATGAAGAGATCGCTCAAATTGATGAAGACATCAAAGAGATCGCCACGACGTTGCCGAACTTGCCGAATGATTCTGTTCCGGTGGGCAAAGATGAAGATGACAATGTAGAAGTCCGCCGTTGGGCAGACCCAAAAACCTTTGCCTTTGAACCAAAACCCCATTGGGAGATCGCAGAAGACTTGGGGATTCTCGACTTTGAGCGGGGTGCCAAAGTTTCTGGTAGCCGTTTTGTTTACTACAAAGGCTTAGGTGCTCGTTTGGAACGTGCCTTATACAACTTCATGTTGGATCAGCATGTTTATGAGCATGGGTATACGGAGATGATCACCCCGTATATCGTCAACAGCCAAGCAATGTTCGGTACTGGGCAATTTCCGAAGTTTAAAGAAGATGTTTTCCAATTGGCAGACACTGATTTGACTTTGATCCCGACTGCGGAAGTACCTTTGACCAACTACTATCAAGGGGAGATCTTAGAACAAGAACAGCTCCCTGCCTACTTCACTGCCTTGAGCCCATCATTTCGTTCAGAAGCCGGCAGCGCTGGCCGTGACACTCGCGGTTTGATTCGCTTGCACCAATTCAATAAAGTCGAAATGGTGAAATTCAGTGATGCAGAACATTCTTATGAAGAATTAGAGAAAATGACGGCTAATGCCGAAGATATTTTGCAAAAACTCAATTTACCTTACCGTGTGCTTAGCTTGTGTACAGGAGATATGGGCTTTTCTGCAGCGAAGACCTATGATTTAGAAGTATGGATCCCTGCCCAAGAGATGTATCGTGAGATCAGCTCTTGCTCAAACTGTGAAGACTTCCAAGCACGTCGTGCCATGATCCGTTACCGTGATCAAGAGGGCAAGATTCACTACATGCATACACTAAACGGCTCTGGTTTGGCTGTCGGTCGGACGGTAGCCGCAGTGCTTGAAAATTATCAAAACGAAGACGGCAGTGTAACGGTACCAGAAGTTCTGGTTCCTTATATGGGTGGACTGACAAAAATTGAAAAAGCCTAAGCCTTAGTAACCTCAGTAGCAACCCCTAGAGAACAGTCACACCGCGTGAGCTGTTGCCTAGGGGTTTTCTTGTTTACGTAGCCTAGAGTGGTTTCCATCCCCCTAACCACTTTGATCACTTCTTGCAAGAGAAACAACGCAACAAGGCTGTAATTTTTAAGCGAATAATTAGAAAAATCCCTTTGTCTTTTTAATCCTCTATCAGAAACCGGGCATGATCGTTGAAAGTGCCTGTGACTTATGGTAACGTGGGCATAATTTAGGATGGAATGAAGGGAGCTTCACCAATGCCCGAACGAAAGACCTATGCCCGTCGGAGTGACTTGCACAAGAAACCAAACAATAATCAAAAACGAACAGCATCAGCTGAAGAAAGACCGAAAGGACCACCCTCGAGAAAGAAGCCGTATCGGAAAGCAATTTTTTCCTTATTTGCCTTATTATTGATCGTTTTGATCGCAACGGCTGGCTCGGTTCTTTACACCTTGCACCAACAAGAAGTTGCGGCCAAAGCAAAATATGAGGCAGCTGCAGAGAAATTACTGGCATCAATCCAAGCAGAACAAAGCCAAAATGGGTTAAAAACAACGCCTGAAGTGCTCTCAGAAGGAGCAAACAAAGAACTGATCTACCGCCCGCAAGACCTCGATGCGTTTCCCATCAAAGATATCAAAGACCGGTTGACAAAAGCCGCTGAGTCATTGCGCAAAAAACAAACGGAAAAAGAAGTCGTCACCGTTGCCCGTATCCAAGCACAAACGGTAGCTGCAAAAGTCTCTACCTATTCATTAAAAGCCGACAGCTATGTATGGAATCGAGAAACCGGTCGTTTTGAAGATGCTGATCGTTTAACAGATGCACCGATCTTCGTATCAGAGAAGACGCAAACCGAATTGTCTTTGAAAGAACTTGTTCCTGATGAAGGCAGCTTATTAGGTATTCAACAAGTCATTCAACAGAAACTGCTGGATCAAGCCAAGGAACCCGCAAAAATCATCGACGCCGTCTTGGCCATGGAGCGGATCACCTTCGATTCGAAATTTACTTATGATCCGGAAAAGCTGACCATCGAATTGCCAAAAAATCAGACGGAAGCGACAGAAATCACCCTGTCTTACAGCGAGATCGCCCCATTCATTGATCCTGATCTCGTGGCTGCTGACCAACTCAACAATGCCTTGCCAAGTCTTGACCCCAATAAAAAATACGTGGCATTGACCTTTGATGATGGACCCAACAGTACCTCCACTATGGATCTTTTGAACATCTTACAAGAAAATGACGTCAAAGCGACCTTCTTTATGCTGGGACAAATGGTTGAGCAATATCCACAAGCTGCCAAAAAAGTCCAAGAAGCCGGGCACGAGATCGCCAGTCATTCATACTCTCATCCGCAGCTGAATACTCTTTCAGCGGAAGATTTGCAGGCAGAAGTTACGAAAACCAATAAAGCCATTTACCATGCGACGGGTTTACTACCTAGGAATTTACGGCCCCCTTATGGCGCTATCGACAAACAAAGCGCAGAAACCATCGGCATGCCGATCATTCAATGGGACATCGATTCTCAAGACTGGAAATTGAAGGATCCGAAGAAAATCAATGCCTTGGTTCAACAAAATGTCTTTAATGGTGCCATGATCTTGATCCATGATATTCACCCGAAATCTGTGAAAGCCGTACCGGGAGTCATTAAAACACTCAAAAACGAAGGCTACGAATTCGTGACCGTCGATCAATTATTAGAAGCACGGCAAAAACCGTTGCATCAATACTTTGGGATGAACGATGAACGCCTCGTTGATTAAGAGAAAAAGGAACGCAGCAAATTGTCTCTTGCTGCGTTCCTTTTTAGTTATTGGATCATTCCCTCTTTTTTAGCCCTTCTTTTCTTCATACACATTAGTCACAAAAATTTGAATCAATAGATCAGCGACAGCTTTTGGCGGCATCGTTGAAAAATCTTTGAGCCAGCGTTCGATCAAACCGATAGACCCGCAGACAAAAAAGCTAAGGCACAGTTCCAATTCTTCCTCGGAAGCATCTTGAAAGTATTGGGCAAATCGTTTCAAGGTCTCCGGTTTGATTTCTGACAACAAAAGATTCAGCAAATGGCTGTTGTTCAACAAAATCAAATGGGTGGTACTAGGATTCTCATACAAAATCGTCAATAGTTTTTCCAGCCAAAGATCCAATGACAAATTTTCCTGCTGCAAGTTCGATGCGATCTGCTCAACGAGCTCCCCTTCGATCTCCTCCAACAAAGCGGCTGTGTCCTTATAATATTTATAAAATGTTCCCCGATTGATATCTGCTCGTTCCGCAATCTCTTTGATCGTGATTTTGCGATACTCTTTTTCCAACAATAACTCCTGAAAGGCGCGCCGGATCACTTTTTTCGAGTAGATCGTTCGACGGTTCCCGACAGTCCCTACCATATCGTTTCCCCTTTTCTCTGTACATTTAATCAATATTTGTCTATTTAATGACAAATAAGCAAGCATTGAGGATTGCTCTTACTTTTCTTTCTTAGTATACTAACACCATGTGATTAAATCAACACGTGTTTAAAAAATGGAGGCTTTATTAATGAGTTATGTTGAAGTAAAGAATGAATATAAACGCTATCAGATGGGCGAAACCACTATCACTGCCAACAATGATCTTTCCTTTGCCATTGAAGAAGGCGAATTAGTGGTGATTCTTGGACCTAGTGGTGCCGGAAAATCGACCGTTTTGAATATCTTAGGCGGGATGGACTCGCCAGATGAAGGAGAAATCATTATCGACAATGTCGATATCGCGAAGTTTAACGACAAACAATTAACAGAATACCGCCGTACAGACGTTGGGTTTGTCTTCCAGTTTTATAATTTGGTCCCAAATCTGACAGCAAAAGAAAACATTGAATTGGCTACTGAAGTCTCCCCGAATGCACTCGATCCTGATGAAGTCTTGGCCCAAGTCGGGTTAGAAAACCGCAAAAACAACTTTCCTTCTCAGCTTTCTGGTGGGGAACAGCAGCGGGTATCGATCGCTCGGGCGTTAGCCAAAAACCCGAAACTGCTGCTATGCGATGAACCGACTGGTGCTTTGGACTTTGAAACAGGAAAACAAGTGTTGAAGCTTTTGCAAAACGCTAGCCGGAAAAATGGCAATACGGTGTTGATCATCACCCATAATAGCGCCATTGCCCCGATCGCCGATCGGGTGATCCATATCAACGATGCCACTGTCCGTTCCATTGAAGAGAATCCTCATCCCATCTCGATCGATGAAATCGTTTGGTAGGAGGATCTGATGAAAAATAAGACCTATCTTAAAGCAAGTTTGCGAGAGATTCGCCAATCAAAAGGCCGCTTTATCGCAATCACCTTGATCATTTTTTTAGGAACGTTTCTCTTTGTCGGTGTCAAAGCAACCGGCCCGATCCTGAACCATTCCGCGAGTGAATATGTCAACGGCCAGCAATTAGCAGATCTGCAAGTCACTTCAACACTGGGATTGACAGAGGAAGACATTGATGCCGCGGAAAAAAGCGGTGCTCACACAGAAGCCGCCTATCAATTTTATTACGCTGCCAATTCAGATGAAGTCGTGCAAGTGACCTCCTATGACCCCTCACAGGAACTCAACCAGTTACTGGTGAAGGACGGCCGACTGCCAGAAAAAGCCGATGAAATCGTGCTGGACACCGAAGCAAAAAATTATGGCTGGCAAATAGGTGATACTTTTACGATCGATGATGCCGATAATCTGTCGGACAAAGAGTATACGATCGTTGGGTTTGCCACTTCTCCCATTTATATCAGTGCTGCCGAACGGGGCTATGCAAATGTCGGCAGCGGTGTCGTGACGTACTTTGCTTATGTACCGGAAGAACAGTTCACGATGGAGGTCAAATCGATCCTCTATCTCGCCTTTGATGATGTCGCCGGGCTTGAAACATACTCCGATACGTACACCGACAAGATGGCAGCCCATCAAGAAACGATTGAGGAACTGTTTGCGGACCGTCCTAAGGAACGCTTAGCAGAAATTCAACAAGACGCTTTTGATGAATTAGCCCCTGCAGAAAAAGAAGTCCGCGATGGACAAAAACAGTTAGCTGATGGACAAGCCCAACTGGATCAGGCCAAAGCGGAACTAGAACAACAGCAAGCCGCCTTGGCACAGCTGCCGCCCGTACAACAAGCAGCCCTCGAAGGCCAATTGGCGGCTGGAGAAGCAGAATTGACACAGCAGCAAGACCAAATAGATGAACAGCAACAAGAACTAACCGATGCCCAACAAACACTGGCAGAAAAACGGGCAGAGATCGAAGACTTGGCAGAGCCGACGTATCTTTACAACCAACGCAAAGACAATCCCGGTTTCCAAGAATATGGTGGGCTGTCTGATCGTATCGCAGCGATCGCCAATGTGTTTCCTGTCTTCTTCTTCTTTATCGCTGCGTTGATCACCTTTACGACACTGACGCGGATGGTAGAAGAAAACCGCAAAGAGATCGGTACCTTAAAAGCGATGGGCTATGGCAAAGTCGAGATCTCCCTTAAATATTTGATTTATGCCCTCCTTTCTTCGGCCATTGGCATTATTAGTGGTGCCGTATTAGGAACCGAACTGTTGCCGCGTTTGATCTATTTCCTATCCAGCGAACGGTATCTTTTAGACGGGATTCGCGTCTATTATGTCTGGTCGCCAATTATTTTGGCCGCAATCGCCTTTTTACTGGCGACGCTTGGTGCCTGTCTGTTTGTTCTGATCAAAGAATTGCGGGAAAAACCTGCCCAGCTGCTGCAAGTTCGCGCACCAAAGCCCGGGAAACGGATTTTATTAGAAGCAATTACCCCCTTATGGTCCCGTTTAAGCTTCAATCAAAAAGTCAGCTTCCGTAACATCTTCCGCTACAAATCGCGAATGATCATGGCAATCATTGGCATCGCCGGTTGTACGGGACTGATGGTGGCAGGCGTTGGGTTGAAAGATTCTCTAAGTGCCGTGACTGCAAAACAATTTGGGCCCATTACGGATTATCAAGCCGTCGTGACCTTAAATGATGCGAAGGAAGAAACCGTTGCTGCCGCTGAAACGGTTTTAACAGACGAGCCTCTTGTGACCCATTCGATGCTAGTCTACAATGAAACGATCGAGATTCGACCGACTAACCAAGGAAAACAAAGTCTGACCTTGATGGTTCCGGCAGATCAGGATGCTTTTGCAGACTATGTCCATTTGAAAACGACGGCAGGACAGAAGCTGTCATTAACAGAGGGTGCCGTGCTGACTATGAAGTACGCAGAATTATATGATTTGCACGTTGGCGATACATTGACCTTCTATACCAGCGATCAAGAAGCCTATGAAGTACCTATTAGTGGCATCGCAGAAAATTATTTAGGCAATTCTCTTTATCTGTCGCCGACCGTTTATGAAGAAATCACCAATAGTACCTTTGAACCAAATGCGTTCTTAGTCAAAAGCAAGACAATGACGAAAAAACAAGAGGAAGCTTTATCAACAGCCTTGTTAGATACCGACAAAGTCAAAAACACGACGTTCCTTTCCACTCAGATCAAAATGCAGGATGATTCGATGGGTAACTTGAACGCCATTGTCTTGATCTTAGTTGTATTATCAGGGGCATTAGCCTTTGTCGTCTTGTATAACTTGACCAACATCAATGTTTCCGAGCGGATTCGCGAGCTTTCTACTATCAAAGTATTAGGGTTTTACAATAAGGAAGTGACTATGTACATCGTACGAGAAAATATCGTCTTTACGTTATTTGGGATTCTCGCAGGTTACGTGGTAGGTTACTTCTTGACTGACTTTATTTTGATCCAAGCTTCGATGGAGAACATGGTCTTTCCATTAGTGATCAATTGGCCGGCTTATGCTTTGGCCGGTGGCATGACGATTCTCTTTACGATCATCGTGATGTACGTCACCCATGTGAAACTGACTCATGTCAATATGATCGATGCGTTGAAATCAAACGAATAAGTTACTGCTAAAGCGATTTGCTGATCATCCAGCAGCGATTTTAGAGAAAAGGGTGCCGATCTCAGCCATTTTGGCAAGATCGGCACCCTTTTTTAGAACCAAACGCCCCCTCTGTCCGCTTTTGAACAGAGGGGGCGTTGGTTTTCACGTGAAACATTTTATGATTTTACGGAGTAGTTTGGTGCTTCTTTCGTGATTTGAACATCGTGGGGATGTGATTCTTTTAGTCCGTTGCCGCTCATTTGGATGAATTGTGCTTCATCACGTAATTGCTGCAGATTGCCGGCACCGACATAACCCATCCCTGATTTCAACCCGCCGATCATTTGGAAGATGATATCAGAAACGCTGCCTTTATAAGCGACACGTCCTTCAATGCCTTCTGGAACCAATTTGTTGGCTTCATTTACGCCCCCTTGGAAGTAACGGTCGCTGGAGCCTTTTTCCATTGCCCCCAATGAACCCATTCCGCGGTACGTTTTGAAGCGACGGCCTTGATAGATTTCAAATTCACCTGGTGATTCGTCAGTTCCTGCCAACATGCTACCGAGCATTACAGCATGTCCGCCAGCTGCTAAAGCTTTGACGATATCGCCAGAGTACTTGATCCCACCATCGGCAATGATTGCTTTGCCATATTGACGTGCCACAGAGGCTGCATCATAGATCGCGGTCAATTGAGGAACTCCGACACCGGCTACCACCCGAGTAGTACAGATCGATCCTGGACCGATCCCGACTTTTACGACATCGACACCAGCATCATACAATGCTTTCGTGCCTTCTGCAGTGGCAACATTTCCAGCAATCAATGTCGCTTCTGGGAAATGCGCGCGAATTTCAGAGATTTTGCGTAAAACACCCGCACTGTGTCCATGGGCAGTATCAATGACGATCGCGTCCACGCCTGCATCCAATAATGCTTGTGCACGTTCAAAGGTATCGCTGGTAACGCCGACTGCTGCTGCCACTAATAGGCGTCCATGCGTGTCTTTGGCTGCATTCGGGAATTCGATCACTTTTTCAATATCTTTGATGGTGATCAACCCGCTTAAGATCCCTGCTTCATCAACGATCGGTAATTTTTCGATCTTGTGTTGTTGTAAGATTTTTTCCGCGTCTTTCAACGAAGTACCGACAGGTGCTGTGATCAATTGGTCTTTGGTCATCACATCATTGATCGGCATCGTATAATCCGTGACAAAACGCATGTCGCGGTTCGTTATGATACCGACTAATTTGCGGTTCTCCATCGTTTCTACGATCGGTACCCCACTGATGCGGTACTTGCTCATCAAATGTTCTGCATCAGCAACTAAGTGGCTTGGTGTTAAGAAAAACGGATCGATGATCACGCCGCTTTCAGAACGTTTTACTTTGCGCACTTCATCTGCTTGCGCGGCGATACTCATGTTTTTGTGAATCACGCCAAGTCCGCCTTGACGCGCCATTGAGATCGCCATTTTACTATCAGTTACGGTATCCATACTGGCACTTATGATTGGAATATTTAGTGTAATATTCGGGGCAAGCTGCACTTTCATATCCACGTCATTTGGCAAGACGTGACTTTCTGCCGGAATCAATAAGACATCATCAAACGTTAACCCTTTTTTTACAAATTTGGTTTCCCAGTTGGACATTTTTGTAACCACTCCTTAAAGTTTTTAGGTATTTTAAAAAAAATAGCAAAGATTTTTTCATAAGTCAACCATTCGGAAAGCTTTCTTAATAATCCTCTTCAAACCTTTGGTCAAATCTCATAATTCGCCATTTTTTCTAAAAAAACACGCTGATCGTGCGGTCTTTTTTAACGGCTCTTCGACATTTAGTGTTGGTAGAGAAAAATACAACTGAAAATTTAGTCATA
>OAVP01001051.1_pt1 | contig 11679 bp, 9 predicted proteins | sample 1495311 | NCBI WGS metagenome assembly OAVP01 (sample SAMEA2580102, study PRJEB22360) | human gut metagenome | biome: human gut; feature: human-associated habitat; material: faeces | place: Denmark | collected 2008/2010
AGCCGTCACTGTGTTAGCTACCTCAACATTTGCCGCTAAAGATCATCCGAATGCAGCTAACCAAGAAGTCATACTGCCAATGATGTGGATCAAAAAATGGGGCAAGGGCAGAGTCTTTTTCCAATCCGTTGGACACAGTCTAAAAGAGCTGAAAGAGCCGACCATTCAGACTTGGACCAAACGAGGCTTTCTATGGGCCACCAGAAATACATTGGCTGATCCGCTGAAAAATAGCCAGTATAGTGAGTCATCAGAAAAACGAATGAGGAAATAAACGCGTGCAATCGTTTTACTTTATGGAAGAAAATAAGCATGGTACACTTTATTTGTATTTGATTAAGCAGGAGGTAATGTGGAATGGGAAAATTTGGAAAAAGTTTTTTATCGCAGGTAATATCTGACGGAATCAAAGGACCATTTGTCACGATCATGCTCAATACGCATGTCGGCCACCAGAATGTCGAAAAGGATCAAATCAAATTTAAGAACTTTGCCAAAGATGCGAAGCGCCGCTTTGAAAAGAAATACCCAGAACATTCTTGGGATCTTTTTCAAACGAAAATTGATGAACTGCTTGCAGATCAATCATTTTGGCGCAACAGTACAACAAGTGTGGCGGTGATTATCACCCCAGAAGAGGTACTGGTCCATCGGTTAAGTATTCGTGTGGATGATCAATATTACGTAGGGGAAACCCCTTATGTATTAGCTGTCATCAAAAATGCACAATTTAATTACCCATTTTATCTCTTAGCGTTGAATCGCGATTCAATGCAAGTCTATCAAGTTGAAAACAATCAAGTGCGTGAAGTCGAGTTGCCAGAAGAGGCACCGACGACGATTGAAAAAGCGCTGGGGGAAGAAGTCACTGGTGGTGGTAACTTTAATTACAGTGCTCAAGGTGGCCCTAACTCAGGGGGAGAAGGCGTTGCTTATCACGGCTTTAGTGCCAAAGATGAAGAAGTCGAGATCGATCACGTCAACTACTACCAAGCAGTTGATGCATTTTTCAAGAATGATTTTTCAAATGAAGAGCATTTACCAATGTATCTGTTTGCATTACCAGAAAATCAAACGCTGTTTAAAAAAGTGGCAAAAACGAACTTTTTCAAAGCAGAACCAAGTATTTCCTCTTCCCCAGCATCGTTATCCTTGAAAGAGATCCAAACGTGTACGCATAAGTTGATTGCAGAGTTGACACAAAAAGAAGTTGGGGAATACGGCAAGCTGTTGGATCGAAAATTTATTGACCAATTGGTTGATATCGTGCCTGCAGCCAAAGAAGGCCGGATCGCCTATCTGTTTGTGGCTACCTCAAATCTCGCCGATGGTTTTGGAGAAGATCCTGATACAGAGTACGATCGTCGCCAAGTGTTAAATACGCTGGCAATCGATGTTTTAGAAAACGGCGGCGAGGTATCTATTTTGGAACAAAAAGATGCCCCAGGAGAAAAAAGTTTGACTGCGATTTTGCGCTACTAAACGCAGTTGCGTCCTTCGTAAATAAATCGTTTCCAAAAAAGAAAAGACTGTTGCAGATCTTTAGTGCAGCAGTCTTTTTGCGAATCAAAAAAAATAAAGGCGTTTTCATTTTTTTTGATTTTCTATTAGTCATAAAGAAGATAATGTGCTATAATACAAAGTGTAGTTTTTGTTACGGTAAATTATGGTAGCTTGTTTCATCTTAAACATCTTCCACATTTTCACCTTATACAAGTAATTGCAAAATATGTGTATAAACACAAGGAGGATTTTTATTATGGAAACAGGTACAGTTAAATGGTTTAACTCAGACAAAGGTTTTGGATTCATCACTGCAGAAAACGGTAACGATGTATTCGTTCATTTCTCAGCTATCCAAGGCGAAGGCTTCAAAACTTTAGAAGAAGGTCAAGCAGTGACTTTCGATATCGAAGACGGACAACGTGGCCCTCAAGCGACTAACGTTAACAAAGCGTAATTTGTGAATGCCTTTTAAGAGCAGCTTAGCTGCTCTTTTTTTTTGTGCGCGTGATATTTGCTTGCGGAGAAAGTAGTTGTTATACTCTTAGAAAAAAAGGAGGCAAACTGATGGGATTGAATGAATTTATTCTCGGATTGGCTAATTTAGAGAAGATCCAACGAGCGCCGGGTTTTTTTAAGTTTACTGAGCACAGTGTAGCTGCTCATTCATTTCGAGTAACGATGATTGCCCAGACCTTAGCTGATATCGAAGAAAAGGCGGGGAATCAAGTCAATTGGCAAATTCTTTATGAAAAAGCCTTGAACCATGATTACACGGAACGTTTCATCGGCGACATCAAAACGCCAGTCAAATATGCAAACAAAGAATTGCGGGCGATGTTATCAACCGTTGAAGAAAAAATGACCGATGCTTTCATAGAAGAAGAAATCCCCCAAAGCTTTCAAGCGACGTATCGCAGACGCTTGGCGGATGGCAAAGACAACAGCCTTGAAGGACAGCTTTTGGCAATTGCGGATAAGATCGATCTTTTGTATGAGTCTTTTGAAGAGATCTCAAAAAGCAACCCCGACAAAGTGTTCAAAGAAATGTTTCGTGAAGCGATTTTGACGGTCAAAGCGTTTCAGCATCGTCCATGTGTGACTTATTTCTTTGAAGCCATTTTTCCCGAGTTATTGAATGCAGATTTTTATGGCAAGACTGCTTTTCTAGAAGAAATCGCAGCTTTGGTGGAAAAATAAACAAAAAGAAAAAACGAAAAATCAAGAAATGATCCATCTCACAGGTTTTACTTGAAACAAGTGAGGGGATCAGGTTTGATTTTTCGTTTTTTTGTTGTATTAAAGCAAAGATTCCGCTCCATCAATATAGACTTCCGTTCCAGAAATATTACCCGCAGCCTCTGAAGATAGAAAAAGTACAAGGTTGGCGACTTGTTCTGGCACGCCTGTTTCTTGTTTTAATGGTCGAGAACGTTCTGGATATTTGACGGGGATCTCAACGCGAGCAACCTCTTCTTCAATTTCTGTGCTGGCATCGATGTTCGTTGCGATCGCCCCAGGGCAGATAGCATTGACCCGAATATTATAACCAGAAAGTTCCAGCGCAGCCATTTTTGTAAAGGCGACTTGACCTGCCTTAGATGTACTGTAAGCAGTCGCACCAAAATTGCTGAAGATGCGGTTTCCATTGACTGAACTCGTAATGACAATGCTGCCACCGTTCGTTTTCATAAAGGGAATGGCTGCTTTGACGGTAATAAAGGTACTACGTAAGTTTGTGTTGATCGTCTGATCCCATTCTGCCACTGTCAGCTCTTCGATCGGTGTCCAGGTACCGTTGATGCCGGCATTGACATGGAGTACATCGAGACCGCCTAGTTCTTCTACAAGACCACTTATTGCTTCTTGCAGCTTATCCGCTTCAGTGACGTCAACAGCTCGATAATGGGCTTGTGCTTGATAGTCAGCAAGAAACTCCTGCAGCTCTTCTTCGTTGCGATCAATTAACCCAACAAGTGCGCCCTGTGCTAGAAATTGTTCTGCCACCGCTTTTCCAATCCCTGAAGCAGCCCCCGTTACAATCACTCGTTTGTTTTTGAAATCATTCATTTTTTTCGCCTCCTTACAGTAAATTATAAAAAAGATCCCTTTTTTTGTCGAAAAAAGCGATCAGCGAACAGCAACAAACTTCTTCAGCTAGGAAACGCCAATGGTTGGTTTTCTAATTTTACCTCCCGAGAACCCTCTTATCTAGTGGGAAAACAGATGTAATCGCCATTGATTTTGTAGTATAATGCAGACAGTGTGCAAGGAGGAATACAATGAAACCCATATACGCTGTGGTGGATCTTGAAACAACAGGAACCGATTCGACGATTGATCGAATTATTCAATTTGGCTGTGTCTTAGTCCAAGATGGCAAGATCATCAATCGTTTTGCCGCAGATATCAACCCTGACCGCAGAATTTCTAAGCAAATTCAACGATTGACACACATCACAAACCAACAAGTAAGCAAAGCGCCATATTTCGAAGACGTAGCTGATACGATCTATAACTTACTCAGCAACACGATTTTTGTGGCGCATAATATTTATTTTGATTATCATTTTTTAAGCAATGAATTTGTGCGTTGCGGGCTACCGCCTTTATCACTTCCCGGAATCGATACGGTGGAATTGGCGCAAGTGTTTCTACCAACAGAAAGCAGCTTTCGTTTAGGCGATCTGGCAGATAGCATCGGCTTTCGTCATGATAACCCGCATCAAGCTGATAGTGATGCAGAAGTGACCGCAGCTTTATTTTTGTATATCGAAGCGATCATGCGAGAACTGCCCCGAACGACCCTTAAACAAATTGCGCTTTTAAGCGGTCAAATGGGCATGCAAACGAGTGACTATATCCATGGAATCTTAAAAGAAAAAGGCCCAGAGTTGGCAGAAGATTTAGAAGTGATCGACGGTATCGTCTTGCGGAAAAAGACCGTCCCGCTTTTTGAATCTACGCATTTTCAAGAAACGTATCCGAAAGTTAAAACGGAAAAAGAACAGCGCTTTGGCCAGCACTTAGTCTATCGGAAACAACAAGCACGCTTGATGAATGCAGTGTATACGCATTACACCCAGCCAGAGAAAAATCTGATCATTGAAGCAGAAACAGGCATGGGGAAAACCATTGGTTACTTGTTTCCAGCCGCCTATTTAGTGACACCAGAAAATCCGTTGATCGTTAGTACCTCTTCAATTCTATTGCAAAATCAAATCATCAACAAAGACATTCCTTTGGTAAACCAAGTACTGCAGCAACCTTTGCAAGCAGTTTTGGTCAAAAGTCATCGTCATTACATTGATTTGCAGCGTTTTAAAGCGACCCTTGATCAACCGATAGAGCAAAAGCAATATGCGCAATACCAAATGGGGATCTTAGTTTGGCTGACTAAAACAGAAACGGGGGATTTCGATGAATTGAACTTGGTTCGACTTGATCATCCTTTATTTACCGACATCCGCCATCGCGGCGTTGCTTTTTTAGCCAAAGATCAACCCTTCTATGAACAAGATTTTGTTCGACATTTATATAAGCGGATGGCGCAAAGCAATGTTTTGATCGTCAACCATGCCTTTTTGATGCAGGAAAACCGGCGAGCGCAGCCACTGTTGCCAACGAGTGATTACTTATTGATTGATGAAGCCCAACAGTTGCCGCAGCAAGCAGAAGGCTTTAGTCAACATGTTTTTGACTCTGCTCACTTCAAGCGGCAGTTTTTACAGCTAAATGAAGAAGGGCTATTTGAAGAAATTGCCCAAATCATTACCGAGGATGACTTTCTGCAACGGATGTTCTCGTTGTATCGAAACGCGTTGTCGATCTTGGTCGAAACACAAGAACAGTATTTTCGCAGTTTGTCGATCGATGCGCCAGAGCTACAAGTCGTGCACCATGACGACCTCTATGATGGCACGTTAGAACAAGACAAGCTTCATCAGAAATTGAGCCTTTACTATCAAGAAATCAATGAGATCCAACAACAGTTGCGTCAGCGATTCGAGTTGACCAATGATCGGTGGTATGCAAGACAACGAATCGTGATTGCTCGTTTGTTTGATTTCTTTGGTCAAATGGAAACCCAGGAACAAACGGTGACCGCATGGTTGACTTGGTGGCATCCTCGTTACGTTCATTGGTTGAAAAAGCATCCCCAGTCAGGAAATGCTGTGATTGAATTAGCTGATCTAGAAGGGCATTCGATCGTGGAAAGCACGTGGTATCAACGCTATCAGCACATCATTTATCTTGGGGGGACATTGAAGATCCCAGGAAATAAAGAATATTTTGCCCATCAGATTGGCTTGACCGATGTGCCAGTCAAAACGATTCCCGCTTTTTATGACTACAGCAAACAAACTCGACTCTATGTAGTTAAAAAAGGACTCTCGATCCAACAAGCATCAGCTGCTGAATACGCGGATTATTTAGTCGAAGCGTTAGTCCCAATTTTGTTTGACAATCCGCAACCAGCGCTTGTGTTGTTTACGGCGCACGAAACTTTGAAAAATGTCTATGATCGATTGAATAAAAAAGCCCTGCATTATGGCAGAGAAATCGTTGCTCAAGGAACTGGCGGAACCCGTGAGAAAATCTTAAAGAAATTTTTATTAGCGGAAAATGGCATCTTATTAGGGACTAGCAGTTTTTGGGAAGGGGTCGACCTACCAGGTCAGGCCTTGAAGATCGCTGTGGTGACTCGCTTACCTTTTGAGAATCCTAAGCAACCAATGGTCCAAGCACGGCATGCCTTCTTGGAAGCAGAAGGCATCGATTCTTTCAAAGAAGATGCCTTACCTAAAGCGATTCTACGGCTACGCCAAGCGTTGGGGCGCTTGATCCGTTCTGAAGAGGATACAGGCGTGATGGTCGTCCTTGATCGACGCTTGTTATCAACGAAGTATGGCAAACGGATGGTCAAAGGTCTGCCTAAAAACTTACCTCTGATTGAAGCTAGTCCAACCGAAATTGCCGAAGATATTCAACATTTTTTTGCGCAAGAGGAAAAAGCGGCGGTTGATTTTGAAAAATGAGTCGAACATCTGATATAATGAGTTTTATTTAAGATTGGAGTACGAAGTGTGAAAACAAAAGACAAAGAACATCGGCGAGTGATTATTTTGCTGAGTGCGATCACGGTTTTACTGGTCGTTATTCTCTTCGCTTCTATTTTCTATCTCCGTTCTTCTCGTCCAATGCGGCAAGCAAGAAACGAAGCGATCGAAATAGCAGAAAGATACACCGATTTAGCAGAGGTCGAACAATTTTATTGGTTCACCCGTGAGGAAACATCTTTTAGCATTGTTGGAAAAGATACGAATAACAATGAGATCGTCGTGATCATTCCTAAAAGCGGCGAAAAGGTTTCCGTTTTTAATCAAGGGGATGGATTGACGGAAGCACAGGCCAAAGCCTTCGTTCGCGACAACCATCAAGGGCAGGAAATCCAAAAAGCAGCATTGGGTATTTTTAAAGGCGAGCCCGCTTGGGAAGTCATGACTAAAGACGACCAAGGCCGCTTGAACTATTATTTGATTGGTTTCAAAGATGGAGAAGAAATCAAAGCGGTCACTGAACTATAAAAAGGCGCTTTTGATAGACAGAAATTTGGATCGTAGGAAGGATGATAAACATGGTACTTTCAAAAAGAGCAGAAAAATTAGAACCCTCCGCTACGTTAGCGGCATCTGCTAAGGCAAAAGCATTAGCAGACCAAGGTGTAGACGTATTAAGTCTAACCGTCGGTGAGCCCGACTTTATTACCCCGAAGAACATTCGCCAAGCAGCGATTGCAGCGATTGAGAGCGGCAAAGCTAGTTTTTATACAGCAACTGCTGGGATTCCAGAGCTAAAACAGGCGATTCTTGCTTATATGAAAGAGTTTTATGGTGCTGACTATGATTCAAACCAAGTGATCGTGACAGATGGCGCGAAATTTGCCCTGTATACGTTGTTTCAAGCGCTTCTTGATGAAGAGGATGAAGTACTCATTCCAGTTCCTTACTGGGTCAGTTATGCGGAACAAGTCCGTTTAGCAGAAGGGACACCTGTGTTTGTTGAAGCTAAGCAATCAGCAGATTTTAAAGTTTCTGTTGCTCAATTAGAAGCCGCTCGTACAGAGCAAACGAAAGCCATCATTTTAAACTCGCCTGCCAACCCAACAGGGGCGATATACTCAAAAGAAGAATTAACGGCAATCGGCAACTGGGCAGTGGAAAATAATATTTGGATCATAGCGGATGATATCTATGGTCGTTTGGTTTATAACGGCAATACCTTTACATCAATCGCTAGCCTATCTGAAGAGATCCGCAAACAAACCATCGTGATCAACGGCGTTTCAAAAACCTATTCTATGACTGGGTGGCGGATCGGATTTGCTGTCGGCGATGCAAAAATCATCAAAGCGATGGTCGATATCGCTTCCCAAGCTACCAGCAACCCGCCGGCTGCTAGCCAATACGCAGCAGTTGAGGCACTGACTGGTAATCAAGAATCGATCGAAGTGATGCGTCAGGCCTTCGAAGAACGCTTGAATAAACTATATCCGCTAATTGCCGCTATTCCTGGTTTTAAGGTGACGAAACCCCAAGGCGCGTTTTACTTGTTCCCAAATGTCAAAGAAGCCATGACAATGTGCGGCTATCAAACCATTGATGCCTTCGTAGAAGCTTTACTAATGGAAGCCCACGTGGCAGTAGTGACTGGTGCTGGTTTTGGCACACCGGATTATTTACGGATCAGCTATGCAACTGATTGGGACACGTTAGCGGAAGCTACCAAACGAATCCATGATTTTGTTGAAAAGAAGCGCCAAAAAGCTTAAAATGCTCTATGGTGCCTTTATTAATTAGATAGGAGAGAATCAAGTGGAATCTATTCAAATTTTAGATGCAAAAAAACACGTTGGCGAAACCGTTCAAATCGGAGCATGGGTTGCTAACAAACGTTCTAGCGGCAAGATCGCCTTCTTACAACTTCGCGACGGAACAGCATATTTTCAAGGAATCGTTGTAAAAAGTGAAGTAGGGGAAGAAGTTTTCCAATTAGCGAAAAATTTAAATCAGGAAACTGCCGTACTGGTCACTGGGGAAATCAGAGAAGACAGCCGCTCAAAATTTGGCTATGAAATTGGCATTTCTGGTTTAGAAGTTGTCGGTGAAAGCCACGATTACCCAATCACACCAAAAGAACACGGAACAGATTTCTTAATGGATCATCGTCACTTATGGTTGCGTTCTTCAAAACAACATGCCATCATGCAAATCCGAAACGAAATCATTCGGGCAACATATGAATTCTTCAACAAGAATGGCTTTATCAAAATCGATCCACCGATCCTAACCGGATCAGCACCAGAAGGAACGACCGATTTATTTGAAACCAACTATTTCGATCAAAAAGCATATCTATCTCAGTCCGGTCAATTGTACATGGAAGCTGCCGCTATGGCGTTTGGCAAAGTCTTTTCTTTTGGACCAACTTTCCGTGCCGAAAAATCAAAGACACGTCGTCACTTGATTGAATTTTGGATGATTGAACCAGAAATGGCCTTTATGCACCAAGAAGAAAGTTTAGAAGTCCAAGAGCAGTACGTGGCATTCTTAGTGCAAAATGTGCTCGATAACTGTGCCTATGCGTTAGACGTCTTAGGTCGTGACCGTGAAGTCTTGAAAAAATACACCAAATTACCATTCCCACGAATCTCTTACGATGATGCAGTGGAATTATTACAAAAGAACGGCTTTGATGATATTCAATGGGGCGATGACTTTGGCTCACCACATGAGACTTTTATTGCCAATTCATTCGATCAGCCCGTCTTTATCTTAAACTATCCAAAAGCCATCAAACCTTTCTATATGAAGCCACATCCAACGAGAGAAGATGTCGTGATCTGTGCCGATATGATCGCACCAGAAGGCTATGGCGAGATCATAGGTGGTTCTGAACGTGCCATCGATCATGAATACCTCCTAGAGCAAATCCGCGCCCATGGCTTGGACGAAAACGAATACTCATGGTATTTAGACCTACGCAAGTACGGCTCAGTTCCTCACACCGGCTTTGGACTTGGACTAGAACGGACCGTTACCTGGTTATCAGGAATCGAGCACGTAAGAGAATCTATTCCGTTTCCACGGTTGTTGAATCGGATTTATCCTTAGGGAAATGCAGATGGTTGGTAACTATTCAATCATCTGTTATTTTTTTATTTTGAAGTTTCATTTATGTTTCATTATTGGTAACAATATAACGGTTTTATTACAATTATTTTCTTTTAGATGAATATCGGGTAAAATGAAAGGTAGCGTAAAAAAAGAAAGGGATACTGTGATGAAATCATGGCTTCTTGCGAAAATTAAGCAAAGTTATTTATTCACAATTAAGCGATTTGCTAAAAAAAATAAGAAACAGCATCAGCAAATTGTTTATTTACTTAGTTTTCCTAGTACAAGCAATTATATAATTGAGAAGTTGTTTCAGAAATATCAAAAACGACTGACAATTTGTTATACAAAGAACGCAACTGATTTAGCAAGAACTTATCAAGAAAAAGGATGTCCAATTTACTGTATCGATTCACAACTGATTTTATTTAGACATATTGTTCCTTTATTGAAAAGCGCAAGAGTTATATTGTGCGATAACTATTTTGCTATATTAGGTGGGATTGACTTTTTACCCAAAACAAAAATAGTTCAACTATGGCATGCTAATGGAGCAATTAAAAAATTCGGTTTAGAAGCTCACTATGCTAAAAAAGCAACCCAGGCCGATCAAAAACGTTATAAGGATGTTTATCGTCGATATACCCACTATGTGGTAAGTTCACCTAAAATGGCGTCAATTTTTGAGAGAAGCTATCAACGTGAATTGACTTTTTTACCCTTTGGCTATCCACCAACGGATCAGTATTTTAAACGTGATGATGAAAAAATAAAAGAAATGAAAAAAATTTTTGGAGGAAAAAAATTGCTCCTCTACGCACCAACCTACAGGGAAGAACGAGGAGATTTTTTTATTGATTTTAACAGATTACTAACAGAGTTACCTGAGTGGAACATTCTTGTGCAACTTCATCCCCATGATTTAAAGCAGTTACAACATTTAAAAAAAATTGAAGGAATCATAACGAATTTTGAAGGCTACAAAATCCAAGATTTATTTCCGATAATCGACTGTTTAGTGACTGATTATTCTTCAATACCTTTTGAGTATAGTTTAAGCAACCCGAGTGGTATGATTTGCTATTTTTGTTATGATTATGATTTATATGATAAAACTGTTGGTATCCAAGATTGTTTCAAAAAACAAAAGAGCATAGCTAAAACACAAGATGAACTTGTCAGAATCATACAAAAGGGAACAAGTGATTTAAACCAATTCAACCAAGAATGGAACACATATGTTAAAGGGAATGCCATAGAACAACTAGTAGAGTGGGTGAACGCACAATATGAATACTGAAGTAATCATGGGATTACCTGTTGATCAGGTTACTTATCAAACTATTTTGGCAGAATTGCCTTTATATTTTGAGAATGGAAAGAAAATGACGGCGATTAGCATAAATCCACAAATAGCTGTTGACGCAAAAAAATATCCTGACATAGTAGAATTTATCAAACAAAGTACACATCGTATTCCCGATGGAATTGGAATAGTGCTAGTTTCCCAACTAACTGGTGGTAAAATTAAAGAACGCGTAGCTGGATTTGATTTAATGGTGAAATTTTTAGAATATGCTAATAATCATCAAAAAAGAGTTTTTTTTTATGGAGCGAAACCCGAAGTTTTATTTGATGCCATAGAAAATACTCGTGAATTATATCCTAACTTGACAATTACTGGTGGAATAGATGGTTACACTTCTTTATCAGAAGTGGAAGTAGTTGAAATGATTAATAGAGCAATGCCAGACTTTCTCTTTGTAGCATTGGGATTTCCACGTCAAGAGCAATGGTTGGCTCGTAACACATCTCGCTTAAATGTTACTGTCCTACAAGATGTAGGAGGGAGTTTCGATGTTTTAAGCGGACGAGTAAAACGAGCGCCAAAAATGATTATAAACTTACATTTAGAGTGGCTTTATCGTTCGTTAAGTAATCCGAAACGGATTGGTCGGATTATTCAGTTGCCTATCTTTGTGGTGAAAAGTTTGTGGTG
>OAVP01001063.1_pt1 | contig 11565 bp, 9 predicted proteins | sample 1495311 | NCBI WGS metagenome assembly OAVP01 (sample SAMEA2580102, study PRJEB22360) | human gut metagenome | biome: human gut; feature: human-associated habitat; material: faeces | place: Denmark | collected 2008/2010
GGATACCAGTTGTTGCAGGCAGGCGTTGTCCCCGGATATGACAGTACAACGGAATCGGCAGTCACTAAATTAATGTTCTTACTGGGACATGGATATACCCCGGATGAGGTACGCGACCGGATGAACCGTTCGATAGCAGGAGAGATAACTCTGTAGGCTTCATCTATTTCTATTAGGCAGGGATAACTTATTTCTAATAAATTATCCCTATTTTTGTACCCTACAAGAAGAAAGGAATTTCGATGGCAAAAGAGAAAACCGTATATGTATGCAGTAATTGCGGACAGGATTCACCCAAATGGGTGGGTAAATGTCCGTCGTGTGGAGAATGGAATACGTATGTTGAAGAAATCGTACGGAAAGAACCCACTAACCGCCGTCCGGTGTCGGGCATTGAAACACAAAAGCCCAAGCCACTGGCACTTAGCGATATAGAGGCAGACGACGAGCCACGTATCAATATGCACGATGATGAACTGAATCGTGTATTGGGAGGCGGACTTGTACAGGGTTCTCTTGTCCTGATAGGCGGCGAACCGGGAATCGGTAAATCGACGCTCGTCATGCAGACCGTACTGCACATGCCGGAAAAGAAGATTCTTTATGTATCCGGTGAAGAGAGTGCACGACAGCTGAAACTTCGTGCTGACCGTCTCTCTGACACTTCCAGCGATTGCCTCATCGTTTGCGAGACTTCACTCGAACAGATTTATGTGCATATCAAGAATACGAATCCCGATTTAGTGATTATCGACTCTATACAGACTATTTCCACCGAAAGTATCGAATCGTCTCCCGGAAGTATAGCGCAAGTCAGAGAGTGTTCGGCGTCTATTCTTCGTTTTGCGAAAGAAACGCATACGCCTGTATTGCTGATCGGACATATTAATAAGGAAGGAAGTATTGCAGGACCTAAAGTGCTGGAACATATCGTAGATACTGTTCTTCAATTTGAGGGCGACCAGCATTATATGTATCGTATTCTACGCAGTATCAAGAATCGTTTCGGTAGTACGGCAGAATTAGGTATTTATGAAATGCGTCAGGATGGGTTGCGCCAAGTGAGTAATCCTTCCGAACTTTTGCTAAGTCAGGATCATGAAGGGATGAGCGGGGTAGCCATTGCCTCCGCCATTGAGGGGATTCGCCCGTTTTTGATTGAGACACAGGCTTTGGTAAGCTCTGCAGTCTACGGAAATCCGCAACGTTCGGCAACCGGTTTCGATTTGAGAAGAATGAATATGCTGCTAGCTGTTCTCGAAAAGCGGGTGGGATTTAAGTTGGCACAGAAAGATGTGTTCCTGAATATTGCCGGAGGATTGAAAGTGAATGATCCGGCTATCGATCTGCCGGTTATCAGTGCAATCCTTTCTTCCAATATGGATGCAGCCATTGAGCCGGAAGTTTGCATGGCGGGAGAAATCGGATTGTCGGGAGAGATACGTCCTGTGAATCGAATAGAACAACGTATCGGTGAAGCCGAGAAATTGGGTTTTAAACGGTTCTTGTTGCCAAAATATAATCTGCAAGGGATCGATACCCAAAAACTGAAGATAGAATTAGTACCGGTGAGAAAAGTAGAAGAGGCGTTCAGGGCGTTATTCGGATAAGACACTGATGCATAAATAGCCCGTTTTTCTAATTGGATAATCGAAAACAATATCAATAATAACTAAATGACACAAGAATACCAACTCCGTATATTTCCCGAAATCGCAGCAAACGAACAGAAATTAAAGGAATATCTTTCTAAAGAAAAAGGTCTGAATTTACGTGACATCACCGCTACCCGAATCTTGAAACGGAGTATTGATGCACGCCAGCGGACTATCTTCGTCAATCTGAAGGTAAGGGCATACATCAAGGAAATGCCGCAAGAAGATGAGTACGAACGTACTATATATAATAATGTAGAAGGAAAACTGCAAGTGATTGTCGTTGGCGCAGGTCCCGGCGGATTATTCGCTGCTTTACGCCTTGTTGAACTTGGGTTACGCCCTATCGTCATCGAACGTGGAAAAGACGTGCGCGAACGTAAAAAAGACCTGGCACAAATCAACAGGGAACACACTGTTGATCCGGAATCGAATTACAGTTTCGGAGAAGGAGGTGCAGGAGCTTACTCGGATGGGAAACTCTATACCCGTAGCAAGAAGAGAGGAAATGTGGATAAAATCTTGAACGTATTTTGCCAGCATGGAGCTTCAACTTCGATATTGGTGGATGCGCATCCGCATATCGGAACAGACAAATTGCCACGTGTCATTGAAAATATGCGGAACACCATTATCGAATGTGGCGGAGAAGTACATTTCCAGACACGAATGGATGCATTGATTATTGAGAACGATGAAGTCAAAGGTATCGAAACAAATACAGGAAAGACCTTTCTCGGACCTGTGATACTGGCAACCGGACATTCTGCAAGAGATGTATATCGTTGGCTGGCTGCCAATAATGTGACGATTGAAGCGAAAGGAATCGCTGTCGGGGTACGTCTCGAACATCCGGCAATGTTGATCGATCAAATACAATACCATAATAAGAATGGACGGGGCAAATACCTGCCCGCTGCAGAATACAGCTTTGTAACACAGGCAGAAGGCAGAGGAGTATATAGTTTCTGTATGTGTCCCGGCGGCTTTATCGTTCCTGCTGCCAGCGGACCGGAACAAGTGGTAGTAAACGGCATGTCTCCTGCCAACCGTGGGTCACGGTGGAGTAATTCGGGAATGGTAGTGGAAATTCAACCGGAGGATTTGGGAAATGAAGAATTAAAAATGAGGAATGAAGAATTGGCTGCCCAACAAGATGAACAGCTGATGGCACTGAATCCAAATTTGAAAAGTTCACAACTTTCAGAGATTAATTCACAGTTACTATCTGTTCTTCACTTTCAAGAGGAATTGGAACGTCAATGCTGGTTGCAGGGAGGCAGACGACAGACCGCTCCGGCGCAACGCATGCTGGATTTTACCCGCCCGAGTCATCCTATAGTCCGGGATTGATTTCGTCTCCACTTCATTTCTGGATGCCATCATTTATTAGCAAAAGATTATCTCTTGGTTTCCAACAATTCGGACGCAGCAGTCACGGATTCCTGACTAATGAGGCAGTAATGATTGGTGTGGAAACACGAACTTCTTCTCCCGTTCGTATCATACGCGATAAGGATACTCTGCAACATGTCACCGTTCGTGGATTATTTCCGTGCGGAGAAGGGGCAGGCTATGCCGGAGGAATTGTGTCTGCCGGAGTGGACGGCGAACGATGTGCAGAAGCAGTAGCCAACTATTTCAATCATTAATTAAACTTACACTAAAATGAATTATCAACCCGAAATAGCAATTGTAGAAGCCAATACATTGACCTGTCTCGGTCTGAAAGGAATCCTGGAGGAAATGATTCCTATGGCAACCATACGGACTTTTCATCACTTCAGCGAACTGATGGACGATACTCCCGATATGTATGCCCACTATTTCATTTCCGCACAGATTTACGTGGAGCACAATGCTTTCTTTCTCCCCCGGAAACGAAAAACGATTGTATTGGCAAGCGACAGTCCGCAATTCCAACTGTCCGGTGTACCCGTACTCAACATTCATGAATCCGAAGAAGAGTTGGTGAAAAACATATTGAAACTTCACCAACATGCTCACCATGACGGTTATCCGGTAAAAGATATGCCACCCATGCCTCCGATGCAGCCTCATCAGGAAATTCTATCCGCCCGTGAAATAGAAGTGCTCGTACTGATAACCAAAGGATTAATCAACAAAGAAATAGCAGATAAACTGAATATCAGCCTGACTACCGTTATCACTCACCGAAAAAATATCACGGAGAAATTAGGCATTAAGTCCGTCTCCGGGCTGACTATTTATGCTGTAATGAACGGATATATCGAAGCTGACCGAATCTGACTTCTTAAAAAATAAGTCATAATCCTAATAAATGAGGATTGACCGTCATCTATATTTGCCGTTACTTTGCACCAGATAAATTAACAGCAGATGAAGACAAAGAAGATTATGATTGCCCTCATGCTCCTGACGACAGGGACAGCATGGGCTGAAGATTTCCCCAAAGACTCACTAAAAATAGTAGACATCGAAGAGGTGGTAGTGATTGCTACTCCAAAAGAGAACCGTAAACTACGTGATCTGCCGGTAGCCGCCACCGTTTTATCGCAAGACAATATGCGCGCCAATCAGGTAAATTCCGTGAAGAACCTGACAGGTATTGTTCCCAATCTGTTTATCCCTGACTATGGTTCCAAACTGACTACTTCGATTTATATCCGTGGAATCGGTTCACGCATCAATACTCCGTCCGTAGGACTTTATGTAGACAATATCCCTTATATCGACAAATCCGCTTTCGACTTCAACTATGCTGATATCGAACGTATTGATATTCTTCGCGGACCACAAGGTACTCTCTACGGGCGTAACACGATGGGAGGGCTTATCAAGGTACATACCAAATCTCCTTTCACTTATCAAGGCACCGATATTCGCATGGGAGCAGCAACTTACAATAATTATAACGTTTCACTCACCCATTATCACCGTACATCCGACCGCTTTGCTTTTTCTACCGGAGGTTTCTACGAGCATACAGGCGGCTTCTTTGAGAATTCTGCACGAAATAACGAAAAGGTCGACAAAAGCAACGCTGGAGGCGGACGTTTTCGTGGAATTTACCTGCCGACATCGAATCTGAAAATAGATATGGCACTTAGCTATGAATATAGCGATCAAGGTGGGTATCCGTATTATTATACCGGTATTACTCCCAGTGCCATAGCCAAAGCTCAAAAAGACGGTAAAGAAATGACAGAAGACCGGGCAGACTACATCGGTAAGATTTCATATAACGACCGTAGTAGTTACCGCCGTGGATTGCTCAACTCTGGTGTTAACATCGAATACCAAGCCTGTAACTTTATATTAAGTGCCGTGACAGGTTATCAGAACCTGAATGACCGTATGTTCCTCGATCAGGATTTCACAGAAAGAGATATTTTCAATATTGAGCAAAAGCAACGTGCAAACACCATTTCCGAAGAGATTGTGTTGAAAGCCAAACCCGGAAAAAGATGGCAATGGGCTACGGGAGCTTTCGGATTCTATCAATGGCTGCATACTACAGGTCCTGTTTTGTTTAAAGAAGAAGGAGTGAAGTCGGTCATTGAAAACAACGCCAATGCTGCTTTTGAAGAAGCATCTGCCAAACCCGGAGCTCCCACCATGGGAATGACTGTGCGCAACCCGACTTTAAGCGTAGGAGGAACTTTCGATACCCCGACTCTTAGCGGTGCACTTTATCATCAGTCTACTTTCAACAACTTGTTCATAGAAGGGCTGTCCGTTACAGCCGGCCTCCGGCTCGATTACGAGAAAATCAGTATGAAGTATAATTCTCTTAGCACTCCTATCGATTTTGGTTTCGATTTTCACTTAGCTATGGGCCCCAACCAAATCAACCTGTCCGATCAGAATATGAAAGCTCCGGCCTCTTTTGTAGGCAAACTCTCGACTGATTATGTACAGCTTCTACCCAAATTTGCTATTCAATATGAATGGAAGAATCAAAATAACGTTTATGCCACCGTTACCCGGGGATATCGTTCGGGAGGATATAACATCCAAATGTTCTCTGACTTATCACAAACAGAATTGAAAAATTCGATGATGAATGCCATCAAAGAAAGTCCGACAATAGGGCAAGATGCTATATGGGGAGAAACTATTATTAAAATGATGGACCAAATGGTGCCTGCAAAAGAAATTGATGTAAAAGCGTCCACCACTTACAAACCCGAATATTCGTGGAACTACGAAGTAGGTAGTCATCTTACTCTATGGGAAGGCAGACTTTGGGCCGACGTCGCAGCATTCTACATGGATACCCGCGACCAACAACTCTCCCAATTTGCAGAAAGTGGTTTGGGGCGTATCACTATCAATGCGGGAAAAAGTCGCAGCTATGGTGCAGAAGCAGCCCTTCGTGCCAGTGTGACAAAAGAGCTTAGCCTGAATGCCAGTTACGGATATACGTATGCCACTTTTACTGATTATGTAATCACCGAAGAGAAAAAAGATGGCACTCCCATAACTACGGATTACAATGGCAAATATGTTCCCTTCGTCCCCAAACATACCTTAAATATCGGAGGAGAATATGCCATCACCTGTAGTCCGCACTCTATCTTCGACCGGGTTGTGTTCCAAGCGAACTATAACGCTGCCGGACGTATCTATTGGACTGAACAAAACGACGTCAGCCAATCCTTCTATGGCACACTCAACTGGAGAACGAATCTGGAAATCGGTGACGCAATGATTAGTTTCTGGGCACGCAACTTCCTGAATAAAGACTATGCAGCCTTCTATTTCGAAACAATGAACAAAGGTTTCATGCAGAAAGGACGCCCAATGCAATTTGGGGTAGATCTTCGCTGCCGCTTCTAATCATTTTTACTCATAAGGATATTATTTAGTCTTTTTATTGTCAGCTAAAGATTTCATCCATATAGAATAATGATTTTCAACGCATTAACAGCTGACAATAAGCGCTGACAATAACCCCAAACAGGCTGACAATAAAAGATTCGGACTTTTATTGTCAGCCTGTCTCTTTGTAGATTAACAGCATAGAATACGGGATAGAAGAACGTATGTCCCTATGAAGTTTGCATTATAAAGCCGTTATACTTAATTTACCCAATCGGTATTGTTCTGTCAGACCTACGCTATCCTTAACTCTCCACAGCCGTGGTAGCATCTCTTCACGGCCGTGGGAGGATCTCGTCACGACTGTGGGAAGAAGTTACCACGGCCGTGGGAAGGTAAAGATAGCAGTGGCTTAATACAATTATACCGGCACCTTACCGGAACTTTATCAATGCTTCGGCATTAGTTTACCTACTGCTTGCTATCAGTTTGCTTATACCTAAGACTGCTTCGTTCATAATCCAACGTACCTGACCTATACTTCAGTACGATCAGATTCCTCCACCCCACCATGCAAACGCTTCATCTGATAAGCAATACGCTCCGTCCCATTCTTTACATAAATGATGCCGCAACATTGAAAGCCATACTTCGTCAGTATATGTTGCATGACCTTATTATCCCGGTGAGTATCTACCCGGACATTAGGCCAACGTTCGAAACACCAGTCCAGACAAGCTTCCGACACCCCTTTCTGCTTTCCGTTCGTTGCCAACCGGTGAATCACTCCATAAGGTTCGTCATTGAGCCATGCACCTTCATAAATTTGTTGGTAAGTAGGATCTTCTCCCAAGATGAAACAAAAAGTTCCCAAGATTTCTCCTTGTTCACCGGTACAGACAAAGCTATGACCGTCTTCAATCTCCTGACAGATCAATGCTTCCGACGGATAACCGTCAATCCACTGGGTAGTATTCCCGGTTGCACGCATAAAGGCACGGGCATAGTCATAAATCTCCATCACTAAAGGGAGATCTTTTATTTCGGTAGACCTGATTTCCATCATTTGAAAAGTTATTCAGAAATAAAACAGATAATAAAATCACTCGTTAATCGCTCCACAATGGAGGCATATACCTTTCTCTTTTAGTTTCTCCCCGCAATGTCCGCAACGATACTTATACCCAATGTTTCGATAGACCTTCTTCGCAAAAACCAAAATAAAAAAGGCCAGGAATAGATAACCGATATAGATATGTGTCATCAGGATAAAGAAGAAATAACAGAAAATACAGCAGGACATCAGTCCCAGCAGATAAAAGATAGCTGCAGCGGGAGTCAACTGCCGGAACAAATCATCCAACACCGCCAAAGCTACTATCAGAAACAACCAAATACTCAACAGAAAAACAGAGAGAATGAAAGGAACTTTGAACGGTGACAAAGTTGGATTGAAATAAAAATGTTCCCACGTTTCCGGTACAAAGACCTGCATTGATTCGTAAATCGTTGCACTGAAAGCCATCAATAAACAAAGAAACAGGGGATAAACACTGTCAATATCATTAAAATAAACCATCTGCAACTGCTTCCGACGGAAAGCGCGAAACAAATAAGCTCCAACAAATAAAGCAAAAATAACCACAAAATAAGAGGCATGTGTATCGCTGAAAAGATGAATAGCCTGCGAAATACTATCAGTCGGTACAAATGACTTCTTGAGTTCTTTCTCACGTATCCAACCCTGTTCATCTTGTGTATGTGCCAGTTTCACCCAAATGCTGTCTACACTATCGGCAGGATGAACCGCAAACTCTGCAACCACTACCCTATCCCCCCTATTCAACTGAATAAAAGTATCTTTTATTGGGAGGCATTCCAAAGAGATGGAATCATCGACTACTTCCAAGTTTGTATTCCATGTATAATGGCGTTCATACAGGTAAGTCAGCGAATCTTTTGTTTTCTTCGACAGCTCCTCCGAATCCAGAGCAGGCGTTTTATAATAACAAGACGAAAGCAGAAACAGACACAATAGCAAGCCCATGACAGACTTCACCATAGAGAATGCAGAGAACACAAAGTTACTATAAGACACGGATGACATAGAAGACACAGAGAACATGGAGAATAATTTTCCATCTCTCTTCCACAAACCGTTCAAACGACCGGTACCGGAAGAATGAGTTGAAACGTTGTCTCCTCTACGTCCTCTGTGACGAATGATTCCGTGATTAATTATCCTCATTGTGCCGCCTTTACTTTCATTTGACAATTCTTACAATCAAATTCCAGACGAAAACGTTTGCCGTCATTCGACACCAAATAATAGGGCTCTTTATAAGGCGAACGTACCCGTTGATGGATAGGACACCAGCCCATACTATAGCGCAAACAATGTTTGCAGAACATCAGTACCGCATCTTCCACTGCTTCTTTTTCGTATGCTGCCGCTACCTGTTGTACTCCATGTTCCTGATAGAAAGAAGCTGCACGGGTGTTCATTACATTCCCCAGATAGGTTAATGTCGTTTGTGGGAAAGCATGGCTTGTTGGCTTCCATACTGCCAATTCCTGACGATAATTGATTCGACGGGCAGTTATCAATTGGTCGATTGCCTGTCTGCGGAAATCGGCTAACAGTGAAGCCGGCAGAAACCAGTTCCCGGTAAAGGATATTTCTATTTCTTTTGCTTCAAAAGGTGTATTCCCCAGTTTGGACAGTTGCGTTTTCAGATTGTCCGTCTGTGGAGTGCGGGCAAGTTCTTTCTCACGAGGGAGGGTGATTGTGACGCTATTATCATCTTCATCAGTCAATGTCAGGGAGAAACCAAAATTATTGTCGGCAAGCAAGATTTTCACTGCGATTTTCCTTTCGGCAGATTTGCGGGAAAGGATTCGTTCAAATTCCTGGTCGAAATTACGATACAGTGTAGTACGCGGCTTAATACGGGGCATTTCCTGCGGATAGAGTTTGTTACTGTCCACCCGGTTGATACGGAAACCCTGCAAACGTCCCTGTTCGTCGATATAGCAAACACCGTCTCCATTGTTAAAGGATTTAAGTCCGGCAACTGTCAGATAGTTGCCCCGGACCTCTTTCATGGTTCCCATCTCTTCACCCAGCGACTTAGGAGTGTCGAAAGAGAAAATCTCTTTATCACGTCCATTCAGGAAATAATGCGTGAATCCACGACTGAAACTCTTATCGAGTTGTGGTTTAAATTCGAAACTACACGTACCCGAAGAAGCACGTACATATTCCGGACGACGGGCAAAGATCGCATCCAGTTTCTGGCGATAAGCAGCCGTCACATTCTTCACATAAGATACGTCTTTCAGTCGTCCCTCTATTTTAAATGAAGAAGCTCCGGCATCCAGTAGTTGCTCCAGTTCGTCGCTTTGATTCATATCTTTCAGGGAAAGCAGATGTTTGTCTTTGACAATCACTTTCCCGTCCGCATCTACCAGACTAAAAGGCAGACGGCAGAATTGTGCACACTCTCCACGATTGGCACTACGACCGAAACAGGCTTGACTAACATAGCATTGCCCGCTATAACTGACACAAAGAGCACCATGTACAAATACTTCCAAAGGTACTTCCGGACAGCTTTCATGAATCTTCTTTATTTCACGCAACGATAACTCCCGCGCCAACACCACTTGACGGAAACCTGCTTCCCAAAGGAACTTCACTTTTTCCGGCGTACGATTGTCCATCTGCGTACTGGCATGAAGTGGTATCGGAGGAAGATTCAGTTTCGTGATTCCCATATCCTGTACAATCAGTGCATCGACACCAATCCGATAAAGTGCATGAATCATCTCCTCCGTCTCTTTCAACTCTTCTTCTTTCAGAATCGTATTGACCGTGACATAAATACGTGCATTATACAAATGAGCATGCTGCACCAATGCTTCAATATCTTCCAATGAGTTCACAGCTGCCGCACGGGCACCGAATTTCGGAGCACCGATATATACAGCATCTGCACCATGGTTGATAGCTTCAATACCACATTCCAGGTTTTTCGCCGGAGCGAGAAGTTCTATTTTACGCTGCTTTATCATTTAATATCATTGATGTTGTAAGGTGTTTCCTGATAAACAAAGTAGTTCAACCAGTTGGAGAACAACAAATTGGCATGAGCACGCCAACGTACCAATGGGCCTTTTTCAGGATCATCGTCTATATAATAATTGCGGGGAATCTCTATTGGCAGTCCTTTATCCAAGTCACGGCGGTATTCCGTATCCAGTGTCAGCGGAGAATATTCAGAGTGCCCCGTGACAAAGAACTCACGTCCGCCCCGTGCCATTGCCATATAGACACCGGCCTCTTTCGATTCGGAAAGCAACGTCAGTTCCGGAACTTTCAGAATATCTTCCCTGCGCACTTCCGTATGACGGCTATGCGGCACATAGAAACAATCGTCAAAACCACGGAAGATGGAATGGAAAGGTTCCAGTACACGATGCTCAAAGATGCCGAACATTTTCTCTTCCAACGGATATTTAGGAATTCCATAATGATGATATAACCCGGCCTGCGCTGCCCAACATATATATAAGGTAGAAGTGACATGCGTACGTGCCCAATCAAAGATTTCCGTAATCTCATCCCAATAGGTCACTTCTTCGAAGTCCATCTGTTCTACAGGAGCTCCGGTGATAATCATACCATCATACTTCTCATGACGCATCTGATCGAAATCCGTATAGAACGTTTTCATGTGTTCTATCGGCGTATTCTTCGACGTGTGACTCTTGATCTTCATAAACGAAATCTCCACCTGAAGAGGTGTATTCGAAAGTAAGCGCACCAAGTCTGTTTCCGTTGTAATCTTCAACGGCATCAGGTTCAGAATCACAATCCGTAGCGGACGAATATCTTGCTGCGTAGCGCGGGAAGTGTCGATCACAAAAATATTTTCTTCCTTCAAAAGCTCTATCGCAGGTAGTTTATCGGGTAAATTTAAAGGCATAATCGCTATATATTAGTAATTTGAGTGCAAAAATACGAAAAATATAGCAGATTATAGGGAGGTTGCTTATTTAGAAGACGTACAAATTAAGTCAATTTAATCATAGAAGCATAACA
>OAVP01001071.1_pt1 | contig 11425 bp, 10 predicted proteins | sample 1495311 | NCBI WGS metagenome assembly OAVP01 (sample SAMEA2580102, study PRJEB22360) | human gut metagenome | biome: human gut; feature: human-associated habitat; material: faeces | place: Denmark | collected 2008/2010
TCCGGTACAATATCGTCAAAGCCAAGGAATGGCTGCATGACTATCTCCAAGAAAACGTCCGCAGCCCCATGCCATCGATGCCGACCATGATCTCAAGGTCGTGGGCAACTATTCCGCAGGCATGGGCAACGTGACGCTTTCCGCCGACCAGTTCACGCTCGATTACGATTTCTCCGCTCCCGCTGATGCGGCGAAGGTTACCGTAACGCTCAAGTCGAATCCGAATGTCACCGAAACCTATACGGTTGCGGTTACCGCTCGGGCCGAAGGTGGTTCCGGCAACGGCTCGGACGGTGCGGGTAATGGCGGGGCTACTATCAATCCCGATACGGGCGAGGGCGATAAGACCAACGGTGCGAATGGCGACAAGATCACTGGTGTGCTGAGCAATACCGGTAGCGCGGTGACTGCCGTGGGTCTTGCGGTTGTCGTTCTCGGCGTGGCCGGCGGGGTCTCGCTTGCTTTGCGTCGTAAGCGCTCCTGATAGAGACTGATGCGGCATTATGATGCGGTTGCCGGCAACCGGCAACCGGCTGTCAGATGCCATCTGTCGGCTGTCGTTTATCGGTTGTCGGCTGTCGGATGCGTCTGTCTCGGCGCAGCGATGCGATTCTGTCCCGGTTCGTGCATCAATCGTTTGATGTGGGTACCAGGACAGAAATCACTGTCCTGGTTTGTGAGAACGGGTGTTTTTCGCGTACCGGGACAATTCCCGTTGCCCCGGTATGAACATCAATCGTTCTACGTGAGAACCGGGACAGTATGTTGATTTCGAGATTGGCTGTATTCTGCCGATTCTGTTTGTCGGGGTATGTGGACTTTGGGGATTGGCTTGTCCTGGTTCTCGAAAATGGCCCGAAATTGCGTACCGGGACAACGAATTCTGCTCCGGTGTAAACGTCAATCGATTGACGCCTGTGCCGGGGCAAATTCGCGCCCGGGAACAATAGGGCGAGGGCCGGTCGCAGGAGTAAAGCGTGATGTTGTCATGATTGCGCCCGGCTCTCCCACACGGAAGGCCGGGCACAATCATGCCGTTTGGTTGCAGCACCCGCACATCGCCTGCATAACCGTGTACAGTGGCGTGTAGTTGCAGTACATGAAGGAGCATCGCACATCATGACCAACGGGCACATCAACCCCGCCAACGTGCCGGACATCGCCTTGAAAGACGGCCATTCCATTCCGCAGGTCGGCCTTGGCGTCCTACGCATCGACGACGAGGGTGTGGTCCCCGTCGTCGAATCCGCGCTGGAAGCCGGCTACCGCCACATCGACGGTGCGGCCGGCTACAACAACGAGGCCGGCGTGGGTCGTGCGCTCGCCGCTTCCGGATACAACACCGGTGCCAAGCGCGAGACCCTGTGGGTCACCGCCAAGCTGCGCGACTCCCGGCAGGGCTACGATTCCGCGCTCAAAGCCTTCGACAATTCGCTGGAACTCCTCCAGCTCGATTACGTGGATATGTACATGATCCATTGGCCCACGCCGTTCGACTGGCGCAGCACCGACACCTGGAAGGCGTTCGTCAAGCTGCGCGACGAAGGCATGGCACGCACGCTCGGCGTATGCAACTTCATGCCCGCCGATCTGAAGCGTCTGCACGGGGAGACCGGCGCATGGCCGGCTGTCAATCAGATTGAGCTGCACCCCACGTGGCAGCAGCGCGAAGTGGTGGCGTTCTGCAAGAAGCACGGCATCGCCGTGGAGGCCTACTCGCCGATGGCGCGTGGCGCCGACCTCAACGCCGGCGACGGCACCATCGAGAAGATCGCCGCCGCCCATGAGGTCAGCCCGGCCCAGGTGATTCTGCGCTGGCACATCGAAAACGGCACGATCATCATCCCCAAGTCCGTGCATGCCGACCGTCAGAGGGAGAATCTCGACCTGTTCGGCTTCGTCCTGACCGCCGATGAACACGCTGCCATCGACGCCCTCGACGGCCCCACCCGCGCCGGCCACGACCCCCTCACCTTCACCTATGCGTGATTGATGGCACGTCGTAACGCCCACTTCCGCCGTCGTTTCAACGCCCCTGGACCGCTGGAGCGCGTGCTGATTCTCATCGTTCTCGCCGTAGCAATCGGCGTGACCATCGGCCTGTTACTGCCGCAGGTCAGCTCCGACGTGGCCAAAATCACCGGTGGCTACACTGCCACCGGTTCAGCCGCCGACACTTTGAACGCGCTCGCCGTAGACGACAACCAAAGCTCCTCCGGCTACGACCGCGATTCCTTCGGTTTCCGCACCACCGACGTCGACGGCAATGGCTGCGACGTACGCGACGACGTGCTCGCCCGCGATCTCACGGACATCGCCTACAAATACGCCGGTTCCTGTGTGGTCGAGTCCGGCACACTGGCCGATCCGTACACCGCCCAGACCATCCATTTCGTACGTGGCCGCGCCACCAGCGCCAAAGTGCAGATCGACCATGTGGTGGCCCTTGAAAACGCTTGGCAATCCGGTGCGCACGACTGGTCCACTGCCAAACGCCATGAATTCGGCAATGACCCCTATAACCTGCTGGCCGTCGACGGTCCGGCCAATCAGGAGAAGGGTTCGGCTTCCGCCGCCTACTGGCTACCCACCAACGCCGACTACCGTTGCGACTATGTGGCCCGCCAGATTGGCGTCAAAGACAAGTACCAGCTCACCGTCACCTCCCAAGAAAAGGATGCCATGCTCGCCGTCCTCCACACCTGCCCGGGCCAGGCCGTGCCCGCAGACGAATAGGGGCTACCGCTCAGGATTGTTGAGCATAGGTGCCTGCCCCTCGTCATAAGCGCGCAGGAGCCGTCGGAGCAAAAATGTGGTGAAGTATGGTGCGGTGAACACGTGTTCGCTGCTACCGATATTGCCGGCGGATAGTTTCACGCCGAACTGAATTTCCGGATAAGAATCCGAAGCGATTAGCGTCCGCATGGATTTGGCGGTGCCTTTTTTCGATTTCACCTCCACCGGCACCAGCCATTCGCGCGTGCGGACGAAGAAATCCTGTTCCAGTGTGGAATCCTCTTTTTTGTAGTAGTACAGGTCATAGCCGGATTTCCGTAGCGCTTCAGAGACGATGCTCTCGTACATAGCACCCTTATAGACACCAAGATTACGATTGGCCCGCAGATCATCACTGGCCTCGTCGTCAAGCATCGCTACGAACAGACCGGTATCGCCGAAATATATCTTGAACTTGTTTTCGTCATAATTGCCTTTCAACGGCAGTTCAGGATAGGACATACATCGGCAGATATTCACCATTCCCGAGGTTTCAAGCCATTCCACGCATCCTCGATAGTCTTTGAAACGCGCTCCGCTGGCAACCTTGCTGATTTGGAACTTCTTGTTTTCCTTGGCGAGTTGCACGGGAATATGGTTGAACACGTTGAGAATTCGTGCCTGATCGAGTCCTTGCGCGTATTTGCGGATATCCTCCTGGTAGTCCAAAATAAGCTGGCGCTGCAATTGCAGTGTTCCCTCGAACGTGCCAGTGCGTATATGGGAGGCGACAACCGCAGGCATGCCGCCAAGCACGCAGTAATCCATAAATGCCGTGGAGAAGACGTTCATTTCCACTTCAGAGAATGGCGTAGCATCACACAGGTGGGTGAACATGCTTTCGATGACGGCCTCATCGTATCCGCGAGCCCACAGAAATTCTTCGAAGTCCAACGATCGCATTTCGTAGTCGGTCTTATATCCCACGCTATTGCTTTCGATTTGCTTATAGCTGATGCCCAACATTGAACCGCTGCAAATCACATCATATTTGCCGTCGATTTTAAAGAACTTCAGTGCAGTGGCGATATCAGGATGGGCCTGGATTTCGTCGAAAAAGATGAGCGTATCGCCCGGAATGAACTTTTTGGCTGGGTCGATCAGGGAAATATTGCGGACGATGGTATTCGCGCCATAACCGTCCGCAGTGATTGCACGATATTTCGGTTCCTCAACGAAGTTGATTTCCACTACCGAACGGTAGTTGTGTGCGGCAAAGTAATCGATAGTCTCTGTCTTGCCTACTTGACGAGGGCCCTTGATGATTAGCGGGGAGCGATTCGGGTCGGATTTCCATGCATTGAGATAGGCATCGGCTTTGCGTTTGAGATACATGAGGAACCCCTTTCCGAATTACTGCTATATCAATGATTTTACACTTTCATGAGCGAGTTTTCTACCGTATGGCACATTTCATGAGCGAGTTTTCGGCGGTTTTTCACATTTCATGAGCGAGATGGCGGGAAATGCCAGCTGCCAGTCCGCCAGTCATCCATCAATCGTCCGCAGATTGTCCGTCTGTTGACTCGGGAAACATGCCTGTGCTATAACTGCGCGCGGTATGAAGGGAACAGGTACAAACAATATGGCAGTAACACACACCGAAGCAGATGCCACTGCGGCAACCACTATGACGAACGCTGTGGCAGACATCGAACAGGAAACACCGGAAATCGAGAAGGAACGCCAGCTTGCCGGAGTCGGAACCGGGGCCGGAGCAGGGACGAACAACAAGGAAAAGCCGCATGACCATGCGCTGGCCAGCATCCTTGGCCCCGCGTTCGTGGCGGCCGTGGCCTACGTCGATCCTGGTAATGTGGCGGCCAACATCACCTCCGGCGCACGATACGGCTACCTGTTGGTGTGGGTGCTGGTGCTCGCCAACGCCATGAGCGTGCTCATCCAGTATCAGTCCGCCAAACTCGGCATCGTGACCAACAAATCCCTGCCGGAACTGCTGGGCGAGCGTATGAGCGATGCCGGCCGCTTCATGTTCTTCATGCAGGCTGAGGTCATCGCCATCGCCACCGATCTGGCCGAGGTGATCGGCGGCGCCATCGCCCTGAACCTGCTGTTCGGATTTCCACTGTTCATCGGCGGTTTGGCGATTGGCGTAATCTCCACGGTGATGCTGTGGTTCCAAGGCGGCAAGACACAGACCACATTCGAGCGCATCATCATCGTGATGCTGCTGATTATCACATTCGGCTTCATCGCAGGCCTGTTCGTAGCCCCGCCGAACCCCGGTGAAGTGGTCAAAGGCATGATTCCACGCTTCCAAGGCGCCGACTCGGTGTTGATGGCCGCCTCGATTCTGGGCGCCACCGTGATGCCGCACGCCATCTACCTGCACTCCACGCTGGTGAACGACCATTACGCAGGCGGCGAAAAGCCGTCAATCAAAACGCAGCTGAGAGGCTCGAAAATCGATGTGGCCTGGGCGCTGTTGCTGGCCGGCACCGTGAATCTGGCGATGCTGGTGCTCGCCGCCAACTCGCTGCATGGCATGTCTGGCACGGACTCCATCGACGGCGCACAGCGGGCGATCACGCAGGTGCTCGGCCCGGTGATCGGCACGATCTTTTCCATCGGCCTGCTGGCTTCGTCGCTGAGCTCCACATCGGTCGGCACGTACGCCGGCTCGGAAATCATGCACGGTCTGCTGCACGTTAACGCCCCGATGTGGGCCTGCCGCGTGGTCACGCTGGTGCCGGCACTGATTGTGCTGTGGTTCGCCAAGGACCCGACTCAGGCGCTGGTCATCGGCCAGGTGGTGCTTTCCATCGGCATCCCGTTCGCCGTGATTCCGCTGATGCGGTACACGCATGACAAGGAACTCATGGGCAAGTGGGCTGATGGAACCGTCAAGCACGTGATCTTTATGATCGTCGTGGCGCTGATTGTGGCGTTGAACGTGCTGCTGATTGTCCTGACGCTAATGGGCAGGGCGTAATAGACTCCAGCTGAAATCCTGCGATAGCACAACATAATAAGAAGCCCCGGCGTTGGAAACCGGGGTTTCTTATTATGTTAGGAATGGTTGAATCTGCCGTCAGTTCGCAGCCATACGCCGCGCACGCCGTTCGCGCAGCGCGCGCAAGGAAATAATGTCTCGCGTACGACCGGCACCGTCGCCCTTGACGCCGAAGAACACCATCAACACCATTACCAGACAGATCATTGCGGAGATGCGCAGCGCCCATTGAATGCCAAAAATCGAAGCGGCGACGGCGGAGGCGCCGCCCTGCTTATGCAAAGCGGCAAACGTTTCCATCAGAATCACCAACACGGGTGCGCCCACAGCGCCCGCAATCTGACGCGCGGTATTCGTCACCGATGATCCGGCGGACACTTCGCTCGGCCCGTTCAGGCAATTCAGGGACCACGTGGTAATCGGCATCAGCAGGAAACCCATGCCGATCTGACGGATGAACTGGCAGATCGATACCCACCAGATCCACGTATCCATCGCCACCAGCGACATGCCCAAGGTGCCAAGGGTCAACACAATCGAACCGAACAAAGCCACGGGTCGTGCGCCGAATCGATCCATCGCACGGCCGCCGAAGAACTGGGAGATGCACTGACCGATAGCGCCCGGCAACATGATCAGACCACTCATCGTGGCAGAATACCCACGGTCGGTCTGGATATAGAGCGGCATGATGACCAGAATCGAACTGAACGCGAAAAATGCCAGCGACGCGGTAATGGTGCCGATGGTGAACGAACGGTTCTTCAGCACTTCCAAGTCCAGCAGCGGCGGCTGGGGGAGTGCCGACTTGTCCTCGGCTACGGCCTCGCGATACCGCTTGCCAGCGCGCAGGTTACGCAGCACGAACCAGACAATGCCAATCAGCCCCACTGCCATGGGCCCCCACGTTACCGGTGCGGCGAACCCGTAGGCCTCCGAATTGGTGAAGCCGAACATCAGCCCGCCAAAGCCAATCACCGACAGGCTCACCGAGAAAAAGTCCGCGCGGGCAGACGGGTCATGCGAGCCGAAATTATGTAGTCCGAACATGGCCGCCACCAGCGAGACCACGCCAATCACGGTCATGGTCAGGAAGATGGAACGCCAGCCATTGGCGTCGGTCTGCCAGCCGCCCAAGGTGGGGCCGATTGCCGGAGCCACGCTCATGGCCATGCCCACGGTGCCCATAGCAAAGCCGCGTCGGGACAGCGGGTAGATCGAGAACACCGTGATCTGCAGCACCGGCCACATCACGCCCGTGCCGGCCGCCTCCAGCACGCGGCCGAGCAGCACGAAGAGGAAGTTCGGGCCCAGCCAGGCCAGCAGGGAGCCGATCGTGAACACCGCCATCGAGCAGATCACGATCTGTCGGGTGGAGAAACGACGGGTCAGGAACGCGGTCAGCGGTACCATAACGCCCATGACCAGCTGGAACACGGAGGTCAGCCACTGGCCCGTGGTTACGGAAATATGGAATTCCGAAACGATGATCGGCAGCGCCGAGCTCAGCTGCAGCTGCGTAAAGTTGCCGACGAAGGTAATAAAGGTCAGGATTGCGATGGAAACAAACGCGGCATGACTCAGCTTGCCGTCAACGTATGATTCCTCTTGGCTCAGCACTCGTTGCAGTTCGCCACGACGGTTCTTGATTCCGTTCTCTCCAGCCACGCACACTCCACTTCCGTTGCTCGGCCTGATGGCTTTGGGCGGTGTCGGTTGGCATGTTCGGCACTGGTTGTGCCTGCGGCGCGTGCCGGTATGCTGGTTTCGTTTTTTCTTCTTCTCGCATACCGACTTACGTGCCGACGTGAGGCAAATGTATTCGGCGACCGTCGTTATTTTCTTGTGCTTGGCCGGGCAGCCTGACAAAAGCACCCCAATACGCTATACCTAGGGGTGGTCCAGGTGGCTGGGCGGCTCAGTAAGGACTGTTGCCAGCCGAATTCTAAAACAATCTAAAACAATCTAAAAAGTTCTAAAAGAGCTTCATCATTCCGAGATATCCAATGTCATACGAATATATGCCGCATGTTTTCTGAGGTATTCACGAAGGTACGGGATGGCGAAATCGACTTTCCCGTATCCACGATCCTCGATTACCTGCGCCTCAATGAGGCGCGTGCGGTAGATGCTGGCGTATTTCAGTCCTTGCCCATGCGTTCGGCGGCGGTGGAGGTGGAAGAAGGTCCGTCATCTTGCGCCATTGCCAGAAGATAGGTTTTATCGATGGGCGAAAGCCCATCCAGTTCCGGTCCGTAGACTGTGTCTCCCAGACGACTAAGCGCATCTTGGACCCCGGCTTCAGCATCTTCCACTGAGACGGTAATGGCTGTGCCGTGCTTGTGATTCCGAGCGGTGATTCGCCAAATATGCTAGCCGACAAGCTGAATCATGAAAGGATAGCCTGCAGTTGCTTGTGTAGCGATCCGCAAGGGTTCCCCTTCTAGAATCATTCCGGTTTCCTGGAATGTGTCCGCCAACGCATGAGAGACTTCGGCCAGATCGACGTCGCTCAACCGCTCCGGTTGCGCGACGTCGTAGGAAGGTCATTACGCTATCATTAAGCCATTTTGAGGACATGGAAGGCAACCCGGCAAACACAAAAGCCAGATTTCTGTCTTCACTGGTCAGATGTTGTACTGCGGTGGCGATGGCGACCATGTCTGCCCGAGTGGCGGCTTGGGCCTTGTCCATGGTCACCAGAAGACCGTTGCCATGCTTTTCCAGCTCGTCGAGCCGCAGACTCATGGTTTCGCGGAGTGTCAATGGCATTCGGTTCTTTTCATAATGGACTCCACCAAGACTGCCTCCCACGTTCATGACACTGATAGATGGTTCGAACGAGAAACTGAAATTCCCCTTTCGCGGCTGCAGCTTGTCCACTAACCGTTGCGCCATACCGTCTGATGCGGTTTCGCTGATGGTTTGCCATCCTCGTTTTTCTGCGATTCTCCGAAATTCAGCGAGCATTACGGTTTTGCCTACGCCCCTGGCCCCGGTGATCCTCATCAAACGTCCAGGTGCGCCTGTTCCGTTGTCTAGACCTTCTTCGAAGTCGGCGAGCACCATATCTCTTCCAATGAGAACGGGTGGAAGATGCCCGGCGCTGGGCTTAAACGGATTGATTCTGGTGCTGAGCATGTATCCTCAATTCTCAAGAATCTCAGGGTTCATGAATTATAGCAAAGTCACATACGAAAGAGAACGCTCATGAATTGTTTGCGGTGGTGGTGGACGTGGACTATGTAGGCAAACAGCAGTTAAAGAACCTGTTGAAGCAGTTTGGGAATGGTGTGCAGCTTCGTCCGACTTATCTTGTCAGCTCCGGCAAGGGGGTACATCTTTATTATTTCTTGCAGGAGCCGGTTCAGTTGTATCGAAACCGGGAAGAAGTGCTTGCGGAGCTGAAAGAAGCTCTTATCCGGCGGCTATGGAATGATACCAGCTCTATCCGTCCGGACAGCCCGGATATAATCGGAATTTATCAAGGTTTCCGGTGTGTGGGGAGTCAGTCGAAGCTGGGTGTAGATTTCCCAGTAAAAGCCTATAAGCTGTCAGAGAACCGTTACACGCTGGAGGAAATAAAAGCCAGCATACCGAGCTGTAAGGTAGACCTTGCTCCGTTGTACGAGAAGCCGAGAAGAAAAAGTACCGTTACGCTGGAAGAAGCAAAGGAGCTGTACCCGGAATGGTATGAGAAGCGGATCGTGCAAGGAGAGCCGAAGCAGAAAAGTAAGAAGCAGGGTGGTACGTGGGTATGTAACGAAGCTTTATATGAGTGGTGGAAACGGAAAAAAACCGAAGAAGTGAAAGCCGGAGGGCGTTATTTTTCTATTATGGCGTTGTGCTCTTATGGCTTAAAGTGCGGCATATCCGAGCAGAAGATACGGAGAGACGCCTATGCGTTCCTGGATCATTTAGAGAGCCTTACTGAGGACGAGGACAACCATTTCAGCCGGGCAGATGTGAAAGACGCTCTCCGGGCATTGAAAGGGGACAGAAAAAGGCTGTCAACGATAGCAAGCCGGGAATGGATAGAGGATAACACAAAGGTTACGATACCAGCAAATAAGCGAAATTACAGAAAACAAGAGGCTCATTTATATCTTGCAAGGCGAAAAAGAGAGGATATGAAAGTTATAGGTGAAGTAGTAAAAGAGGGCAGACCAACAGCAGAGCGGACAGTCAGAGAATGGCAGGAGAGCCACCCGGCAGGAAAGAAAGCGGACTGCATCCGAGAGACAGGACTTGCAAAGCATACTGTTTATAAGTGGTGGAAAGATATAAACAATGAAGATATATAGGGAAAAAGGAGTTATTAAATAACTCTTTTTTCCCTATTGTCTATTGCTGAAGATTTGAGGAAAAATGAAGGAATTTTGATAAAAAAAGATAATTTATCAAATATATTAAAGCCAAGGTTATTATTCCAATAATGATGCTAATAGGCAATATTTTTTTTATAAATAGTGTTGCAAGAGACGTTCCTAAAAGAAACGCAGATCCATATGGGATAACAATATTCAACATAAAAATTTTATTATGTTTTTTTCGTAAGGTTGATTGATTATAAATTGATTTTAGAATGTGGCTAAATAAATACAAACATAGTATATTTAGTAAAATAAAAATAATCAAAAAACCAATGATGAAAATTATATGATGCTTTTGTATAAATAAAAGTAATTCTATATGTTGTATTTGAAAGTTATCAATACCAACTAAAGAAAAGTCTGAAAATCCAGTTTCGTCAGATATAGACTTTATATTTTTTAAAATTTGTGATTCCTCAACAAATGGTAGTAAATCACAATTTATCATAGCAAAGTATAATAATGATTCAAATTGAAAATTAGTTTTGTCCACTTCCCAAAGAGTGGAAGGGTAAGGAATAAGCATATAAGTATTCAAAGTGATATTAGAGATATTTTTATAATTTATAGAACAATCTGTTTCTATAAATCCGATAACTTCAAAATTAGTATTTTTACTATAATAATTTCCAGTAATTATGTCTCCGATTTTATAAAAAGATTTATATTCAGAACCCAATAGAACAGGAATCGAGTCATCTTTATATGAAATACTATTCCATGCAATTCCGGAATTTCCCTCAACTTTTATATTATAAAACTCATAGGCTTTTTGATTAAGCTGTAACGCTTTTATATTTATTGTAGGAGACTGACTATTATCAATAAATTCATCAGAATTATAATAAAAGCGTTGGTCTCCATTAAAGTCATCTATATCCACAGCGATAGCCTGATTGAATGAGGTTAAAACATCGAAGTTACTTGATGCATTTATTGTGTTATAGAAGTTTGCTAATATATTTATGTTTTGATTGTCTGTTCTAAAATTATAAAATTCATCTGTATCATAAAAATTGTCAACCATTTTGTAAAAATCATTTTGTGATGAAAGTGTTTTAAATCCACCATTGCTTTGCGGAATAGAAGCAATGAAAGGAACAAATATACCTGACAAAGTAAAATATATAGAGAAAATAATAAAAGAAAATAATGTTATAAAATATTTTTTAGTGTTCATAGAAGACTCCTTAAAAAGGATATAGTAAATTTAAAAAGCTTATCATAGGAAACATATAAAAATCAATACCCGTTGTCTAAATGAAAGTGCAACACCCGTTAGATTGGAAATTGCCTAGAAAAC
>OAVP01001080.1_pt1 | contig 11310 bp, 6 predicted proteins | sample 1495311 | NCBI WGS metagenome assembly OAVP01 (sample SAMEA2580102, study PRJEB22360) | human gut metagenome | biome: human gut; feature: human-associated habitat; material: faeces | place: Denmark | collected 2008/2010
AACAAGAGGTAGGTAAAGAGGTCGTATTATGTGGTTGGGTTGAACGCCGTCGTGATCATGGTGGTTTGATTTTCTTGGATTTACGTGATCGTTCTGGCGTAGTACAAGTAGTGGCATCTCCAGATCATAACGTGGAATCTTTCCACAAAGCAGAGGATGTTCGTAACGAATATGTACTTTGTGTACGTGGTAAAATTACAAAACGTGATGAAGCTGCTATCAATCCAAATCTTCCAACAGGTGCATATGAAATGTACTGTGAAGAGTTGCGCGTATTGAACTCTGCTAAAACACCTCCATTCTATATCCAAGATGATATCGATGTAGATGAAAATATTCGTTTAAAATATCGTTACCTTGACTTACGTCGTCCAGAAATGCAACGTAACTTGATTTTACGCCACAAAGTAACGAAAGCAATGCGCGACTTCTTCGATAGCCGCGATTTCTTGGAAATTGAAACTCCAATGCTTACTAAATCTACACCAGAAGGCGCTCGTGACTATCTAGTACCTTCTCGTGTAAATGCTGGTACATTCTATGCATTGCCACAATCTCCACAAATTTTCAAACAAATCTTGATGGTAGCTGGTTATGAAAAATATTTCCAAATCGTTCGTTGCTTCCGCGATGAAGATTTGCGTGCAGACCGTCAACCTGAGTTCACTCAGCTTGACTTAGAAATGTCCTTCGTTGATGAAGAAGATATTTATGCATTGCTTGAAGAGATGATTGCTCATGTATTTAAAACTGCATTAGGTAAAGAAATTTCTTTGCCTATGCCTCGTATTACATGGGACGAAGCAATGGATAAATACGGCTCTGATAAGCCGGATCTTCGTTTTGATATGGCGTTTACTGATGTAACTGATCTTGTAAAAGATACAGAATTCAAAGTCTTCCGCTCTGTTATCGACAATGGTGGCGTAGTTAAAGGTATCGTTGTGCCTGGTGACGCTGGCATTCCTCGCCGTGAACTTGATGATCTTGTTGAGTATGTAAACCGTTACGGCGCTAAAGGCCTTGCGTGGGCTTGCTTCAATGAAGATGGTTCTATTAAGTCTCAAATCATGAAGTTCTTAGGTGAAGATACAATCCGCAATATTGGTGAAAAAATGGGCGCTAAAGGTGGCGACCTTGTATTGATGATTGCTGATAAACCTGCAACTGTGGCACGTGCATTAGGCGAGTTACGCCTTGAAATGGCACGCCGTATGAACATGATTGACCAAGATAAATTGGCATTCACATGGGTAACTGATTTCCCTATGTTCGAATATAACGAAGACGAAAAACGTTATGTTGCAATGCATCATCCGTTCACAATGCCACGCCATGCGGATCTTGATAAATTAGAATCCGATCCTGGCAGTGTAAAAGCGATTGCTTACGACATGGTATTGAATGGCGTAGAAATCGGTGGCGGTTCCTTGCGTATCTACCAAGCTGACGTACAAGAAAAAGTATTCAAAGCAATTGGTTTGTCTATTGAAGAAGCAAGATCTAAATTCGGCTTCATGCTTGATGCATTCCAATACGGTGCACCTCCTCATGCAGGCTGTGCATTTGGCCTTGATCGTCTTGTTATGTTGATGGCAAAACGTCAATCTATCCGCGACGTAATCGCATTCCCTAAAACTCAATCTGCTTCTGATATCATGAGCCAAGCTCCATCTGAAGTAGAACCTAAGCAATTAAAAGAGTTGCATATTAAACCAGATGTAGAAGAAGAACAAGAGCAATCTTTAGTGTAAAAACATAGGCAAGAATTGATTAAATTTGAAATGTCAAGACTTGTTAATTGCTAATCTTTCTGATACTATTTATGTATAAGATATCCCTGCCATGTGCGTGTGATATCGCAGTTTTGAGCCAACACATTTACTTTGGGAGTCTGAACTCTCGTCTGAACGTTACGCCCTTACGGGACAACTGCAGGATGAGGAGGACACCCACCTGCCCTTGCAGGATCAAAACGCGGTACATTACGGCATGGTGGGGCTTTTTTGCGTGTAAAAATGGCATATAATGAGAACATCAATGGTTTAGAAATATGAATATTAATTGTTTAGATACAGTGAATTGAGGTGATAGAATGGATAGTTTGTTTGATTTAGAGCCTACAAATGCATATGAGCCACTTCCTGTGCGTATGCGTCCTACCAAGTTGGATCATTTATACGGTCAAGAGAAGGCCGTAGGGAAGGGGACCTTCTTACGTGCTATGGTAGAGAAGGATACCATTCCATCTATGCTTTTTTATGGGCCTTGTGGAACGGGGAAAACTACACTAGCAGGTATCATTGCTAAGGTAAGTAACAGTCATTTTGTAAATTTAAATGCTACCAATGCTGGTATAGGTGAGTTGCGTAACATCATAGAGGATGCTCGTAAGCGCGTACGGTCATTACAACAAAGAACTATATTATTCCTCGATGAAATCCATCGTTTCAATAAAAGCCAACAAGATGTGTTATTACCTTGTGTAGAAGATGGTACGATTATCCTCATTGGTGCCACCACAGAGAATCCGTTTTTTGAGGTTAATAGACCGCTTTTATCCCGTTTGCGACTCATAACATTGGAGGCTTTGACACCAAAGGCGATTGGTCAAATTTTGCGTCGTGCTATTACAGATGAAGAGGTAGGTCTTGGTAAACGCCGTTTACAAGTAGCCGATGAAGTGCTAGAGGATGTAGGAATTTTCGTTAATGGCGACGGTCGTATGGCTTTGAATATTTTAGAACAGGCTGCAGCTATGGTACCGGATGAAGGGACTATAACCATAGAGGTTCTTGAAAAAGTTGTGGGACGTCGGATTTACACATATGATAAAAAAGGTGACAGCCACTACGATACAATCTCTGCTTTTATTAAAAGTATGCGTGGCTCTGATGTACAAGCGACGATGCATTATTTAGCACGTATGATTGAAGCGGGGGAGGATCCTAATTTTATTGCTCGTCGGATCGTAATATGTGCAGCTGAGGATGTAGGCCTTGCAGATCCGCAAGCTTTAATTCTAGCCAATGCAGCGGCTCAAGCGGCTCATATGGTAGGATTTCCAGAGGCTCGTATCATATTGTCTGAGGCGGCTTGTTATGTAGCATTAGCACCGAAAAGTAATTCTGCTTATTTGGCTATCGATGCAGCAATTGCCGATGTGCGCCACAAGGATTGTGGACAGGTGCCAGATCATTTAAAAGATAGTCATTATAGTGGGGCTAGCAAGTTAGGTCATGGGAACACCTATAAGTATGCTCACAACTATCCAAATGGCTATGTAAAACAGCAGTATCTACCAACACCTCTTATGGATGCTTCGTACTACAACGGTATTAAAAGAGGCAAGGAAGAACAGTTACTTTGTGACTGGGAGAAACGGCGTAAAAGCTAACTAAATACTTCGATATATGCTATAATATAATGATAAGTTAATTTACAGTAGTGTTATATAAGTAAGGGGTTTGTATAGATTTATGGCAGAAGAAAAAACTTCCACCAAAAAACGCAATACACGACGAAAGCGAACAAGTACAAAACAGCAAACTAAGTCTCAAGGATTTTCCTTGCGCAGCGAAGTTAAAGGCTTAATTGTAATTGCCTTTGCAGTTATTTCCTTGCTCGGATTCTTTGGGTTTGAACTCGGTCTTGTAGGACAGATTTTAACAGGTATATTCCGTTATGGTTTTGGACTAGGCGGTATTATTCCTTGCCTTGGTGTGTTCTGGATTGGCTGGCGATTATTGTATAAAGGAACATTTATTTCCGTTACTAAACGGGGCGTTGTTATGACTTTGTTCTTCCTATTCTTGCTAGCCCTTGTTCCATTGTGGCGCGTTCCTGAGGGGCAGGAATTAATCACAACACAATTGGCTGACCAAGGTGGTGTAGTAGGTGGTGCCATCGCTACATTCCTTCGCACCCTATTAGGTGAGCTAGGGGCTATCATTTTAGATGTGTTCTTATTATTAGCCTTTGGTATTCTGATCACTCGTTTATCTTTGCGAAGTGGCCTGCAAAAGGCGGCGGATAAAACACAAGTAGGTTTAGATGTAGCTAAAGAAGTGGCTGCTGAGAAGGTAGCTGTAGCTAAAGAGGTCTTTGAAGATTGGAATGAACAACGTAAAGAAGCTGCAGAACAACGGAAAGCGTATAACAGGGAAAAGGACACACGCTTTGCTGATGCTGCAGATCAAGCGTTAGATACACTTGAAAAACGAGGTATCACTACCGATCGAGATAACTTTGAAACGAGTGCGGTTGTAGATAATGAACCTATGGTGGATACAGTAACGACTGTAGAAGCTCCAAAGGCTCCTACATCTTGGAAAGAATTAGCTGAAATAGAAGCGCGCAACCGTGCAGCAGAACAATTGGCGAATATTTCTGAAGATGCTGGTGATGCGAAGTCTTATGATGTAGATGATTTTGATCAATTCTCTGATGCTAGTAGATCTACAGGTGATGACTATATATATACTCCAGATGAGGATTATACATATACTCCAGACGAAGGATATATAGATGAATCTGACTCAGTAGAGAATAACCATGAGGAACAACCAAAGTTTACATATCAAAATACAACGATTGGTCCATTGGAAACTAATCACGCTGCCATAGCTTCTGCTGTACCTGGAACAGGTGCTGCAGCAAGTTCTGTAAGTGCTGGTGCCGGTATGTCTGGTATGAGTTTACAAGTACCATCTACTATTAGTACTACAGAAGATACAGCACAAGTAGCAGTATCTAAAGATGGTCAAATTCATCGTACCTATGATAGACCTTATCATTTCCCAAGCCTTGATATTTTGGCGAAAGGGAAGGGGAGTCAAAGCAATGGTGAAGAAGTAGCGCAAAATGCAATGATGCTTGAAAATGTATTGAGTAACTTTGGTATTACTGCTAAGGTCGTTAATGCTACACAAGGTCCAACTGTTACACGCTACGAAATTGAACCTGCACCTGGTGTAAAGGTTAGCCGTATCGTCAACTTAACTGATGATATTGCCTTAAACTTAGCGGCTCAACATATTCGGATGGAGGCTCCAATCCCTGGTAAATCCGCCATCGGTATCGAGGTTCCTAATAAGACGACAGAGGCCGTTCATTTACGTGATGTCCTTGATTGTAGTGACTTCAAGGACGCTCGTGGGGGTATTCCGGTAGGTCTTGGTAAGGATATTGCAGGTAAGCCTGTTATTACTGACCTTGCGAAGATGCCTCACTTGCTTGTAGCAGGTACTACTGGTTCTGGTAAATCTGTATGTGTAAATACTTTGATTTCAAGTATTCTATTTAGTCGTAAACCAGAAGAGGTTAAGCTTTTATTAATCGACCCTAAGATGGTTGAATTGTCTATCTACAATGGCATTCCTCATTTGATGGCGCCAGTTGTAACAGATATGAAAAAAGCAGCCGCTGTATTGCGTTGGGCTGTTCGTGAGATGGAGGCTCGTTATAAAGCTTTTGCAGCATCTGGCAAACGCGATATTAAGAGCTATAACGAAGCGCACCCTAAGGCGGCTATGCCTTTGATTGTATTAATTATCGATGAGTTAGCTGACCTTATGATGACTGCTCCTGATGATATTGAAGAATCTATTAGTCGATTAGCACAAATGGCGCGTGCTGCAGGTATTCACATGGTACTTGCTACGCAACGTCCTTCTGTCAACGTTATTACAGGCTCTATTAAGGCCAATGTACCTAGCCGTATTTCCTTTGCAGTAGGTTCTCAAATTGACTCCCGTACTATTCTCGATATGGCGGGTGCTGAGAAATTGCTTGGTAAAGGGGATATGTTATTTGCTCCAATTGGTGCTAATAAACCAATTCGTGTACAAGGTGCATTTATCTCTGATGATGAGGTAGAACATCTTGTAGAATTTGTAAAAGCTCAACGTGAACCAGAATATGACGATACTGTTACACAAGAGGCTGAAAAGGAAACCGAAAAAGAATCATCAGAAGAAAATGATATCTACCGCGATGAATTATTAGAACGTGCTGTTAATCTCGTTATGGAATCTGGTCAAGCTTCTGTGTCTATGTTACAGCGTCGATTCCGCATTGGGTATACTCGTGCGGCTCGCCTTGTTGATACGATGGAAGATCTTAAAATTGTTGGTCCTAGTATGGGCAGTAAGGCTCGAGAAATTTTGATGAGCCCTGAACAAGCTAAGGCGCGATATTTCTCAGACTCCAATGATGAGCAATAATTAAATGATTACGATATGAGTATTATGTAGATTAAGAGAGGAACGAAAATGGCTGAATTAGGCGAAGAATTACGACGTGAACGAGTAAGACGTAATTTAACCTTTAAAGATGTGGAGCAAGTACTGCACATTAAAACAACCTATTTGGAAGCTATAGAAGATGGTAAGTATGACATCATTCCTGGTCAGGTCTACGTAAAAGGCTTTATTCGTAATTACGGTAATTATTTAGATCTTGATGGGGATCGCTTGGTAAAAGCCTACCAAAGTCAAGTAGGTGATATAGATACGTTTTCTTTGCGTTCTGTGACGCGTCAGAAGGCACAAGCTGTGCCAAATTTGGTGCAAAGTGAATTCGTTGAATACCAAACCTCTAAAAAGCGTATGTCCTTAGAAACGCGTCAACGAAAACGCCAACGTTCTATCGTTCAGGAACGTATTATTTTAGGCATTATTTTATTCTGTATGGCATTATTTTTACTGTGGTTATTCCTTTTCTAATAGTTGATTAGGAATGATAGAAAGGCATTTACACAATCAATGGATAGATTTTTAGTAACAGAACCTTCGGATATGAAGGAACGTGGTTGGGCTGAATTAGATTTCGTTCTCATCAGTGGGGACGCTTATGTGGACCATCCATCCTTTGCGCCTGCAGTTATCGGTAGATACTTGGAATCCAAAGGTTATCGTGTAGGCATTATAGATCAACCAGATTGGAATGATGTAGAGGCTTTCAAAAAACTTGGTAAACCGCGTCTAGCATCCCTTGTTACGGCAGGGAATCTAGATTCAATGCTCAATAAATTTACGGCAGCAAAGAAAATTCGTCGACAAGATGACTATTCTCCAGGTGGTGAAGCGGGCCATCGCCCAGATCGAGCTACCTTGGTATATGCGAATCGTATGAAGGAGGCTTACAGTGATGTGCCTCTTATTATCGGTGGCATAGAGGCGTCCTTACGTCGATTTGGTCATTATGATTATTGGTCAGATACTGTGCGTCGTTCTATTTTAGTTGATTCAAAGGCGGATGTACTCATTTATGGTATGGGTGAACTTCAAATTGTAGAATTAGCTGATGCGTTAGATCAAGATAGATTTAAAGAGTCCTTGCCATCTATTCGTGGTATTTGTTATATGGCCAAGGAAATCCCTACCATAGACTATGTTGAGTGTCCATCTTTTGAGGAAATTAAAGCGGATAAGATGGCTTTTGCTGATGCATTCCGTATGCAGTATGATGAACAAGATCCATTCTATGGTCGTATAGTAGTACAAAAACATGGCGATAGATATCTTGTTCAAAACACACCTGCATTGCCACTTACGCAGGAGGAAATGGATGGCGTATATAACTTGCCGTATACTCGCAAGTGGCATCCTAAATATGATGATAAGGGTGGCGTACCAGCATTAAGCGAAGTACAGTTTAGCCTTGTAAGTCAACGGGGGTGCTTTGGTAGCTGTTCATTCTGTGCAATAACAAATCATCAAGGTCGTATCATCCAAAACCGTAGTCATGAGTCTTTACTTGATGAAGCTCAAACTATGATTAATATGGATAACTTTAAAGGATATATTCATGATGTTGGGGGCCCTACGGCGAACTTCCGTCATTTAGCTTGTGACAAACAAGCTGTATATGGTGCTTGTAAAGGTCGTACTTGTGCGGCGCCAGAGCCTTGTGAAAATCTAAATACAAACCATGATGACTATATTGCTTTACTCCGTAAATTACGTAAGCTAAAAGGCGTAAAAAAGGTATTTGTTCGTTCTGGCTTGCGTTATGACTATGTTCTAGCGGATAACAATAAAGATTTTGTCCGCGAGCTTTGTGAATTTCATGTAAGTGGACAACTAAAAGTAGCGCCAGAACATGTTTCTAAACGCGTTACCAATATGATGGGCAAAGCTGGTAAGGAAGAGTTTCTCACCTTTAAATCTTGGTTTGAAGAGGCCAATAAAAAGCTTGGTAAGAAGCAATATTTAGTACCATATTTTATGAGCTCTCATCCAGGTTGTGCCTTGGAAGATGCTATTGAATTAGCCGAGTTCTTACGTGATCAACATATGTATCCAGAACAAGTGCAAGACTTTATTCCTACGCCGGGAAGCTTATCGACATGTATGTACTATACGGGCATTAACCCACTGGATGGAAAACCTGTATATGTTGCCAAAAAAGGTAGAGATAAAGCTAAGCAGCGGGCTTTAATGCAATATAAAAATATTGAAAATTACGACCTTGTAAAAGAGGCACTCATTGAAGCTAATCGACGTGACTTGATAGGGTTTGGACCTGAATGTTTGATTCCACCACGCCCAATTGGTCGGACTAATCGTCCTAGTCAATCTAGTGGTTCTCGTAATAGTGGGAAGAATAATGATCGTCGCAACGGACGTCAGTCTAGTGAGAAAAGTAGTAAGGGTAGACCCTCTCGTAATGGCATGACCAAAAGTCGCCCATCTAATAGTAATCGAGGACGTGGTAGTCGTTAATAATGGAGAATAGCTTTGTCTATTCTGGTTTGGGAATACGTTATGTCTTATAGGAGGCATATATGAAACGGTGGATTGCTCCGGGCGTTTTAGCCCTATTTGTTATAGGAATGTTAACCTATGGCGTAAACTTTTACCATCAAGAACAGTTAGAACATGCAAAAGAACCTGTTCGTGGTGAGATTACAGTTTATACAGACTTGCCGAACAATATAACTACATTGCTTGCCGATCGTTATGAAGAGGAGAAAAATGTAAAAGTTACAGTTTTGCCTCTTACAGAAGAGCAAATGGCCCAACGGTCGGCTTCAAATGTAGCTGATACATCTGGTGATCTGGTACTTACCTCTGAAGATAATCTCGTTGTAGGGGCAAATGCAGGGAAATATGCACCTATCGTTAATGAGAGAATTGACGAAGTACGTGATAATCTAAAAGATATAAATGGGTATTGGGTAGGTCTTTGGTATGATCCTATTGTATTTGTTCAAAATGACACCTTCTACAATGGGATAGGTAAATATATTACTACTTGGGATACATTGGGCAAACAAGGTGATTGGTCTATTGTGATGACCGATTTTGTAGCATCCCAAAATGCAGCTAATTTGTTATATAACATGGTGGAATATAGAGGCGAGCCTGAGGCACTGAACTATTTATATAGCTTAAAGCCACATATAATACAACATGCCAAGTTCTTGTCTACTCCAGTTCGCTTAACTGCGTTAGGAGAGTCTAATATCGGCATTGGTAATTTGTCTGATGCAGCCCAATATACTCGTCATGGATATCCGATTAAGGTTATATACCCAACAGATGGAACATCTTATTATGTAACTGGCGCTGCTGTATTAAAAAATTCAAAACATAAAGCAGATAGCGTTGAATTTATTAATTGGTTGTTATCCACAAAGACTGCAAAATATATGGTTGAAAATAATTTCACCTATATATTTACGAATCCAGAAATGGATGAGCCAAAAGACTCATTGGGGCACGAGTTGATTTTATGGCCTGTTAATGGTGGTTACACTATAGATGGTAAAAAGTTATTGTTAAATCACTGGGTTAGCCAAGTGCGCTTCCGTAAGGAGTAACTCAGTTATATAGATCCTATTACAGGAAGTAAATTGAGAAATAAACTAGTTATGAAAGGATATAGAATGGGTAAGAAATTAGGGTATGTTAGCCTAGGTTGTGCTAAAAACTTAGTAGATACAGAGGTAATGTTAGGCTTATTGAAAGATAATGGCTATACGATTACAGAGGACCTAAGCGAAGCAGATCTTATCGTTGTAAATACCTGTACCTTTATTGAGAAAGCAAAAGCCGAGTCTATTAATACTATTCTTGAGGTGGCTCAATATAAAGATGATGGTAAATGTAAAGGCCTTATTGTAGCAGGTTGCTTAAGCCAACAATATCAAGATGAATTATTCCAAGAAATTCCTGAAATTGATGCTTTAATCGGTACAGGTGCATGGGATCAGATTATGGTAGCCGTTGATGCTATTGAACATGGTAATCGCAGTTGTATCATGGAAAATATTACAAATATTTATGATGAGCGTATGCCGCGTATTCAAACAACGCCTCGGTACAGTGCATATGTAAAAATTGCTGAAGGCTGTAATAATGGTTGTACCTTCTGTATTATTCCAAAGGTGCGTGGTGCGTTCCGCAGTCGTACTATTGAGTCTATTAAGGCTGAAGTAGAACGATTGGCTGCATCCGGTGTTAAAGAGGTCGTTCTTATCGCTCAAGATACAACTAGTTACGGTATTGATCTAAATGATGGTAAACCATTGTTGACTACATTGCTTAAGGAATTAACTGCCGTAGAAGGTATCGAATGGATTCGCATGTTATACTTATATCCAACATTCTTCTCTGATGAATTGTTAGATATTATCGTTAATGAGCCAAAACTTTGTAAATATGTAGATATTCCACTACAACATGTGAATAACGATATTTTAAAACAAATGAATCGTCGTGATGATCGCAATGATATTGAACGTTTGCTTAAGAAGATTAGAAATGCACCGACACATATTACATTGCGCACATCTATCATCGTTGGGTTCCCTGGTGAAACAGATGAACAATTTGAAGAACTTTGTGACTTTGTAAAAGAAATAAAATTCGATAATATGGGCGTATTTACTTACTCTCAAGAGGAAGGTACACCAGCTGGTGCCCGTGAAGATCAAGTGCCAGAAGAGGTGAAAGAAGAACGTTATCATATTCTCATGTCCATTCAAGCAGCTATTTCTGAAGAGAATAATCGCGATTTAGAAGGTACTGTTGACTATGCAATGGTGGAAGAAATCGAGGACGGCGAGAATGGTACATTACTAGCTAAAGGACGCTTGAAATCTCAAGCTCCTGATGTAGACGGCAACATGTACATCGAAGACTGCGGCGAAGATATTAAACCTGGTGACATCCTCAAAGTACAAGTAGAACAAGGTTTTGCGTATGATGTAGTAGCTACGGTTGTAGAATAAAACACAGCTCGATTCTTTCGATTGTGGAGGTGATCTGATGATTGTAGAACTTATTTCTACAGGTTCAGAAT
>OAVP01001142.1_pt1 | contig 10615 bp, 13 predicted proteins | sample 1495311 | NCBI WGS metagenome assembly OAVP01 (sample SAMEA2580102, study PRJEB22360) | human gut metagenome | biome: human gut; feature: human-associated habitat; material: faeces | place: Denmark | collected 2008/2010
TGGCACAAAGCAGACGTTAAGACTTACAGCATCGGGAAACTTCTGGATGCCGCGTCAGCGGCATGGAGGCGCCAGATGAGGTTACATGTGTCTGTGTTGTAAAATGGCGCCGAAAGCCCGGCGTAGCCGGTTACCGGGCTATAAATTCTGCCACCCTACCCCCTGCCCTGATTAGCCTTAATTCGCGAACAGCAATGAAGAAGTCAAAGTAATCCCTTTTAACCCCGGTGAGCGGGCTTTACGGCGTTTACGACGTAAATGGCGTGATTTCCGGGGCCTTAGCGGCGGCAGCTTGCTGCTGACGCTTAGGGGGATGTTCTTCAGTTATTTCAGCGACACCAGGGAACTTAACACGGTAGTTGCAAAGCTATACCCGCTAAAAATGTCTCAGATGCCTCTGTACGCGGTCGGAGTGGTCCCGACAAGGCGACAGCCGCAGTCGGGGCGTATCTCCGCGTAAGCGGGCCGCAGGGCCGCTTACGAGCGTGTACCAAACAACTGACCGCAGCTCCCCTTACAGCGATGAAGAAGAATAGTTACAACACTCATCATTAAAAGCGACACTACTCCCGGCCTTCGGCCGGGGGCGACGGCGCTTTTCAGTTATGAGGGAGGGGCTTTGTGGTTTTGGTTCTGCGCTGGACTGGGGTTTTCTCGGTGATTGTATTTGAGTGTTGTAACTAAAGTAGCTCCGGTCGGGGCCCGCCGCTTGCGGTGGGAGGTGCATATCTGTCTGTCCACAGGACAGGCAGTGAATAGGTTTTCTTTTTAAATGAATGTAATTAAGTAGTTTACTCGGACAGCCGGATGACTGACAGAACACATAAATGCGTATTGCCGGAGTCTGAAATAAATCCTGATTTTTAAAGAACATCACCCGTTGAGTTTCGGGAGCCGCGGTTTTGACGTTTCGCGGGAACCTGCTGCTGTATTCCCTGTGGTATGAACTTCACCCGTTTGAGAACCTTCGCCGCAAGGGGCATCACCTGGCGGTTTTCGCTCACGTTGCTGATAATCTCCATCACCGCGGCGGAAGAAATACCGGATTCAGTCCGCTGGTCTTCCGGGATGTCCTCCATGCGCGCCAGGACGGTCCTGATTTCATGATCGGTCAGAGAAATTTCCATACCGTCAGCCAGTGCCTGAATCTCTTCCGGGGACCAGATAACCAGCATCAGCGGCGCGTCTCCCGGATACTTTGCTGCCAGCTCCCGGCATAGCGTTTCGCATGTTCCGTACATTCTCGTCTCCTTCTCAATCTTTGAAGCAGGAATCCAGTTCCAGAATTTCGGTATACGCCTCCATAAACAGGCGATTGGCGCGATACAGCGTCTGGCGTGTCAGGCGTTCAACAAGCACATCGGAATCAAAGCGACAGCGATGCTCCATATCGTTCAGCCTGGCCCGAAGGTCACACATGGTGTTGGCCACCTCCGCCACGTCGGCGCGAAGTTTTTCGTGTCCGGCATAGTTCATTTACGCAGCCTCCGGCATAAACCAGTCATCATTCGCGGCCCCCTGCTGCATGGCCCGTTGCACGGCGGCAAGGCGTTGCTGCCCGGCACGGTGATACTGCTCAAGCAGCTCGATACCGATATACCGGCGTCCGGACTGGAGGGCGGCGACGCAGGTTGAGCCGCTGCCTGCAAACGGGTCCAGCACAATTGCGTTCGGGTGTGTGAAGCTCTCAATCAGCGGTTGCAGGCTGGTAACGGGCTTTTCCGTCGGGTGATGACGATTGCCAGAATATTTCCAGCCCAGCACGTCCGGCAGCGGGTTTTGTGGCAGACGTGGACGGCCTTTTGCCAGGATGTAGGCGCATTCGTGGCGATAGCCCACATATGCGGCCTTCGATGTGTAGTTTTTGGTGAAGACCAGGTGACCAACAACGCTGAATCCCGCATTTTTCCAGGCGGCCATAAAGCGATCGACGCGGTTCCAGCCGTAGAAGCTCACCATCAGCGCGTCTTTTTTGAGTACGCGGTACATTTCATTACAGGCCGGTTGCAGCCATTCATCGGTTTTATCGCCGGCGATGGTGCGCCCGGAACGGTCACGAAAACCGACGAGATATGGCGGGTCAGTTAATATGAAATCAATGGCGTTATCAGGGATACGCGTCATAACATCGATGCAGTTACCAAGGACAAAACGGGACATAACAACGCTCCTTCTCTTACAGAGGGCACCGGGAGGGCACCCCTGTGGTGCCCGTTCCCCGCTGCCTGTGGGCTGTTCACCGCGTCCGGTAACGGGTCAGGCCGACCGTGGAATATCGCAGCCGTCGTCTTTTTGACGGCGAGAATATGCCGCGAAAGCGGCTTGAAGGGCGTTCATCAGAAAAGGGCGACAGGCTGGCGTACACTGTCACCGGTGCCAGCCGGGAGCAGTAAAAGCGCCCGTCCCGTGCCCGCCGGACGCGGGACACTGACCACAGGCAGCGTTCCTGCCGCGCCGCGTCAGCCGGCGCAGTAAAAAGAGGAGCACGGCGACATCCTTTGTCGGAAAAGAAACGGGCGGTTGCCCGCCCGTCTCCGTCATACTTCATCCCCCGTAATGCGCCACCTTGTCGACTATCCACTCCGGCGCGGTGACTTCCGGCAGCTCATCATCATCTGTCGGGGAAGACCATTCCAGTTCCCCCCACAGCACATCAACAAGCTCTCCACGCTCATATCGCTGCCAGCCACAGAAATTGCAGCCCTGTTCGGCGTACCAGTGCTCCAGCGTGCAGCCGAAACGGCGGCTTAATTCTGCAACAACGTTGCTTTCCGGCTGACACCACGGCGTGTCGAAATCCACTTGAATGAAGTTTTCTCCCTGACGGCTGATATTCACCTCATACCCCACAGGCCACTTCACGCCATACTGTTCCGTATACCAGTGATACGCAGAAGGAACACCGTTCAGAACACCACCGTTAAAGCCATTCACTTCAACATCCAGGCGGGTGGGCAGAACCGTCAGCAGGTCAAACGGCATGGTTTTTTCCGGCAGTACATTGTCACACAGACGGTTCCACCACACCGATACATCCTCGTTACTCCAGAAGCCACACCAGTCACCTCTTTTTGCGGTGAAATGCACGGTGATGGTTTCCCTGACCTCATCCGGTAATCCTTCCCAGCGACGCTGGCCAGTACCACTCTGCAGCCAGAGTTCATGCAGCATCAGGCAGTTTTGCTCATCCAGCAGTACACCGTTCTGCAGGTGTGTCAGCCAGCGGGTGAACGCGATATTCTCCGGCGATACAACACCACGTCCGGCATCCGTCAGTCCGGGGCACGGTTCAAACTGCACATCTTCAGTGGTCTGCAGAAGTCCGGCACTTCCGGCCAGAAACAGCTGAATACCTTCATTTGTGGCGCGGCGATAAAGCGGTGTGACGGCACCGCTGGCCAGTCGTTTAATCTCAGCAATCTGTGCCGGTTCACCAGAAAAATGCATACGATTCGAGCACCAGTTTGGCATGGGAATTCTCCTCTCACATGCGGCCTCCATCAGGCCGTGCCGCACCTGTAACCGGGCGACCGCATACGAATGCAGGTGCGGCCCCGAAGCCGCAGCGCGTGGAGGAGGAACGACGAAACGTGACCGGGTGAGGAGGCCGGCGACAGCGACACACTTGCATCGGATGCAGCCCGGTTAACGTGCCGGCACGGCCTGGGTAACCAGGTATTTTATTCACAGAACCGTGCGCAAAATGCTGTGGATAAGCTGGACACAGCAGTCCACAGCAGGCATACAGCCACACTCTCAGAGAATTGAGCGTTTTTTAGTCACAATAATGACATTTGACTGTGTGTGGATTCAGTTATTAGAATACTGTATATACATACAGCAATAAAAAAGGGAGATGAGAACATGATCCGCATTGAAATTCTTTTCGACCGCCAGAGCACAAAAAACCTCAAATCAGGCACACTTCAGGCGCTACAGAATGAAATCGAACAACGTCTGAAACCACACTACCCGGAAATCTGGCTGCGTATTGACCAGGGCAGCGCCCCGTCTGTATCTGTCACAGGAGCCCGCAACGACAAGGATAAAGAACGTATCCTGTCTCTGCTGGAAGAAATCTGGCAGGACGACAGCTGGCTGCCTGCAGCATGAGTACCGTTTATCACCGTCCGGCTGACCCTTCAGGCGATGACAGTTACGTGCGACCGTTGTTTGCCGATCGTTGCCAGGCCGGTTTTCCTTCGCCTGCCACTGATTATGCTGAGCAGGAACTGGATCTGAACAGCTATTGCATCAGCAGACCTGCAGCCACCTTCTTTCTGCGCGCCAGCGGTGAATCGATGAACCAGGCTGGCGTGCAGAATGGTGATCTGCTGGTAGTGGACAGGGCCGAGAAACCACAACACGGGGACATCGTTATCGCTGAGATCGACGGTGAGTTCACCGTCAAACGACTGCTGTTGCGCCCACGCCCGGCACTGGAGCCGGTTTCAGACAGCCCGGAATTCCGCACACTGTATCCGGAAAACATCTGTATTTTTGGTGTTGTCACTCACGTGATACACAGGACGCGGGAGTTACGCTGATGTTTGCACTGGCTGATATCAACAGTTTCTACGCCTCATGTGAAAAAGTTTTCCGCCCGGACCTTCGCAACGAACCGGTCATCGTACTCAGCAATAACGATGGCTGTGTGATCGCGCGCAGCCCGGAGGCAAAAGCCCTTGGCATCAGAATGGGGCAGCCCTGGTTTCAGGTGAGACAGATGCGCCTGGAGAAGAAAATACATGTATTTTCCAGCAATTATGCGCTGTACCACAGCATGAGCCAACGGGTCATGGCTGTTCTGGAGTCGCTTTCTCCCGCAGTTGAGCCCTACTCAATTGATGAAATGTTCATTGATTTGCGGGGGATAAATCATTGCATCTCTCCGGAGGTTTTTGGTCATCAGCTCAGGGAACAGGTAAAGAGCTGGACAGGACTCACCATGGGGGTGGGCATTGCGCCTACAAAAACGCTGGCTAAAAGTGCACAGTGGGCAACAAAGCAATGGCCACAGTTTTCCGGTGTGGTCGCGCTGGAGGCAGAAAACCGTAATCGGATCTTGAAGCTACTGGGGCTGCAGCCAGTTGGTGAGGTCTGGGGAGTAGGACGCAGACTGACGGAAAAGCTGAATGCGCTGGGTATTAACACAGCACTGCAGCTGGCGCAGGCTAACACGGCATTCATCCGGAAAAACTTCAGCGTCATTCTTGAGCGTACGGTACGCGAACTCAACGGCGAGTCCTGCATATCCTTGGAAGAAGCACCACCGGCAAAACAGCAGATTGTCTGTAGTCGCAGTTTTGGTGAACGAATCACAGACAAAGATGCCATGCACCAGGCTGTTGTTCAGTATGCAGAGCGGGCCGCAGAGAAACTACGTGGGGAGCGTCAGTATTGCCGGCAGGTGACGACATTTGTACGGACATCCCCCTTTGCAGTAAAAGAACCCTGTTACAGCAATGCCGCTGTGGAAAAGCTTCCATTACCCACACAGGACAGCCGGGACATTATTGCCGCAGCATGCAGAGCGTTAAACCATGTCTGGCGTGAAGGGTACCGCTATATGAAGGCAGGAGTCATGCTGGCTGATTTCACACCATCGGGTATAGCGCAGCCGGGATTATTTGATGAGATCCAGCCCCGTAAAAACAGCGAAAAGTTAATGAAAACACTCGATGAACTGAACCAGTCTGGAAAAGGGAAAGTGTGGTTTGCGGGGCGAGGAACCGCCCCTGAATGGCAAATGAAACGGGAAATGCTCTCGCCTTCGTATACAACACAATGGACTGAGATCCCCATTGCTTCATTCTGATATATCAGAATAATTTTTGCATTTTAAGGCGCACATCATTCATTGCCTCCTGCACCGAATCAGTAGCAGAAGGAGGCATTTTTTCAGCAGATTGCAAAGCACCGAGTTCAGTCAACACAGCTCTGATATCGGCCTGAGAAGGCTTCCATCCTGTCGTCTGACTGAGTAAGGTTACAACCTGATCTGCTGAAAACTCCTCGCTCAAAATGGCAGTCAGCAATACAGGCAGGCGAGGATCAAGTTGGTGTAACGCCATTCCAGAAATAAATGCATTCCGGAACAGCTCACCACGCTCAGAACGCGGAACGGACTCTATCGCTTCCAAAGTTTGAAAGTCTGCAGCTTTTTCCGGATGCAGATAAAGTGTGAATTTTTTCCTTTTCCGTTCATCGTCCACAATATTACTCCTCTTTGAAAGCCGCGATAGCTTCAACCAGTGCTGTCTGTGGCGACTCCATCATCACTACTTTTTGCCCAAGATGGTGCCATGCCGTTTTTATCGAATCATAGATCAACGGGGCCCCACCACCGACAACATAAACACGATTCACATGATGAAAATCACCGAGCTCATTGACTACTTGCTCCCCCAGACTGGCAATAGCCCCCTCAATGGTATTAAGGACCAGATCAGTTTTTGTTTCGTCATTTATAACCTGCCGAACAAAGTCCGGGTCATTACGACGTTTAATCAATTCATCTGCAACGAGGAAACTGGTATCACTGGATGCCATGCGCAATGCACTCATTGCAGCTTTCGTAACTGAAGACACACCAATGCCAGAATTACCATGAATGGCACTTACAGAGTCAAATTGACCAACGATAACACCAACATCAAGCGTAGTGCCGCCAATATCAACTACCAGCGATTTTTCGAACTGACCAACTTTATCCATGACCAGACGAGAAAACACAGCTGGCAATGATTCAGGCATCACATCAACGTGTTCAATGGTGAAAACATCGCCTTTATTAAGACGAATCGGCCTCATTAAATTCTCAATTTTACGCTGAATGTTGAGTTCATTTTTTTGACACTCTTTCGTGTAGAACTCACTGATAGGCAAAGTCACAGTCAATGATACAGGCTGAGGCGCTAATCCACTATTCAGTAAAGCGTGATGCACAGCTAACAGGTTAACATCCGTATATTGATACTCAATATGAGTCGTAAGAATAGATTGGTTGCTAACTTCATCATACGTGTATTTTTTACCATCCAGTTCATAGTTAAATGTCTGGCGAATCCCTAACCCGTCAACCTTCCATCCATGACGAAATGAGTTTTGCGACAACGACTTACAGATTTTCCCATTGTCATTCCATGCCAACTTGATTGTTGTTGAACCATCATCGCAGTATACGTTCATCTATAGCCCTTAAATACTCAATCTGAGTAAATCACTGTTTCTGGTTGCAAGGTAATACTCAATTTGAGCACTATCATAGTTATGAAATCACAAAACACAAGTAATATATATTACATCATATGACATATTTCATACTTCATAAATATGAATGCATGTTGACACATCAGGTTACCGTGTCAAAATATCATCATACTTCACACATCACATTTATGAGGTTGCAATGATTACTGTAGTTGGTGGGAACAAAGGTGGTTCAGGGAAAACTACCATTGCATCAAACCTGGCTATTGCTCTCGCAAATAAAGGAAGGGAAGTCTGCCTGTTAAACGGAGATCTACAACGAACAGCCGCAAAACATCATGCGGAACGAGAAGCTGCAGGACTGTTACCAGCAATAACCCTTGTTGAGAAATTTGATAACCTGACACAAACACTACAGGCTCTGAATGAAAAGTTCGATGATGTAATAGTGGATGTCGCAGGAAGAAACTCAAAGGAATTCATAACGAGTGGAGTTGTCGCACATCAAATAATTGCGCCACTACAGTGTTCTCAACCAGATCTGGATACTCTTACAGAACTAGAACAACAGATAGACGCAATGCGTAACCTTAACCCGGAACTTAAGGTTTATTGTTTACAAAGTATGGCAACAACCAATCCGGTTTTGAGGGGAAATGAGAGAAAAGAATTCCTTGAATATCTTGAAGAATTCCCAACAATTCAAGTCCTGGATTCAGTTATTTGTTTCAGAAAAGTCTATCGCGATTGCATGAGCAACGGCACCGGTGTAGTAGAAACGAACAATACAGCAGCCAGAGCAGAAATTGAACATTTAATGAATGAGGTATTTGGCCCATGGTGAAGAAACCCAGCCAGCAAGCATTAAACAGAGCTGCAGTTACGGTAGAACAAGCAGAGGCTCTGGCTCAGCGCCTTGCGGATAAACCATACGGCGCGCCGGAAAAACCCGAACCAGAAAAACAATGTCGGACGACAATCTCTCTTGGTGAAAGCATGCTTGTCACAATAGAAGATCTGGCATTGAGGAATAAACGCAATGGTAAAGATCCAAAAAATGTAAGTGCCATCGTCAGAGTAGCCCTTGAGCAATACTTAAAAACACTAACGTAATAATCAAGAAGTTATTACTTATGAAATCACACTTGTGAATTCACACTGTTTAAGCACCCTTGCATACAAGAGATCACATATTGCAGTGGTCTCTTCTTTTATAGAATAAATCACAATTCATAATTATGATTTGTGACTTATGCGTGTCTGTTTTCAGCATTGTGACAGCATCGGACTCAGGCATCGAAAACTGCACCCGGTGCCGTGCAGCCACATCCAGCGCAAACACCTTCGTGTACACCTCTGTCGAACTAATCGACTTGTGCCCCATCAGGCTCTGCAGCACCTTCAGCGGAATACCAGCATACAGCATATGCATCGCGTAGGAATGGCGGAAAGTATGTGGGGTAACCGGAACAGAGAACGTCACGCCGTCGGCCGCAGCGGCCTCTACAGCTTCATTCAGCCAGGTGCGAACTGTGCGGTCGGTGATTCCCCAGATGCGCGCCTTCTCCATTCTTCCGGTTCGTTTGTTTCTGCGCTCCAGTGGGATTTTCAGCGTGGCCACCATCATCTGCAGTTGGCTGACGTATTGTGTATCGGACAGGGGAACCAGGCGATGCACCTGACTGCCAGCAGGGACACGGCCTGCCGTTCTGGTCGCTTTTTCAGTCCGTTGTTTGAGCGTGGCCAGCTGTACGAACGGATATGGCGGCGCCAGAGAAAAATCTCCCCGCGTCAGCGCCAGCGCTTCGTTTATACGTGCGCCCGTGTTCCACAGGGTGGCCAGCAACATTTTGCGGTGCAGATCCGGTACATAGTGGAGCAGGGCGCTGATCTCCGGCGCCAACAGATATTTTGGTAATTCGTCCTGCACAAGTGCCATCTGACGTAGTGCCAGCGCAGCCGGGTAATCAATGGCAACAGGTAATGTTGCCGGAGGCGTTAAAAAAGAACCTGGCAGGGAAAGCAATTGTGGGCCACTCATGATGTCCCCTTTATGAAATCCTCAATCTCTTGCTCGGTCTTTTTAGACTTCTTTACCATTTCGTACTCCTTTTGGAGTGTTTTACCTCTGGCTTTCAACAATACCAACCTCGTTGGCGATAGTGTATCGGAAAGGCCGTGCAGAGGGAGGCCACATAACATTCTCAGTTCTCGTGATAACCGCAGTGCTTTTACTCCCAACATAGCTGCGTTTTTATGCAAACTATATTCACCCGCTCCACCATAAGGAGTATCTTCAACAAACACATTATCTACACACACGACAGCTTCGTAGCTGAGAACAGAGAGTTCGCTGAGCCTATACATCAGGCCAGAAGGAAGGGAGCGCCAGTTACCAGATACCGGGGAATAATCGATTTCCGGTAATAAGAACTCAGCTTCTCCTCTGCCATCCTGATCGTGCTCCACAGGGCACTGTTGCAAATAGTCGGTGGTGATAAACTTATCATCCCCTTTTACTGATGGAGCTGCACATGAACCCATTCAAAGGCCGGTATTTTCAGCGTGACATCATTCTGTGGGCCGTACGCTGGTACTGCAAATACGGCATCAGTTACCGTGAGCTGCAGGAGATGCTGGCTGAACGCGGAGTGAATGTCGATCACTCCACGATTTACCGCTGGGTTCAGCGTTATGCGCCTGAAATGGAAAAACGGCTGCGCTGGTACTGGCGTAACCCTTCCGATCTTTGCCCGTGGCACATGGATGAAACCTACGTGAAGGTCAATGGCCGCTGGGCGTATCTGTACCGGGCCGTCGACAGCCGGGGCCGCACTGTCGATTTTTATCTCTCCTCCCGTCGTAACAGCAAAGCTGCATACCGGTTTCTGGGTAAAATCCTCAACAACGTGAAGAAGTGGCAGATCCCGCGATTCATCAACACGGATAAAGCGCCCGCCTATGGTCGCGCGCTTGCTCTGCTCAAACGCGAAGGCCGGTGCCCGTCTGACGTTGAACACCGACAGATTAAGTACCGGAACAACGTGATTGAATGCGATCATGGCAAACTGAAACGGATAATCGGCGCCACGCTGGGATTTAAATCCATGAAGACGGCTTACGCCACCATCAAAGGTATTGAGGTGATGCGTGCACTACGCAAAGGCCAGGCCTCAGCATTTTATTATGGTGATCCCCTGGGCGAAATGCGCCTGGTAAGCAGAGTTTTTGAAATGTAAGGCCTTTGAATAAGACAAAAGGCTGCCTCATCGCTAACTTTGCAACAGTGCCCAATGAAGTGAGGTAATGACTCCAACTTACTGATAGTGTTTTATGTTCAGATAATGCCCGATGACTTTGTCATGCAGCTCCACCGATTTTGAGAACGACAGCGACTTCCGTC
>OAVP01001143.1_pt1 | contig 10614 bp, 7 predicted proteins | sample 1495311 | NCBI WGS metagenome assembly OAVP01 (sample SAMEA2580102, study PRJEB22360) | human gut metagenome | biome: human gut; feature: human-associated habitat; material: faeces | place: Denmark | collected 2008/2010
CGCAAAGCCGCATTGATAGCCAATGGCTAACCACGTCCACTTGCTGTCCCCCATTTCACGGTGAATCGCACCGATGGCAGCAAAACAGGGGGCACATAGTAAATTAAAGACCAGGAAAGAGTATGCCGCCACAGCAGTGTAATCGCCGCGCAACACTTGCCAAATCTCCGTCCCACTTTCTGACAACTCACCGGTTTGTCCGTAGAGAATCCCGAATGTGCCGATCACATTTTCTTTGGCCACCAAGCCAGTGATCGTCGCCACGGCGCCTCGCCAAGTTCCCCAGCCTAGGGGAGCGAAGAGGGGCGCCAAAAGTCGACCGAAAAAGGCCAAAATGCTTTGGTCTTCACTGACCCGCTGCAAGGCAAAGCTGTAGCTGGAGGTAAACCAGACAAAGATACAAGCCACAAAGATTATCGTTCCGGCTTTTTTTACAAAAGCAATGGCTCGATCACAGGCACTTTTCAAAATCGTTGTGAGCTGCGGCAAGTGATACGCTGGCAGTTCCATAATGAATGGTGCCAGATCACCTGCAAAAAGCGGCGTTTTTTTCAAGACGATCCCTGAAAAAATCACAGCGCCCATGCCGACAAAATAGGCCGATGGTGCGACCCAACTATAATGAGGGAAAAAGGCACCCGAAATCAATGCAATGATCGGCAATTTGGCAGAACAAGGCATAAAGGTCGTGACCATCACCGTCAACCGACGATCCTTTTCGTTTTCAATCGTTCGGCTTGCCATCACCCCCGGCACGCCGCAACCTGTAGCGATCAACATGGGGATAAACGACTTGCCAGATAGACCAAACTTGCGAAACAGTCTGTCCATGACAAATGCCACCCGTGCCATGTATCCACAGTCCTCCAAGATAGCCAAGCAAAAAAACAACACGAAAATCTGCGGCAAAAAGCCTAAAACCGCACCGACCCCAGCCACGATGCCATCCAAAATCAGTTCTTGTAGCCACTGGGCGACCCGCAGCTGTTCTAGCCAATGCGCTGTTGTTTCGGGAATCCAGCTGCCAAATAATACATCATTGACCCAATCAGTGCCGATCGTGCCAATCGTCTGAATCGATAAATAGTAGATTCCCCACATAATGAAGGCAAAAATCGGTAGTGCCAATACGCGATGGGTCAACACGCGGTCGATTTTGTCGCTGAAGGCTAAGTGCTGATCTGTTTCCTTGATGACTGCCAGCGCCAACAATTCTTCAATGAAGCCATAGCGCTCATTAACGAGAATGGCGTCACTGCTGTCTTTAAAGATCATCTCTAAAATCGAAATCGTCTCCTGAATGACTGCTTGCTGGGAATCAGTCAGTTTACACATTGCTTGAATCGCTTCATCTTTTTCGAAGAGTTTTATGGCAAACCAGCGTTTTCGCTGCTGAGGGATCGTCTCTGGCAAAATCGCCATGATCTCGGTCAAGCCAGCCTCTAGACGAGCATCGTAGCGGGGAGGGAGCTGTAGTGTGTTGGCTGCTTGCTTCGCTGCCTCGATCATTTTGGCTAAACCACGTTGTTTCAAAGCACTGATCCCCACTACAGGAATCCCTAATCCGTAAGCCAATTTTTCGAAGTTGATCTGCAAGCCTTTTTTCTTTAATAGATCGATCATGTTGATGGCTGCCACGGTCGGACCATTCATTTCTAATAATTGCAATGTTAAATACAGATTTCGCTCAAGATTAGTTCCGTCAATAATATTGATCACCGCATCCAGCGATGCTTCCATCAAATAATTGCGGGAAATCAGTTCTTCAGGCGTATAAGGTGACAAGGAATAGATCCCGGGCAGATCTTGGATCAGCACGTGCCGGTCTTTTCGCAGTCGCCCCGCTTTACGTTCTACGGTGACACCCGGCCAATTGCCCACTGTTTGTTTGGCACCAGTCAATTGATTGAAAGTACTTGTTTTCCCACTATTGGGATTTCCTGCTAATGCAAATTGATAGGTCATCAAGCTTCGACTCCTTTTTCGATAAAAACCAACGCTGCTTCTTGCTTTCTCAAAGACAATTCATAACCGCGGAGCCGAATCTCCATTGGATCACCCAATGGAGCCAGTTTCACTACTTCCAAATGAACGTTTTTCGTAAGCCCCATATCCATCAAACGACGGCGCAAAGCACCTTTTGCACCAATCTGATTGACCTTCCCGCTTTCACCAACTTGCAGCTGATCCAAAGAGGTAATGACCGTTTGCTGCTGGATTTCTGTGACATCGATTTGTTCCATGACCCGTGCATCTAAAGCAATCCGCGTCCCTTGGTGCAAAATGATGCCGCCTTTGCGATCTTTTTGCACCACAACGATTTCAACCCCCGTGCGAATGCCAAGATCGTTTAAATGAACCGTGATTTCTTTGGTTGTTGCCAACGAGTCGATTTTGTATGTCCCAGAAGCCCAAGTTTGCGCCATTTTCATTGGTTCTTACTCCTTTTGTGAAGTGTTTTTTAATTAACCTACTTTAATTGAGAATGATTATCATTATAATAGAGCCATTTCCATAGGAAGTCAATCTGTTTTCGACTTAACTTTGAATCTTCCTTCACAATAGAGATTTTTTTTACTCATTTTGATTGCATATCCCCTCTAATAATTACGCAAAAACCTTGTAATTCTAAGTATTTTCCGCTTTTTTCATTTGCATAAAAAACACAGAAACACTATAAATTGTGTATGCCGAATTCACAAGCACAAGATATAGTGTTTTTTCGTTGACTTTCTCCGAGACTTATTTATACTAGGTTTATAACTATTACAACTCGGAGGAAACAATTATGAATATCAAACTATTTTCTAAAAACAACTGCATGCAATGTAAAATGGCGAAACGCTTTTTAAGTGAAAATCAGATTGCCTTTGAAGAAATCAATATCGATAATGAGCCTGAAGCATTAGAATTTTTGAAAGAACAAGGATTTCAAAGTGTGCCAGTCATTACCTCTGATGCGCAAACGATCATCGGTTTCCGTCCAGATCAACTACGTCAATTAGCGAGCTAAGATTTTTCTCAATGTGATGCTTTTGAGGGATTTGTCAGTCGTCCAGACCGCAAGTCCTTTTTTATACGAACAAAACAAGAAAAGAGGTTAGCCATTTATGAGCTTGAAAGAAATCAAAGATGTCAGTTATTTCAAATTGAATAATGAGATCAACCGTCCAGTAGATGGTCAAATTCCATTAAATAAAGACAAAGAAGCCCTAGCGGCATTCTTTAAAGAAAACGTTGAACCAAATACCTTAACCTTTGCGACTGCAATGGACAAAATCAATTATTTGATTGAAAATGATTATTTAGAAGAAGAATTTATCAAAAAGTACCGTCCTGCTTTTATTGAGGACTTGTATCAATTCTTAGATGAGCAACACTTTACTTTCAAATCATTTATGGCTGCTTACAAGTTTTATTCACAATATGCATTAAAAACGAATGATGGTACCGCGTATCTTGAGCGTTACGAAGATCGGGTGGCGTTCAACGCCCTTTACTTTGCGGATGGGAATGAAGAGTTAGCCATGAGCTTGGCAGATGAAATGATCTACCAACGTTACCAACCAGCAACCCCTTCTTTCTTGAACGCAGGACGCAAACGTCGCGGTGAATTAGTTTCTTGTTTCTTGATCCAAATCACTGATGACATGAACGCGATCGGTCGTGGGATCAACTCCGCACTGCAACTTTCACGGATCGGCGGCGGTGTCGGGATCACATTATCAAACTTGCGGGAAGCTGGCGCGCCTATCAAAGGCTACGAAGGTGCAGCAAGTGGTGTGATGCCTGTAATGAAATTGTTTGAAGATAGCTTCAGCTATTCAAACCAATTGGGTCAACGGCAAGGGGCTGGTGTGGTCTACTTGAACGTCTTCCACCCAGACATCATCAGCTTTTTATCAGCGAAAAAAGAAAATGCAGATGAAAAAATCCGTGTCAAAACCTTATCATTAGGTGTGATCGTACCTGACAAATTTTACGAATTGACGCGTAAAAATGAAGAGATGTATCTCTTTAGTCCGTACAGTGTCGAAAAAGAATATGGCGTACCATTTTCTTATGTCGATATCACCAAGGAATACGACAACTTAGTCATGAATCCACGGATTCACAAGACTAAAATCAGAGCTCGCGATTTAGAAAATGAAATTTCTAAATTACAACAAGAATCTGGTTATCCTTATATCATTAATATCGATACAGCAAACCGCAGCAACCCAATCGATGGCAAGATCATCATGAGTAATCTTTGTTCCGAGATCCTTCAAGTTCAAGCACCATCTGAGATCAACGGCAAGCAAGAATACGAGGTTTTAGGAACAGATATCAGCTGTAACTTAGGTTCCACCAATATCGTGAACTTGATGGACAGCCCTAACTTTGGGAAATCTGTTCGAGCAATGACTCGTGCCTTGACCTTCGTTACTGATGCGTCTGACATTGACGTGGTACCATCGATCCAAAATGGGAATGCCTTGAACCACACGATCGGTTTAGGCGCAATGGGCTTGCATACCTATTTTGCAAAAAATCAAATGGAATACGGTTCACCAGAATCCCTTGAATTTACTGATCTTTATTTCATGTTGTTGAACTATTGGACATTGGTTGAAAGCAATGCCATCGCCAAAGAAAAAGGCGAAGTTTTCCATAACTTTGAAAAATCAGCTTATGCAGATGGCAGCTACTTCACTGATTATATCCAAGGTGACTACCAACCAAAATCGGAAAAAGTCAAAGCATTGTTTGAAGGCGTCTTTTTACCAACTGGTGAAGATTGGGCAGCCTTGGCACAAACCGTCAAAGAAACCGGCTTGTATCACCAAAACCGCTTAGCCGTTGCACCAAATGGTTCGATCTCTTATATCAATGATACGAGTGCCAGCATCCACCCGATCACTCGGATGATCGAAGAACGCCAAGAAAAGAAAATCGGCAAGATCTATTATCCAGCACCTTACTTGAGCAATGAGACGATCGGCTACTACAAATCAGCCTACGATATGGATATGCGCAAAGTGATCGATGTTTACGCAACTGCTCAAAAACACGTCGATCAAGGGATGAGTATGACCTTGTTTATGCGTTCAGATATTCCAGAAGGTCTTTACGAATGGAAAGAAACGACAAAACAAACCACCCGTGATTTGAACATCTTGCGTCACTATGCTTTCCACAAAGGGATCAAATCGATCTACTATGTACGGACCTTTACAGCAACCAATGTGAAAGCTGTGTCATCTAATCCAACTTTTGCCTGAAAACGAACCAATAGCCTGCCCCTGCTCTCTATTGAGAGCGGGTCGGCTGTTGTCTTGATACGATTATTGGAGGAACCGACTATGGGTAAGACTTACTATGAAGCAATCAACTGGAATGAGATCGAAGATATCATCGATAAATCCACTTGGGAAAAATTAACAGAGCAATTCTGGTTAGATACGCGGATCCCTTTATCAAATGACCTTGATGATTGGCGGACGCTATCACCATTAGAAAAAACGACGGTGGGCTACGTCTTTGGCGGCTTGACCTTATTAGATACCGTTCAATCAGAAAGCGGTATGGATCAACTGCGTAAAGATGTCCGCACCCCACATGAAGAAGCGGTCTTGAACAACATCCAATTTATGGAATCTGTCCATGCAAAAAGCTATTCATCGATTTTCAGCACCTTGAATACAAAAGCGGAGATCGCCGATATTTTTGAATGGACCAATACCAATCCTTACTTACAAAAGAAAGCCGAACGAATCAATGAGATTTACAAAAATGGGACACCGCTAGAGAAAAAAATCGCCAGTGTGTTTCTAGAGACCTTCTTATTCTATTCAGGTTTCTATACACCCCTTTACTACTTAGGTAATAACAAACTAGCGAACGTAGCGGAGATCATCAAATTGATCATTCGTGACGAATCCGTTCACGGCACGTATATCGGCTACAAATTCCAATTAGGTTTCAACGAATTACCAGAAGACGAACAGCAAAAGCTGAAAGACTGGATGTACGACTTGTTGTATGAGTTGTATGAAAATGAAGAGCGTTATACCGAAGAATTATACGATGAGATCGGCTGGACCGAAGAAGTCAAAACCTTCTTGCGTTACAATGCCAATAAGGCTTTGATGAATCTAGGACAAGACCCGCTTTTCCCAGATACCGCCAACGATGTCAATCCAATCGTCATGAACGGTATTTCAACTGGTACCAGCAACCACGACTTCTTCTCACAAGTTGGGAACGGGTATCTGCTTGGTTCCGTGGAAGCGATGAAAGACGATGACTACTTCATCGGACTTGATTGATCTGCTGACAAATAAACACCTTGTTTCTCGCCAATTGAGGGTGAGAAACAAGGTGTTTTTTAGTGAGCCAGCTGGTCTTTGATAAAGGTCAACGTTTCTGTCAAACAGGCCTGTGCTTGGGGCAAGCTATAATCAAATTGGTATTCGTGGGTCACCGTTTCCGAATCCCCTTTGTAAAAGCGACTCGTCACGGGAATATCAAGAGCTTGCAGCTGGTTGGCAAAGGCAATGCCTTGGTCTTCAAAGGAATAGGCATTGCCATCCGTGATATACGTTGGCGGAAAATCAGCCGTCAATTTATCCACCAGTGAGATCTCCTGCAGTTGGGGACTTTCTTGCCATTCTTTTTTGCCTAATAACGACCAAGCCACCGTTTTGACAAAGAATTTCATAAAGCGATCATCTGAAGAAGTCCCGGCGATCTGCTTCAAATCAAGCGGTCCGCAATAGGAAATAAACCCTTTCAGGGCCGATGCAGGAATGTCTTGATCAAAGGACATTTCCTTCGCATACGCTGGATTGGTTTGCAGCGCCACATATTGCCCAGCGATTTGGGCTCCTGCAGAATCCCCGCCGAAGAAGAGTTGATCGAAATCCAGCATGGGGTATGCTTGGGCATCTGCTTTGATCGAGTCTACCGCTTGGGCTAATTGTTTGACCTGTCCCGGATAATGCAGACTTGGTGCCCATTCATAATTAATCGAAACCACAGCGGCTTGGGTTTCATCGACGACATAGGTCGCAAACTCTTTGACCCCTTCTTTATCTCCACCGACATAGCCGCCCCCATGGATCCAAAAAATGACTGGAACAGGGCCTTGTGCCTCTTTGGGATAATATAGATCAAAGGTACTACGTTGATAGTCCGATTGATACGTCAAGTCCTGTTTGACCGTCACATTCGGCAAACTTTTTTGATAAGCTGCCTCACCCTTGATGGTCACTTCTTGGTTAAACAGATGACCGATCAAAAAAGCCCCCGGTCGTGGGGAGAGTTGAAAAGCCAGAAAAACGGCAGCTAAGAGTCCGATCAGGACCATCGCCACCCACATGAAAAAGCGCAGAATTTTTTTCACGCAAAAGCTCCTTCCTTCGTTCTGTTTCAGCTTTTTCATTTAACCATGTTTTTTTAGCAAATTCAATGACAATCGCTAAAGATTAAAAAAGGATGATACCAATAGGTATCATCCTTAAAATAACATCGTTTATAATGGCAACATCATAAACAAACCAGCTGCGATCGCTGCACCGATCATTGGACCGATGATTGGTACTAACGCATAGCCCCAATCGGAAGTCCCTTTGTTTTTGATTGGTAAGATTTGGTGAGCAATCCGTGGTCCTAAGTCCCGTGCCGGGTTGATGGCATAGCCTGTTGGTCCACCAAGAGACAGTCCGATCGCTAAGATCAAGATCCCAACAACGATGGGATTTAATCCATCCGTAAAGGTATTGGCACCAAAAGCCAATAAGCCAAAGACTAAGACAAAGGTACCAATGACTTCAGTGATCGTATTCGATACTAAATTACGAACTGCAGGCCCTGTTGCAAAGGTGCCTAAAATCGCGCCTTGGTCTTTTGTTTCATCCCATAATGGCAAGTAGTTGAGCCAAACAAGGATTGCTCCTACGATCGCACCAGCAATCTGCGCCAGCATAAACGGTATAGCCAAACTCCAAGAAAAATTCCCTGTCATCGCCATGCCTAATGTAACGGCTGGATTCAAGTGAGCAGGTCCCATGTACCCTGAAACGTATACGGCGATGGTCACCGCTGTTGCCCAGCCCATCGCGATCACGATCCAGCCAGAGGCTTCTGCTTTACTCTTTTTCAGATTGACAGCCGCACACACGCCATCCCCTAACAAAACCAAAATAGCCGTTCCTAGAAATTCACTAAAGATCTGGGTTGTTTCATTCATCTTTTTTTCCTCCTTTTAAGGCTGTTAAATCTGATTCTGCGATCACTTGGTTCATTTCTGCTACATAGGCTGCTTTTTCTTCTTCGCTCCAGCCAAAGAAGTCGGTCATAGCTGCGACGACACCGGCTTTGACTTCATCTAAGGTATCTCGCATAAATAGGATATGGTTGGTCCGACGCAATAGATAATCGACAGGCGTCAGAACCATTTCTTCATGCAAGGAATAGTTCAAGGCAGTGCTTTCTTTTTCATCTAAGCCCTCAAACTTCGTCTTGTAGTTCAACACTTGGGGAAGATTCGACCCATAAAGATGAGCCAAATACGTCGCATCTGCTTCATTGAACCCAGCGGCTTGCGCTTCGTCAGCCAACTTCGCTAATTCTCCCTCTACATTGGCTGCATCAAGCTCCCCACCAGAAACTGGGTACGTGGTTGAATCCACTAACTCGAAGGAAGCACCGCTTTCTTGAAGCAATTCATTGATCCGTTTGACTGCTCCTTCCGCCATCAAACGATAGTCGGTGATTTTTCCGCCTGCCAACGTCAATAGTCCGTCTTTTGAGCGTTCCAAACTGCTGCCGCGAGAAACTTGCGATGGATCCACTTTGCTGGCTTCTACTCGTTCTTGTGCTTGTTTTACGGCTTTTTCTACAACTGGTCGCTGCCGCTTATCTGCAAGATATTCTTTGACGCTTTCAACGATCTGCTCAAAGCTTTCATCCGATAGTTTGCCTTTACCGCCGCCATTGTAATCCGAACCACCATTATTCGTAATCAATGGACGTAGACCAGCCCAGCTCGCTTCGATATCATCAAGGGTGATTTGTGCATGTGGGAAGCGTTCATTCACGATGGTCAGTAGATAATCGACATCTTCTTGTGTGACCGTCGGATGGGCAAAATCGCCTTTATAGTCCGTATCGGTTGTGCCAAAATAGGTCTTGTTTTCTCTTGGTACCACGAAAACCATCCGACCATCATTTTTCCCAGTATCAAAATAGGTTGGTTGCGGCACTTTTAGTTTTTCCCGATCGACCACTAAATGGACACCTTTCGTCGGACGCATTTGTGGCGGCAGCTCATCATTCTTGTCTAATTGACGAACGATGTCTGACCAAGGGCCGGTCGTGTTGATCACGACTTTGGCGTGAACCTCAAAGCGCTCGTTTGTCAGTTGATCCTCCACTTCTACCCCATTGATGATGCCTTGCTCATCATGTAAGATGCCGACGACTTTGGCCTTACTGATCATTGCTGCCCCATCGGCTTGTGCTCGTTTGATGTTTTCGATCACCAAGCGGGCATCGTTGTTGCGAAAATCAAGATAGACTCCGCCACCAACTAAGTTTTCCGCCTGCAGCTGTGGTTCGCGTGCTAAGACCTCTTCTTTCGTCAACAGATAATTTTCGTATTTACTGCCTGTCACATTCGCTAAGCGATCATAAAGATCCATCGCCACTTTAACAGAAAACAAGGAGAAGGTTGCCCCCGGTTCATCGTAAATCGGTAAAAGCATCGGATCTGGTTTCGGGATATGTGGAGCAATTTGTTGGACGATCGCCCGTTCCCGCACGGTGTCAGCGACCACTTCCACGTCAAAGGTTTTCAAATAGCGAATACCGCCATGAACGAGTTTCGTGGACCGCGAAGACGTCCCTTCGGCAAAGTCTTGCATTTCCAAAAGAACCGTCTTCATCCCAGCCGCTGCTGTTTGAACGGCAACCCCTGCGCCGGTAATCCCACCACCAATGATCAACACATCATAGGTGGTCTTTGCCGTTTCTTGAATGGTTTCCTTCCGATCTTTCTGAGAAAAGGTCATGGCTTACTCGCCTTCTTTCTTCGCTTTGAATTTGAAGGTCTGAGTAGCCGCCACCGCTTGTTTCCAACCTTCGTACAAATTGTCTCTTTCTTCTGCTGGCATTTCTGGCGTAAACATTTGCCCTTCTTCTGCCATTGATTTCAATTCATCTAAGTCTTTCCAGAAGCCAACCGCTAGTCCTGCCAAATAGGCTGCACCTAATGCGGTTGTTTCCAGATTCGCTGCTCGTTGTACGTCAATGTCTAAAATGTCCGCTTGGAACTGCATCAATAAATCGTTTTTGGCTGCCCCTCCATCGACTTTCAGCAATGGGATATCGATACCGGAATCTTTTTTCATCGTATCGATGACGTCTTTTGATTGATACGCAACAGCTTGCAATGTTGCCCGAACAAAATCTTCCTTCGTCGTCCCACGAGTCAAGCCGAAGACTGCTCCTCTTGCATCTGAATCCCAGTAAGGCGCACCTAATCCAGTAAAGGCAGGTACCACATAGACTTCATTATCACCTTTTGCTTTGGCAGCTAGTTCTTCTGATTGTGGCGATGTCTCGATCATG
>OAVP01001144.1_pt1 | contig 10603 bp, 8 predicted proteins | sample 1495311 | NCBI WGS metagenome assembly OAVP01 (sample SAMEA2580102, study PRJEB22360) | human gut metagenome | biome: human gut; feature: human-associated habitat; material: faeces | place: Denmark | collected 2008/2010
ATCCTTGACCATCCTTGATCGCTCATTGCCTAGAGCCCCCCATCCGATACACTTGTGCGGTCACTGATCCTCAAAAGCGAAGACTCGCGTTGAGGGTGAATGACACGAACGGCCAGTTGCATATCGACTGCCAAATGCCGCTTCTCTCAAATGAAGAAGCAGAAAAACTACAGAACAATGAAACCAAACGACAGGCGATGCAGGCTGACATGCAAATGCTAGAACAACTTTGTTTAGCCTACCAAGGAAGTATCCGGATTGAAGAAACTGACGGGCTTCACCTCTTGCATTTGACACTTAGGGCGAAAATAGATCCGCTGTCTTTCGACTGACCGTCTTGCTACATTAGTTTTAAAGGAGCGATTTTAAGAAAAAGCGAAAAAACTCTTGCTTTTTTCGCTTTTTCGCTTTAGCATGATAAAGAACAGCAACAAGCATTGGAATAGTAGTTTTATGATGGTCTTAGAGAGTCGATGGCAGCTGAAAAATCGACACCCACTGATAAAATGAACCTACCCAATGGCAATGACCGCAAAACGGTCGGTGGAAAGGCCTTATCCTTTACGAGTTGGATTATCCCGATAGATAATCAACAAAGGTGGTACCGCGAAATCCAAGCATTTCGTCCTTTTTTAGGACGAGATGCTTTTTTATTTTTTTAAGGAGGAAAAAGAATGACACAAAAAAATGATTTTACAGAATGGTATATCCAAACGATCCAAAAAGCCGAATTGATGGCTTACTCCCCAGTGAAAGGCTCCATTATTTTCCGTCCTGACGGCTTCGAACTTTGGGAGCATATCCAAGAAGAGTTCAATCGATTCTTGAAAAAAGAGGGCATTCGTAATGCGTACTTCCCAATGCTGATTCCGCAAAATTTCTTTATGAAAGAAGCCGATCATATTGAAGGTTTTGCGCCTGAATTGCCATGGGTCACAGAAGTCGGCAATGAAAAATTGGAAGAACCTTTGGCCTTGCGTCCAACCTCAGAAACCATGATTGGCTCTGCCTTTTCTGATTGGATCAACTCTTACCGTGACCTGCCTTATGAAATTAATCAATGGGCAAACGTCTTTCGTTGGGAAAAGAAAACATTGCCTTTCTTGCGTACCTCAGAGTTTTTATGGCAAGAAGGCCATACCGCTCATGAAAACGAAGAAGATGCACGTCAACGCACCATGAAAATCTTGGATGAATATGCCCGCCTTTGCGAAGAATTCCTAGCGATCCCTGTTTATCGCGGACAAAAAACCCCTTCTGAGCGTTTTGCTGGAGCAGTTGATACTTATTCGATCGAAGCGATGATGAAAGACGGCAAAGCAGTCCAAGCAGGAACCAGCCACTACATGGGGACAAAATTTGCTGAAGCATTTGATATTACGTATTTAACGAAAGAAAACAAGCATGTCCATGCCCACACAACCTCTTGGGGTGTCTCTACCCGCTTGTTGGGGGCCTTGATCATGACCCATGGCGATGAAAATGGGTTAGTTTTCCCACCAACCATTGCACCAACCCAAGTTGTGTTGTTACCAGTCGGTCCATGGAAAAAGAATCCAGCCATCTTAGAAAAATTAGAAGAACTGTATGCTAACTTTAAAGCCAAGGGCATTCGTGTTCGATTGGATGATTCTGATAACTCACCTGGCTATAAGTTCAATGAATGGGAACTAAAAGGCGCTTGCTTGCGAATCGAATGTGGCCCAAGAGATTTAGAAGCTGGCAAAGTGATGGTCAAAGTCCGCGACTTGGCTGACAAGCAAACAGTCGCCCTTGAGCACTTGGAAGCCTTCGTTGATCAAGAACTGCAAGCAATGCCCCCACGCTTATTGGCAGCTGCGAAGGAACGTAACAAAGATAATGAGTACACCAACATCGATACATTGGATGAACTAAAAGCCCATATCGAAACGTGCAAACAAGAAGACAAAGTGACTGGCTTTGTTTTGATCGGTTGGGACGGCTCGGAAGAAACGGAAGCGAAAATCAAAGAAGAAACCGGCTTTACTACCCGAAACATTCCGTTTGAAGCACCAATGGAAAAAACAGTCGATATCGTCAGTGGCAAACCTGCCAAGCATACCGTTTGGATCGCCCGCGCATACTAATAGAAAAAACGAAGCAGCCAGATTGAAAAGGCTGCTTCGTTTTTTGATTAATAAATCAATGAAAGAAAATCTTCAGGCGTGATGTTGCCAAAATATTTTTTAACATCAATGTTGGCGATGACTTGTGCCAAATCTTCCTTGGCATAACGAGTTCCGATCAGGGCTTGTTCGACATCTGCAATGTCCCCTAGTCCGAAAAAGTCGCCAAAGATTTTGGCATCCGTGATTTTTCCTTCTGCCACATTCAAACGAACTTCGATGGAGCCGATTGGGAAGCGATGACGGCGTTCAATATCAAAAGCTGGTGATTTACCGTAATTCCAATCCCAGTTGCGATAATACTTATCGGAAATCTCATTGATCTTGACCCAATCCTCTTCAGTCAGTTCATAGGTTTTGACTTCTTCCACGGAATCGACACCAAAAATCTTCAATAAGATTTCTTGACGGAACTCTTCAGTCGTCATGTCTTGCTTCTCTTTTGGCAAGAATGGTTTGATGTTTGTCACTCTTGAGCGGATCGATTTGATGCCTTTTGATTCGATTTTGTCTTTGCGGACTTTCAAGGCGTTGACCACTTCATTGATGTCACTGTCAAACATGATCGTCCCATGAGCAAACATCCGGCCATTCGTTGCGTACATCGCATTCCCAGAAAACTTCATGTCATTGATCACAAGGTCGTTGCGCCCTTTTAGTTGCGCCCCTTCAACCCCCATCTCATGCAAGGCTTGGACGATTGGTTTGGTCAGTTTTTCAAAATCTCTGAAAGAATTGCCATCGTCAGGCATAATAAAGCTGAAATTCAAGTTTCCGAAATCATGATAGACTGCACCGCCGCCGCTGAAACGACGAACGACATGAATCCCATGTTCATCCACATATTCCTTATTGATCTCTTCGATCGTATTTTGATTGCGTCCAATGATAATCGATGGTTCATTAATGTAAAAAAGTAAGATGGGTTCATCCACTTTCATTTCTTGAAGAAGAAAAATCTCGATGGCTAAATTGATGCGTGGATCGTTCAGTTCATTCGGTACAAAAAGCATACTATTCGTTCCTCCTAATTAGATGATTTCTACTATTTTTTGAACAGCCGCCAACTCAACAGGGATTCCATTGGCAGCTAGTGCAGCCTCTTCTCGTAACTGTTCTAAGTCACCATGTTGCGGCAAATGCGTCAACATTAATTTTTTCACCTGCGCTGCATGGGCGATCTCCCCTGCTTCTTTTGAAGTAAAATGTGCCTTGTGCCGCTCATTTCCTGCAAAAAGATAGGTATCTGCCAAGAATAAGTCAGCCCCTTCAGCAAACGGAACGAAAGATTCTAAATAGCCAGAGTCTCCAGTAAAAACAAAGACCTTGCCCGTGCTTTTCTCAACAAATCGCATGGCATAGCAAGTGACTGGATGGATCGTTTTCATAAAGGTAATCGTGAACGGGCCCAATTCCAACGACTCAGACTGAAGGTAATCAAATCCTTGGGTCACTCCCGGCATCGTCAGACTTTCAAAATGAACCCTGTCCTCCCCATGACCGTAGATCGGCAAAACCTGCCGTTCTTCGTTTTCGGGATATAATTGCCAATAGTATTGTAATACCCCCAGATCCGCAATATGATCGTGATGGTAATGTGTCAAAATCACTGCATCTAAGTCTAAGGGATCAAGGATCTTTTCTAATTGGACCAAGGTGGTACTTCCCGCATCAAGCAGCAAATGAAAGCCATCTGACTCTACTAAATAGCCAGTAGTCCCTTCACCATTATACGGATAGGCACCTAAACAACCTAAGACAGTTATTTTCACATGTGTTTCCTCCTCTTTGGCTCCAGCTGATTTTCTACTTCTTTTATGCTATCACATCTCAGCTGATTTGACTAAAATCTGACCATTTTTTTGCGAAAAAGGATCAAGAAAATGAGAAAAAAACGACGTCTATTGATGAATCCCTTGAATGAGTGTTCAACTCTATCCTTAAGGAACCATTCCAATGGTACGTCGTCTTTTTTTGCTTATCTGATCAGCGCTCGTTGTTCATTGATCAATTCTTCATAGAATGCTGCGTTGACCGCATACGCATAGGCGTTTGCCCACAACATCCCAATCATAAGCGCCAAGAAACCCAGAATAAACCAGCCAATCAATGATAATTGCAGCCAAATGTATTGGCCCAGATGCGGTCGCAAGAGAGCGAAAGCTGCTTTAATTGATTGAAGAACCCCTAATTCCGGCTGATCATAGCGTAGATAGATTGCTAATTGGATCACACCAGTAACGACTTGCGACAAAAAGAAGAACAAGATGATGGAGAGAATCGTCCCAATAACAAAAGCGATCGAACCGTTAAACATCGATACATCAATAGAAATTCCCCGATTAAAATTGAATACCAAGCCCAAATATTGATTAAGGCCTGATAAGACAAATTGCGGCAAGAAAATCGCAAAACTCAAAAGATAATTTAAAAGCGCGCTCACTAAATTTAGTAGCAAAAACGGTACATACAGACGCTTATCAAAGACGAGAAAAATATCCGCCACCTGGATTCCTCTGCCACGAACCAGATAGAGTGCCATAATACTCAATGCTACTGAAAAAGCAAAGAAGACAAAATTGTCCAAGATCAGATCGATCCAGCTCTCTGCATTGTTTGCACCAAAAGAAGTCCCAATACTACTAAAAAGCGAGCTGACCACCGCTTGTACCGCAACCGTTGCTAAAATACTCAAGACGAACGTTCCCCAGAATCCGCGCAAGGAGTTTTTAGCCGTCTCTCGAATCATTGTATTTGATCTCATAGACTCACCTTAATAACTGCGCAATGCTTTAACGGTCTTATCGTCTAAGCGGCGAACCACTTCCGTTACAAGCTTGACTGTATTGAAGTAGTCATCCTCATGAATGACAGAAGTATGAGAATGCAGGTAACGAACTGGCACAGTAATAGCGATCGAAGGAACCCCATCACGAGTCAAATGCATTTGACCAGCATCGGTTCCCCCACCAGTGATCACGGTATATTGGAAAGGAATTTCCATCTCTTCGGCGACATCGATCACAAAATCCAATAATTTCTTGTGAGGAATCATGGAAGCATCGAAAATCAAGACTTGTGGGCCTTTTCCTAACACAGAATCCGCTTCTTTTGGTGTCATTCCAGGTGTGTCCCCAGCGGTACCAGTATCTAGGGCGATAGCGATATCAGGATTCACTAAGTGAGTGCTTGTTCGCGCACCTCGTAGTCCAACTTCTTCCATCACGTCACTGCCGGCAAACAAGCAGTTTGGATGTCCTTCGGCTGCCAAGGTTTCTAATACCCGTAGTGATACCGCCGTACCAATTCGATTGTCCCATGCTTTGGCTAGCAAAAATTTGCTGTCGTTCATCCGTTTGTATTGGATATAGGGGGTGATCATGTCTCCAGGACGGATGCCCCAGCCTTTGGCTTCCTCTTCGCTTGACGCGCCGATATCGATGAACATATCTTTGATATCGTAAGGTTTGTTTCGAGTCTCTGGACTCAACACATGGGGTGGTTTTGAGCCGACGACACCGTGGATCAATTTGCCATCATTGGTTTTGATCTCCACTTGCTGTGCCAGCATCACTTGCCCCCACCAGCCACCAAGGGTTTGAAATTCGATAAAGCCTTTTTCCGTAATTTTCGTTACCATAAAGCCGACTTCATCCATATGTCCCGAAATAAAAATTTTCGGACCGCCGCCATCACCAACATGTTTCGCAATGACACTTCCTAAACCATCAAAAAAGATATCTTCAGCAAAGTCTTTGGCATATTCTTTAAAGACTTCACGCACTTCCTCCTCATTCCCAGGAACCCCACGTGCAGTCGTTAGGTCTATTAAAAGCTGTTCTTCTTTTTTCTCCATCTTGCTTCCTCCTTTGTCTCATTGATTATGATTATACCATTCTCTTAATCTGGTGCCAGAGGGAAATACAAAAAGATTGGTTAAATAAAAAAAAACGATCCTAGTTTCCTAGAATCGTTTTATCGTATAAATAGATCAAGTTTCAATAATCCGCAGACACAGCTTGACGGTAATCAAATAGGCAAATAGATAGACAACTGCTGCTACTCCTGCAAACAAATGAGCGACCCAGTACCCGGGACTGTCGATGATCTGTGTGAAAGTATTGATGGCAAATACCGCATGCAAAATCGCCAATAAGGTGCCAGGCATAAAAATCCAAATGTTTTGCCAGTACACCAACTTGCGCACTTCATTACGGGTGTAGCCTAATTTTGTCAATAGTCGGTAATTGTACTTTTCCCGCTCCGTGTTAGAAAATTGCCGAACGATCAAACTACTAGACGTGGTGATCAAAACGATCACCCCAACAAATAGCGATACGAACAAAATGATTCCTGCTTGTCGTCGCACCCCGCGCATTGTTGTAAAGCGATTGGCTAACGTTAGCCGATATGCGGTCGTCTGACCACTATCGCTACTTGAATCCCGAGCGGTCTCTGGATAAAAGCGTACGTTTTTTTGGTCGTCGCTAAATTCATAGGTCAATGGATGCGCCCACTCGATTGGCAGCTCTTCATCCAACAACTGTGTCAGCGCGTCTGTTTGCACCTTTTCGGTCTGTAAATAAGCAATGGTATAGGTGAATCCTTTGATTTGTTGGTACGCCTCATCTTGAATGACAAGGACATTGGGTAAAGAATAGCGTAAAGCACTATCACCAAAATAATCTTGTTCGGCTTGAATGAGTTTGAACGTATGTTGACTGCCGATTTTGACCTCATCGCGATAGGTGATAAACGAACGAGTCACATCGTATTGACTGTCAAAAAGCACCGCTTGTTTATCGGTACTCAGTTGAATCTCCGGGGCATCGGGAACCAGTTTTCGCAGACGCTGATAATCAGAAAAAGCGACCAGATTCACCATGATATTTTCAATATTTTCGTCTTGCAACTCTCCAAGGTAACGGGTTTGAACCGTCATATTGGTCATTTTATAGGGAATCGATTGTTCGGCAATAATCGGTGTATCGGCTTTTTCTAAAAGGTCCCGCAAGGTATCTGTCTGCTCTCCTGACACCTGAAAGGAAGTTGGATAGATACGGTTCGTTGCTTGGTAATTCAAAGAGATGACCCCCATTGTTCCCCCGATCAATGAAATCGCGATTGCAGTGATGATCGTCAAAAGGGCGTAGCTTTTCCACGTCCTTTGCAAGTAAGCACGCACGTTATTGTAAGCAATCAACTTCGCCCCTTTGATAAGGCGTTTTTTTGGTTTACTCAAAAAATACAATAGTGCTGGCAAGGAACAATCAAAAAAGAGATAAGTTGCCGTTATACAGCAAAATAGAATCAGTAAAGGGATCCATAGAATCGCTGAAAAATCTTGCGTATACGTGATATAGTTGGTCCATGTTTCCCTTAGGGTCAATGACAGATAATACCCTACCCCAAGTAAAATCAGACCTAGGACCCCCATCAATGTACGAAACGGAGTCATTTTCATTTTTTTGATCGGTAAGCGGTATTCGGTCTTGATCAATTCACTCATTGGGGTACGCCAAACAAAAAGGATCACTTGAATACTCAATATAATCATTGCGGCGATAAAGACAAAGACCGTCGAAAAAATCGATTGCGGTGAATTAAAGAAATGACTGGTCAAATTTAGGCCCATCGCCCGAATCAAAATCATTGAGAAGAATTTTGAAAAAATAATTCCCATAAAGATACCGGTCACTAGAGAGAAAAAATTTAGTAAAAACGTTTCCCGTAGCAACAGCCAAGCAAGACGACCTTGCCGCAACCCCAAAAGCTGGTAAACACTGATTTCTTTTTGTCGCTGACTAAGAAAAAAATTTGACCATAAAAAACAAGCCGACAAAGGCAACCACACTGCTGCCGAATCCTAAAACCCCTTCAATGCGGATGTCTTGCTGGACCCGTTGATTCAGCAGACGATCATTCATCAAGGCGTTAAAGGAATAAAAAATCATCACGGCGGTCATCATACAAATAAAATACACCATATAATTGCGAAACTGCCGCAAAAAACTCCGCCAGCCGATTTTAAACAACATGGCGCGGACCGCCTCCAATCGTAGCCTGCATATCGATGATTTTTTCGAAAAATTCCTGACGGCTGCCTTTTTTGACAACTTCCGCAAAGAAGACACCATCGCGAATGAACAGAATCCGATTGCAGTAGCTGGCGGTAAAAGGATCGTGGGTGACCATCAAGATCGTCGTTTTTTCTTGTTGATTGATTTGCGCTAAATACCGTAACAATTCTGTTGCCGCTTTTGAATCAAGGGCTCCCGTGGGTTCATCAGCAAAAAGGACCGCCGGACGACTGATGATCGCCCGAGCAGCAGCGACCCTTTGTTTTTGCCCTACAGACAATTCTTCTGGGTAGCGATCCAACAAGTGTTCGATCCCTAACAAATTGGCCGTCTCCTCGATACGTACTTGGGTTTCCTTCACGGGCAAGCGATCAATCGCTAAAGGCAGCAAAATATTGTCTCTGGCTGTCAATGTCTCTAAAAGATTAAAATCTTGAAAGATGAAGCCAATCTGCTGACGGCGAAAATCGCTGAGGGCTTTTTCCGACATTCGGGTAATGTCTTTGCCATCGATATAGATCGAGCCTAAGCTAGGTCGCATGATTGAAGACAAAAGATTCATCAAGGTCGTTTTCCCAGCACCGCTTGGCCCCATGACCCCAACAAATTCTCCTTGATCCACTGCAAAAGAAAGGTTATCTAATACTTTGGTTTGATTGAAACGGGTGCCGTAACTTTTTGTCAGATGCTTCACATCGATCATATTTTTCACACAGAACCCTCCTTTAAAAAAATTCTCTCCTTATGGTAGCATACTTTATCATTGAATACTTCTGCTTCAAAACAGAGAAAAAATAAATTTAAAAAAGTTTTTATTCATTATGTGAAACATGGAACAACCAAATCCTTAATCTTATCAAGTTTTCTCGAAAACACCTCAATGAATATACACCATATATTGTGTATATCCAAAACACAAACCCTTTTCGAATACTATATATAGTTGCTCATTTCTACAATTTGTTTTATTATATTGTGGAAGATAAGGAGTGGTAGAAATGATGAACATTAAGAGAAATCCTGAGCAAGGGTTGGAAAGACAGTCCGCTTTGCGTCAGTTAAAAATCGTAAAACGTGATGGACGGCTTGTCGATTTTGATGATCAAAAAATTTATGATGCGTTAGTGAAAGCCCTGAGAAAAATCAACGGTGAGCTTTCTCCCATCGACCACGAAAAAATCACCGAGATCGTTGACAGTGTCGATCACGAGATCGCGGAACGTTTTCGTACAAATGTAAAAATCTATGAGATCCAAAATATCGTCGAGCATATCTTGTTAGCAAAGAACGAGTATGCCTTGGCTGAAGAATATATCAACTACCGGACCCATCGTGATTTCGAACGCAGCAAAGCAACAGACATCAACTTTACGATCAATAAATTGATGAATAAAGATCAATCGGTCGTCAATGAAAATGCCAATAAGGATAGTAACGTGTTCAACACACAACGTGATTTGACCGCTGGGATCGTAGGAAAATCGATTGGTTTGAAAATGCTGCCTCCTCACGTGGCAAATGCCCACCAAAAAGGCGACATTCATTACCATGACTTGGATTATCATCCATATACCCCAATGACTAACTGCTGCCTAATCGATTTTAAAGGCATGCTAAATAATGGATTTAAAATTGGGAACGCCGAAGTGGAATCGCCAAAATCGATCCAAACGGCCACCGCTCAAATCTCACAAATCATTGCAAATGTAGCATCGAGTCAATATGGTGGCTGTTCTGCTGATCGAACAGATGAATTATTGGCTCCTTTTGCTGAGTTGAATTACCAAAAACATTTAAAAGATGCCGAAGAATGGATTGAGACACCCGAACGTCGGGAAGCTTACGCGAAGAGCAAAACCCGCAAAGATATCTACGATGCAATGCAAAGTCTAGAATACGAAATCAATACGTTATTCACCTCTAACGGACAAACGCCGTTTACTTCCCTTGGCTTTGGTTTAGGAACCAACTGGTTCGAACGGGAAATTCAACGAGCGATTCTCCAAATTCGCATCAACGGGTTAGGCAGTGAAAAGCGTACTGCTATTTTCCCGAAATTGATTTTTAGTATTCGCCGTGGGGTCAACTTGGCACCTACCGATCCGAACTATGATATTAAAGAACTGGCTTTAGAATGTGCCACTAAACGGATGTATCCGGATATTTTGAATTATGATAAATTGGTTGAATTGACTGGCAGCTTTAAAGTGCCGATGGGCTGTCGTTCTTTCTTGCAAGGCTGGAAAAACGAACGTGGTGAAGAAATCAATGTCGGTCGGATGAATCTAGGTGTCGTGACATTGAATATTCCACGGATCACCTTAGAAGCAAATGGCGATCAAGAAAAATTCTGGTCACTGCTGGAGGACCGTCTGC
>OAVP01001153.1_pt1 | contig 10533 bp, 14 predicted proteins | sample 1495311 | NCBI WGS metagenome assembly OAVP01 (sample SAMEA2580102, study PRJEB22360) | human gut metagenome | biome: human gut; feature: human-associated habitat; material: faeces | place: Denmark | collected 2008/2010
TGTATTGCAAATATTTATCGCTGATGATATTTATATTGTAAAACGCTCAAATTAAAAAAGACCCTAGCGAAAGCTAAGGTCTTTTTTAATTGCTTCAAACTCAATCATAATCTTTGTTTTCCCTATCACCGAATACTTCTTCACAACAAACTGCTTACGATCGTTAAACTCACCAGCGACAACGATCTCCATTCCCTCATCCACATCAGCTAAGAAGTTGAAACTATGTGTAGCAATCAAGCAATTCTCATTATCCAAAGAAAACCGCACCAAAGGGGTCTTGCTCACCTTCAACACACGTATCTTCGATACATGACCTTTCATCGTTTTCATAACAATCGCCTCCATAAGCTTGAACATAATAGCAACAATCTGTTTTACCTAAAGTGACAGCAACATAAAACTCGACACATCTTGCGCCGAACAAAACTTCCTGAGATTCAGAAATACTGTCCGGGAATTCATATGCGAAATCAGAAAGGGATAAGTAGCCTTGTTCATATTGAGCAATAAGATTCATTTCAATTGCCACCGGGTTTATACTTTGTGTTAGGGTCGTATTTTCGAAGAATCTTATCTTGAGTCCTAACGTGATCAAATAGATAGTTATCTCCGTCTTTCTTAAATACATAGGCTAATTCTTCTGGGTAACCACTATAGCTTGATGGCACGGTAAAATAGGGTTTTCCAAAGTTCTCCATCGTCCGAACAAACTGATCGTAAAGTAAGTGCGCTGGGCCCATTCGTTCGATGAATTCATAATAGTAGCGTTCAAAAGCATATGTCCGTTGGTGCGCAAGTGGTATTTGCATATCGATCACTCCTAATCCATTTCGACATCAGCAAGAGAATCTGACAGTACTTCAAATAGATTTCTACTTTCCATAAATTTAAGCCAATCATTGTAAGGGTCTAAGGATCGACTGTTTGGAATCTTATCCATATTTTTAACAGTCTGATAGATATTTTGTGCAGCTTGATCCCACATACCGTTAATTGCTTTGTTAACTTTTTTATCGTTCCACTTAGCCTTTCCAGACCGTAATTTATTTTTAGCGATTTGGAAGTCCTCGGCTTTTTGCATAAATACTTCGTAACCAGATAGACGGTTTTCCAAAAGGTTTTTAAAATCATTATATTTCAATTTGAACACTCCTCTTGTTTATTTCTTCTTCTTCAGTATACGAACGTTTGTTCGTTTTGTAAAGGGATTAAATAAAGAATAGGGGGCAAAAAAGGGGCAAAATAACTTTATTAGTTCGAACTAGTTTATTTATTTTTATAATTGAAATTGTTAAAAAGGCTGTTATATAGGCATTTTTATACTAGTGTAAATGAGTGTGTCAGACAACCTTAGATGGGCGGCATGATGTAAGCAAGCCTTGAGAACTCCTCTTTTGAGGGGTTCTTTTTTTGTGCGATCAAAAAATACTTCAACACAGAAAAAGAAAAAACCTTTCTTCTTAGTATTCTAAGCACCAAAGAATTGGTTCATTGCTTGAATCAAAGGAGAAAGGATTGGTAGGTATGAGCTATCTATTTGTCTTGTAAAGGCAGCGAGTTTTGTAAGGAACGTCAATCACAACCGTTCCCAAAATCCCTGCGCAAAACCAGTAATAAATTCGTAGAGAACCGGCAGTATCACCGAAACACATAAGACGACAAAGACCATTTTCTGAACATCTGTTAATTGTTTGAGGAAATGGTTTTTTGTGAATAATAAATACGCGATACAGATAACGGCAAGCAGCTGCAATAGATCAAATAAAATGGACAAGAAAATCACCTTTTCTGATTAGATTGAATGGACGATAGAATGATAGATTCTCTCAACATAGAGCAAAGGGTTGAATGATATGGTTCTGAGAAAACGTGAAGATCAACGTTTATAAAGAAACGGTATTTCGACGCCAAAGAATGCGAAGATCCCGCTTAAAAGAAAGTAAGTCAATAAGCCTAGATAAAAAAGGACTTTCCAATTCAATTTCTTTTTCATTCGATCCACTCCTTTTGGGTATCATAGCATAAAAAAACGATAATATAAATAAATAATCTAAAGATGCAAATTTGCATTTTTAAGCAAGTGTAAGCTCTCTCAAGCTACATTTTCGCTATCTTGAAAAACCTGAGCTAAAATAGAAAGAGGAACAAAATCATGGCTCACTTTGATTTTTTTAATGAACAACGAGTCGAAAGAAGGAGACATTTCTTTGAAAAAACCATGGATAAAACGCAAAAAGAAACAAAACGAAAATGAATTATTAACGGAACAGTCCGTTCAAGTCGAGCAAAGTCAAACGGGAGAGGAGCTGCAAGAAGAAGCGGAGTTTACTTCTTTTTTTGCGGATGTCATGATGCGAATGCCGAAAAAATCGGCTGCCCTTGTGATGAAAGGTTATGACGGATCAAAAGCCCAAGCGGAAAAAGTGTTAGCGAAAAGCAAGGATCAATTTGATCAGGTGTTTGAGGAGTTTTTGGTTGGCGTAGATGATGAAACACGAAAAAAAGCCCACCGCACGATCCATGCGGCTTCTTTGACGGCGGCGATCATCGGCTGTTCACCGATTCCCTTTTCAGATGCAGTGTTACTTGTGCCAGTTCAGATGACAATGATGGCCCGTTTGTATCGTATTTTTGGGCGAACATGGCGTGAAGGGTTAGCGAAAAGTATCTCGAAAGAGCTAGTCGTTGTGAGTTTTGGTCGCAGTGCCGTTGGCAATATCTTGAAATTTGTCCCAGCAGTCGGCACCGTTGCTGGAGCTGCAATCAATGCCAGTGTGGCTAGCGGTATTACCGAAGCATTAGGCTGGGTGACTGTCAAGATGCTGAATGATGGGGAAGATGTGTTTGAGCAAGTGATGTCCTTTAAAGGCCAATTTCACACGCTGTTCAATGCGTTGAAAGTTGGCAAGAAATCCAAGTAGGTCAAAAAGAAGAACGAAGCAGGTCCATCAAAAGACGACTTGCTTTTGTTGCTTCTTTTTCTTCACAGCAAAAAAATACTTTTTAAGGAGTGAGTAAAATGAAACAACGAGTGACACGGGAAGAAGTCAAAGAACGGTTGGTCACCGATGCGTATTTTCAAAAAGGTCGTTCTGCTTTGAAGACCCGCCAAACGATTTTGACGATTCTTGCTTGGCTGATGGTCTTGGTTCCTTTTGTCTGGCTGGCCATCCCGCTGACTTTACCGAATCTGGCGGATCGGATCGCCTTTCGGACATATCTTGAAGAAGCAGTGACTTTTGATTTTTTGGCGTTGTTCTTAGGAATTTCGTTTTTGGTCTTGGTTCTGACGTTTACTTTATTGACCTTGAGGAACAACCGCCGCTTCAAACGATTGTTGCAAAAGCAATCGATGCATGACGAAGTTGCCTTAGAAAAACGTAAAGAAGTATTAGAAGCTTTTTACGAAGAACGCTTCGGAACCAAAGAAGAGCGTCACGCTGCCAAGTACTATGCCGTTGCTCCTGAGCAAAACATTGGAGAAACGGAGATCCAAGAACTTTTCCGTAGAAATGGGGTGGGCTGATGGTTGTCAATTTTGATACTGGGTTTCCGTGGTTGGATACATTTTTAACGGTCGTTTTAATGATTCTGTTCACGTATCCGATATTAGGAGGTTTTGCTTGGTTCATCGGGGTGATCTGCAATCGTTTTTTGTTCCGCTATCGTCAATTAGAGTGGATACCAATCCCCGAAGAGATCGAGCCGATGATCACCATTATGGTACCGGCTCACAATGAAGAAGTCGTAATTGAAGACACGATTCATTACTTAATGAACAATCTAAACTACAGCAACTATGAGGTGTTGGTGACGGATGATGGCTCAACGGATCAAACTCCTGTGATACTAGATCGATTGATGGAACAGTACCCGAATCTAAGGGTTTTGCGCATCGAAAAAAACCAAGGGAAAGCCCATGCTTTTAATATTGGTGTAGGGTTTGCTAAAGGGGAATTGATTTTGAGCAACGACGCAGATACGGTCCCTGAACCTGATGCATTGTGGAAATATGTCAATTATTTCATCCGCCAAGATTCCATCAATATCTCTGCTATTACGGCGAATATGGACGTTCAAAATCGCACAACCATCGTCGGAAAGTCACAAACTGTTGAGTTTTCAAGTATCGTAGGAATTATCAAACGAACCCAGCAAGCCGTTTTCGGCGTCATCTATGCCTATAGCGGTGCCAACACGATGTATCGTAGAGCTGCATTGATGGATGTTGGTCTTTTTCGACAAAATCGTGCCACGGAAGATATCAGTATTGCCTGGGACCATCAATTCCATGGTTGGTTGTCCTTATTTGCGTCACGAGTGATGTTTTTCATGGAGGTACCAGAAACCCTCAAGATGCTCTATCGGCAACGGAAACGTTGGGCGAAAGGCGGGACGGAAGTGTGGTTGACCAATTTTAAAAAAGTTTTCTTACACCCTTTTGAAAATATCGGACGAACCGCCATGTTTGTGGATCAGTCCTTAAGTATTATCTGGTCATTCTTTTTCTGGTTGTCTTCGGCTTTGTTTGTTTTTTATCTGATTTATTATGGGGCAACTGGGAATTACGAGCGGATCTACCATATGTTTACGATGGCCTTTCTCTTCGTGTGTTTTGAGATGATTGCAGGGGTCATGCAGCTATTTACCAGCCTTTTGGCGGATGACAACCGCAGCAAGCTGAAGTATTTCCGCTTTGCCCCTTTTTACATGCTGTTTTACTGGATGATTAATGCCATAACGATCGTCACTACCTTTATTCCAGCCGTCAAAACCATCCTTGGCTACGGTAGCGGCGTTTGGGTCAGTCCCGAGCGAACGGCGAAAAAAACCGAAGAATCTTAACGAGTTCACCTTTCCTAGACAATAAAAACAAGTCTGAGTTTTCTTCAGGCTTGTTTTTTTGCCATTAAGGTTCAGAAAGATAGTAAATCTCACGATTTTGGTAAGGATAACGAGTTTGCGAAAATTCGAAGGGCCGCCCGTCGGAGAGACGAGCAACTTGTTCTAATTCTAAGATCGGATCATTGGGATCGACTTCTAAATATTTGATATCATAGGAATCTGCTTTGTCGGCACGGATTTTACGTATGGCGGGACCTATTTTGAGGTGTAAGGAATCAGTGATATATCGATAGATCGAGTGTTCAAGGATCGCCATATCAATATCGGGAATGGTTTTGATGGGCATGATCGTGTACTCTAATTCAAAGGGTTCGTTATCAACATAGCGCAGTCTTACGATATCATAAACAGGTTCGTTTTCTCGCAAGGACAAGTAATCCATTTCGTTGGCTTCTGGGAAGCGAACATTGAAACTAATGATTTTACTTTGCACTTTATGCCGCCCGCCATATCGGTTGACTAAACCGATATACTCATTGATCTGTCCTTGGTAGGTTGCTGAATTGACATAGGTGCCATGACCTCTTTTGGTGGAAATCAGGCCTTCTTGCTTCAGTTGATTTAGCGCTTTTTGGATCGTCATTCGCGAGGTTTGAAATCGTTTGGCTAACGCAGTTTGTTCCGGTAATTTTGATAAAGCTGGAAAAACACCTTCATAAATGTTCGTCCGCAACTGATCAACGATCTCTTTGTATTTTGTCATAGTCATCACTCCTTATGTAAAGTAATTCATGGACTTGAGTTTTGTTTGAAGGGGATAAAAACAAGGTATATCATTAAAGAATCAACTGAAATTCATATGTACAGAAAAAGCTTTACATGTGTTCTCGAAAAATTTACATGCCGATTTCACCTAATTATAATAGGTTTTGTAAGCGAATACAAATGATGGAGGAATCAATATGACGACATTTTATTGGGGAAACAGTGTCAGCAGTATGCAGACAGAAGGTGGATGGAATGAAGGTGGTAAAAGCTTATCCGTTTATGATATACGGGAAGCTTCGGAACAGGCTAGCGATTGGCATGTAGCAAATGATAACTATCATGCGTATACAGAAGATTTTGATTATATGAAAGATTTGGGGATGAACATGTATCGTTTTCAAATTTCTTGGTCAAGGGTCGTTCACGATGGAGATGGTGCCTTTAATGAAGAAGGGATCGCCTATTACGATCGTTTTATTGATGATCTGTTAGCTCGAGGAATCGAACCTATGATTTGTTTGTACCATTTTGATATGCCCCTACATCTGGCGAAAACCTATAACGGTTTCATCAGTAAAGAAGTGAAGGACGCATTCATTCGCTTTGGAAAAGAAATGGTGGATCGTTTTGCGGATAAAGTCCATTATTGGTTAACCTTTAACGAACAAAATCTTTTCCACCAAGATCATGGTTTTAAGATCAGCGGCTATTTAGAAGGGGAAGAAACAACAGAAGAATTGTATCAAATTTTCCACAATGTCATGGTTTGCCATGCAGAGATCTGTAACTATCTTCATGAAACAACAAATGCGAAGATTGGCGGCATGCTGGCGTATTCTGAAGCGTATCCAGCGACTTGTCGTCCACAAGACATCAAAGCAGCAAGAGAGTTTGATGAATTTGCGAATTTTACTTTATTAGATTGCTATGCGCACGGCAAGTATTCGGCAGCACAAGACCGATACGTGAAAAATCATCAACTCAATATGAATATTTTACCTGGGGAATTAGAAGCGATCGCAGCGCAGAAAAATGATTACATTGCCTTTAGCTATTATGCTTCTTCTACCTTGAACGCTGAAAAAATCCCTGAAGGAACGCCGCCAAATCGGTACATGACTTTTGGAAAACAAGACAATCCGTATATTGAAACGACGGAATGGAATTGGCAAATTGATCCGCTCGGCTTCCGTGATGTCTTAAATAAAGTCTATCAGCGGTACCGCTTGCCAGTGTTTCCGATTGAAAACGGAATTGGTGTCAGAGAGCATTGGAATGGCAACGAACCGATTCAAGATGATTACCGGATTGCCTACCATCAAGAGCATATTCGAGCGATGTTTGCAGCGATGGTGGAAGATGGAGTGGTCTGTCTTGGTTATCTTGGCTGGGGGCTGATCGACATTTTGAGCTCTCAAGGTGATATGGAGAAACGATACGGACTTGTGTATGTCAATCGTGGCAACCATGAGTTGCGAGATATGAAACGTGTGCCGAAAAAATCGTATGAATGGTTCAAAGAAGTGATCAAAACGAATGGTAGTACGATCTATACAAACCCATATGCAGAATAGGAGGAACAGAAAATGGCAGCAGAAAAGCGCACGTTTTTAGATAAATTTACAGAGTTTTCGGTCCGTCTCGGCAATCAGGTTCATCTCAAAAGTCTTCGTGATGCGTTTGCGACCTTAATGCCTGCCTTTATTATCGCGGGGATCGCTGTGTTGTTTAATAATGTCTTCTTTCCGTGGTTCTTAGAAGGGGCTGCCTTGGCGCGAATACAAGTGTTTGGCAATTCCATCACCAATGGAACATTGAATATCGCCGGTTTGCTGATTGCTCCGATGATCGCCTACTTTCTTTGTCGCAACAAAAATAATCCAAGCGCTATCAATGCAACTTTTGTGGCAACGACTTGCTTAGTGGTCATGTTGGCGATGGCTCATGCCGTGATGCCAGAAGGCGCTCAAGCAGAAGTAACCATCAGTGGTGTGATGCTGTTTGACGATGTCGGGACCAAAGGGATGTTTTCTGGCATCATTTGTGGGTTAGTTGCCACGGAATTATTTATTCGACTGTCAGAAAACAAGCACTTAAAAATCAATTTAGGGGATCAAGTTCCTCCTGCCGTCAGCAAATCCTTCAGCACGTTGATCCCTGCTATTTTAGTGATTTCTTTCTTTGCCTTAGTTGCGACCGTGCTAGCAGCCTTTGATACCGATCTGATTCAAATCATTTCCACAGTGATCCAAGAACCACTGCGTTTATTGAACACATCGATTTTTGGGTTCTTGATCATCTATTCAACGGGCAACTTTCTGTTTACTTTAGGCATTCACCAAACCGTCATCAATGGCACCTTATTAGATCCATTGCTGTTAGTCAATATGAATGAAAACATGCAAGCCGTGCAAGAAGGCGCTACGCCACCCAATATCTTAAATTCAGCATTCGTGACGGTTTTCGCACAACTAGGCGGGACTGGATTTACGATCAGCTTGATCATTGCAGTGCTCTTATTCGTCCGCAATTACCAACCTTTTCGGGATGTCGTCAATCTATCCCTAGCTCCGGGTATTTTTAATATCAATGAGCCAATCATCTTTGGTTTACCGATCGTCTTCAATTTACCCATGATCATTCCCTTCGTTGCAAGTCCAATTGTGGCGACGTTGATTGGCTACTTTGCTACCGCAGTAGGATTCATTGAGCCACTTTCTGTGATGGTTCCTTGGACGACACCACCAATTCTTAGTGCATTGTTGGCATCAAAAGGGGATTTTAAAGTTGTTTTGGTTCAAGTGATCATCATCGTCGTCTGTGTAGCAATCTATTTTCCATTTTTAAAAATCGCTCAACGGGTTGCAATCAAATCTGCTGAATTGGAGCGGGCAGAATAAAAAAAGGGAATCCTATATTATAGTGACCTACAAAAGTTAGATCAAAATTCTAACGTTTTGGGGTCACTATTTTTTGAGGTGATTTTTTTACTAAGTTTCTATTTTGAATTTTAATTAAATGGTATACTATCCCAAAAGGAGCGACTATGAAACTATCAGAAATGCAAAAAGCGATTTATCAAAACAAGATTGATCACCAATTCAATGTCACCAATATTGAAAAAGAGTTTTTGGCTTTATATGGTGAAATAGGGGAGGCCTTTGATGCCTATCGGAAGCAACAAGAGGTAGGAGAAGAATTGGCGGATGTGGCGATTTATCTTCTTGGGTTAGCAGAAATCCTTTCCATTGATCTTGAAGCAGAGATTCATAAAAAAATGGCCGTCAACCAAAAGCGCCGTTATATCAGTTATGGCAATGGCTATGCAAAACGAATCGATGATTGATACACGCACAAAAATTAGTGGATTCTTCGAGTATAGGCTCGACCGAAATAGAAAGGGAAGCAGGAGATAGGATGGAAAAGAACGTAAGCATGCGTGAATTAACAACGGCAGATTTAGCAGAAGTCGTGGACCACTATATTGCTGTATTTTCAGCAGAACCATGGAATGACCAATTGACAGTGCCGCAAATCACCGACTATGTATCATCAATGATGGCAATGAATACTTTTATTGGTTATCGACTAACAAACCGAGCATCGAATGAATTGATTGGTCTTTCATTAGGCTTTATCAAGCCCTGGTATCAAGGAAAAGAGTATGTGGTCGACACCTTTTTAATTACAGGCAAGCACCAAGGAAAGGGCTTGGGTTCCACTTTCTTAGAAATGATCAAAGAGGATCTGCTCAAGAAAGAGATTCCAACGATCCTGTTAGATACCGAAGAAAGTATGCCCGCAGCGGATTTTTACAAAAAGAATGGCTTTAAACCGTTACCAGATAATGTGAGCTATTATTTATCTCTAGATTAATTCAAGCATGTCAATAACTAAAAAGTCTGCAAAAAAATCGCAGGCTTTTTAGTTATGCACAGTTTCAACAGGTTTATCCACAATATATTGTAGGAACGTGTTTTCGCCTACTAAATATTGTGTTTAAGACCCGTTGGAATAAGAAACTGTCGCTTCTTTTGAGGAAGAGTTTCCCTTTATTGCATTGATGGTAGTCATTCGGTGATTTTCAAGGTGAATTGACAATGGTTGAGATAGAAAGTATCATAGCCTGCTTTTTTTTCGATTACAATAAAGACGAGACTCGCCACCCTTCGGCGAAGCCTCGTCTTTTTACAGATCAACAAAAAAAGAAAACGCAGGATTCTACGCTTTCTTTTTCTGTTCTTCTTTTTTCTGTTCTTCTTTTTTCTTGTCTGTGGTCGGTACGGAATCTAGGGCTTTTTTGAAAATCTCTTCTTTTTTCGTTTTGTAGTTATGTTGTCGTTCAGCATAAACTTTTTCTTTCGTCTTTGTTTTCATACTCGGTCACCTCTTCCTTTTTTTTAGTATAGCATAATTTCACAAACTTGTGCAAATTCTTGGTTTTCTCCTTGGTATTATAAACTTTCGTATGAAATACATTGTGAAAATATTTCTTTCGGTAGAAGTGAGGGACTTCTCTATCAAAAAATTCGTATCCAGTTGGAAGCGATGTAACAGGATTTCATCATAGCGTCGATCACACTGGTAAAAGAAGCATTCTTTTTGAAAAAACTTTTTTCACAGAACCCCGTGTGTAAAAAAGGAATGATAAATGGGTGATTTTAGTATCGATTTTTGAAAAAGGGGATCAGGAAAGAAATGTTATTCAAATAACAGTCTTGATTTTCAAAAAGTGGGTTTGTTTGTAAAAAAAATCCTGTTTTTATTCGCGAATTAAAATAACGTTGAATGAAATAGCATTTTTTTGTTGTTTATAGAAATCTTTGTAAATATAGTGCCAACGGTCAGCGTCAAAGCGAAAGTGATTAAAAAGAATAACGCAGGAAAATAAATGACACGTTTTATTAAACGCAAATT
>OAVP01001155.1_pt1 | contig 10506 bp, 12 predicted proteins | sample 1495311 | NCBI WGS metagenome assembly OAVP01 (sample SAMEA2580102, study PRJEB22360) | human gut metagenome | biome: human gut; feature: human-associated habitat; material: faeces | place: Denmark | collected 2008/2010
GTCAACGAATCCATAAAGGGTTTGGCCAATGTTCTGACACACTTGAAAACTTATTTGATTAACATTCTTCAACTCTACTTGAGTGTTTACACATAATTATTGACTGTATCCCACTTTTATATTTAGAAACAGCCTTTAACGTAAAGAAACTGAGGTAAACTCCTTGAAAAATATAAAGGTAGATCGTTGCTTGCTTTATAGGCATCGTATTAATAAAAACATTAAGGAAAATCGTTCCCATAATTATAGCGAACCATAAGAAAGCTTTTCGCAAACACCAATCTAGGCCTTGTACAGCCAATAATGACATGCTTTTCGGATTAATTTTTGATTGTTTACTCATTTATACTCTGTTTCTCCTTTTTGATTTATTCTTTAGACGGTGCTCCACCTTTTTGTGTCTTAGGATCAATCACCATACCAACTTGTGGTTGAGTATCTCCTAAAATAATTGATGCTGGACTCAAGAAATCACCATACTGGAAGACTTTCGTTTTCCGACGTTCAAAATGAATATGTGGTCCAGTAGCTGCACCCGTTTGTCCAACATATCCGATAAGTTGGCCTTTTTTGACCTTATCCCCTTTCTTAACAAGGGGAACATCACGCATATGTCCATAATACATAATAGTGCCATCTGGAAGAGTATGCATCACGTGGTTACCGTCGATATTCATCGCCTCTTCATTGACCTCTACTACTTCACCGTCTGTTACGGCATAAATTGGAGAGCCTTCTGGTGCTGCAAGGTCCATTCCTGTGTGTCCTGAACCCGCATTTGGTCCACCTGCATTAGCTGATGCACCGAAAAGTTGGGTAATAGTATAAGGGACATCAAGGGGCTGACCTGTATCAGTGCTAAGATTACTATTATCGCTATCACCACACGTATCTGCATCTACTTCTTCCTTGTCATCATCCTTATCCTTCTTGTCTTTTGACTCTTTTGGACGATAGACATAGACTTTTCCGTAGTCCATAGTAATACGGTCTCGATATTGACCATAATTATTCTCAGCAATCCCGTCGGTTGATGGAGAACATTGGATAATATTCTCCTTATCCTCAACTAGCATGGTCTGTCCTTTATCTCCAGAGCTACTACCTTTCGTACCCCAGATAATGACATCTCCTTTTTCACGGTTTTGAACATCATCTTTAGACGACCAGGCACCCTCATACACTAACTCATAACCATTGTCTTTCAACCAATCGTGTTCTGAATCGGTATCTACTGGAGAACCAGATTCTTTAGCACCACCGTCAACAAGGGCATAGTATAGAGCAGATGAATGGTCATAGCTATCTGGCCCAGTACGAGCATCACGAGAATACTTGACCTTCCCTAGCTTATCCTTATACCACTTGATAGCCTTATCAGTATCAATAGACTTCTTGTCTTTATCACTGTCTTTTTTGCTATCCTTGTTACTAGAGTCACTTGATGAACTGCTTGAACTGCTATCGTTATCATCGTCTTCGTTGTCGCTATCTTCTTCATCGTCGTCACCGTCATCATCATCTGAACTTTGACTACTTGACGAGGAGTTATTGGAAGATGCACCGCCACCACCAAACGCCTTTTGGAACTTGGCATCATCGTACTTATATTTACTTGCTTCGAAGACTTCCGCAAACTTCCTTGCATCCGCCTTCTTCTGATCTGGTTTGACATAAGCCATATTACCTCGTTCGTAGGCATTCCATGACATAGCAGTTTCATCGATATTGGTTTGTTTGGCAAACTCCTGGAATGACCAGTTATGGCCAGATTCATCATAAGCTGGGTTCCAGTCACCTTTCGAGATTGCATCAATAACAAAGGCAACCATCTTATCCGCATCTTCCCAGTCCGGACTATTTAGAGGTGCATATTTTGTGTAGGGGTCAAACTGGAAGATTCCACCACCACCAAGTGTGTTAGATGTACCACCTGTCGTTGGCACAGCTCCCTTAGAAATGGAGTCATTGATACCACCACCATAATGCCCTTGGGCACGTCCAATGATGTCATAGCTCCCTTCAGAGTTTGCCCAACCAACAGCACCTGCAGCAGATTCCCCAGACAATCCAGCATTCACAAAAGCCATAAAGACTTTGTGGGCATTTTCATAGGCTTTTGTCCCCTTCGTAAAGGGGTCAGAGTCGCCTGCAGATGCTGAGTCTGTTTTAGTAGAAGTCGATTGAGGCTTAGAGCCATCATCGTCTTCTTCATCATCGTCTTCTTCATCGCCATCTTTTTGGTAGGTCACACATTGGGCGTTAGTCTTGCCACCTTTCCCACCGGAAGTACTAATTGTCCCCATTAAACCAGTGATAATTGCAATTAAGATAACCGCAAAAGTTAAAATAGTTCCTATAATAATGGTTGTCTTCACTCCAAAAATCGTCAGTAGAACTCGAGCAGCTTTATCACCTATTCGTTTCAAATATCTTAGTCACCCCCTTAATGAAGTAGTGCGGTTAGCCAGTACCAACCAAATACAAGTAATAGTCCTAGGGCAAGAAAGATACTTTGTTTAATGAATTTCCGATTTCGTTTTTGTTGTTGCTTACGCATCCAAAATGAATCTTCATCTGAGTAATAGTCTTTGTGACGTTCCACTTGCAAATTATAATAGTCTGTCACATCCTCCTTGACACTGGATAACCTTTCTTTCCCACGCGCAATAAGACCTTGTTTTTTCTCTTGTTCACGTGAGATACTGTCCTCACCAAAACCGTCATAGTAGGTATCGTAAAACGCTGAATAATCTACTTGCTCTTCGAGGCTTTCCGGATAGACTTGGTCTTGATGCTCATCAAGAGGATCTAGCTCTAGTTCACGCTGAATATACTGACCATCTCGTTTAAAACGATAAGATACCATATATTAAAACCTCCTTAAGCCAATAATTGGCATTTTTTGTGGAGCAATATAGAGTTTATCTGTTACAGTTACCTTAGAAAAAGGTACACCTTTAATTCTGAAAGTACGGTGTAACTCTTTAACAACAAGACCAGCTTTATAATCTTTTTCTGTCACTTCTTCCTTAAAGAGTTCTTCATAAGCTGATACCTGAATCAAGTCTAGGAGACGATAAGCAGATTGATAAGCATAATAGTTACTTCGATTGGCCAATCTCTTTTCGAAAAGAGGTGAATATTCCTTTGAGAAGAATGATACGATCTTAACAGCTCGTTTTCTATGGTTATATTCTAGTTTAGCCATAACCCATACAAGCCCCCAAGTCACTAGCGTGATAAAGCCCCAGGTGTTCATCAAACAAATAGGAAGAAGACTAAACATAAGGATACGCTTTGCTTTCTTGATACGCTCACGTCTCTTACCAGTAAGTAGCTGATAAATGGCTACAATCAAGGCACAAAACACATATGGTGTATAGGCAATAGCCATAAAATGAACACCATAGGCGAATAAAAGTGTCTGATAGAGCATAAGATAGCTATAGAAACCAACCAAACCAAGAACTAAACTAATAAGGAAGGAAACTATCCTAAAGAAACGTAGTGTCTTAATGTCATAAGCTATATTGTTAACCCATAGAGACATTTGCATTAGTGTGGTCATTGATTAATTTTCCTCCTCTGGTGCTTCTTCTGTTTCAAATATTCTCGACTCAAATCGAGCAGGTTCTTGGTAGATAATCATGGCTGAGTACTCAGCCACTTGCTGACTTCCAAATAAGCCACATAAACTACTTAAAAGATGTGTTTTTCGCATCTGATAAGTAATATCAACAACACGACAGGTCTTTTTGTAAGCCAAGATTTCTAAGTAATCATTTACAATTCTTTCCAAATCATGCGGATTATCCTTTGTCAGAATTTTAGTTTGCAGTTGAAATGCCTCATCAGAATAGGGTTGCTGTAGGTTCATTGTATTTCCCCCTTTCACCATGCCTATGGTAAGAATGCATAGCGAACATGTTCATCATATGGATACTTGCCATAAGACCTATTATCCGCTAGTTGATGATTAAAGACTAAGTTCTTGACAGAAGCAATATTTAGGAAGAAATCACCATCTCTTAAATATTTAAGTGACGAAAGCTCACTCTCGGTCATTTCCCCTTGTAAAGCATCTGCTAGACGAGGGATAGTCAAATCACCTAATTGAGAAAAGACACGATACGTCATCATAGAGAAAATCGCGCGTGTCGCTAAAACGTAGTCCACTGCGTCCGTAGAGTTTGCATTCAAGAGGATGTTATCTAACGAACTCATTTCCATAATAAATGCAGAATAGTTACTACTTACATTCTCGATCAAATCCTTTAGAAAGTTAAGAGACTCTGAATAACGATAATTGAAGAGCTTATGTGCTCCGTTAATGGTAATAATGCTATGAGGTCGCTGGCTCTTATCTCCCCCGATAATCCCTCTACGGAAATACTCAGATACCCTTCTACCATTTGCTACAGCGTATGATGAAATGATAGATAACACTTGGTAAAGCTGAATATTAAGAAGTTCAGTATCTTGAATCCCAGAGAGGTCAAAGGTCACAACTTGTTCATTTGAGAAATCTTCAAACTGTGAGGTCGCATTTAAGAAACGATAATCCCCCAAGAGACCAGAGAAAGCATTATAGAGACGGTCATAACTTGCAGCATCAATTTCATTCCCCTCTGCGATTTTGTCCTCTTTAAGCTTGTTTAAACGTTCTACCCAATGAGATAGAGTTGGATAATCTTCAGGAATGACATTCGTAATCGTTAAGTCTTCTTGGTCCATCACTTCTGCATTACGATTCCACAGACTACGATCTTCATAAAAGTCGTTTAAAGCAGACGACAAATTATTGAGGTCAGAATTCTTTAACCCTGGATCAAGAATTTGAGCCAAAGCACGTAGTTTATTACGGTGGGCATAGAAAGATTGGACCTGGTCTGTTGTTTCTCCATCTGCAGAGGAAGCCGTTGCAATAATCTGCATGAGGTTAATATGATTTCGATTATTTGTCCCAGACATCTTGACATATCGACCACCTTGCATTTCCGTAAGTTCTTTTAATTTCCCAGTAAGGTCAATGTTAAAAATGGTATGTCCTTTAGCAAAATAGGTGTCAATCAAGTTACCTAACAGTTTCATTTTTCCGTTTCCTGCTCCGGCAATCAGCATTGAAGGAATTTTACGTTCCCTATCTTCATGCAAGAGGTCAAAGTTAACAACACCACCTGTACGAGTTTCTCCCAAGTAAACGCCATAGGTATCCATTAAGTTTGTATGGTTAAAAGGATAGCCCGCACCTAAATCCCAAACGGATGCTGCTTGCCCTTTTCGACGTAGTGGGGTGTCTTCCAAACGAGAAGCTGGGATAAAGGCTGTGTGATATTCGACATCTTGCATGCCATCTGAAGAAGAGATAGAATACTGATTCAACTGTTGCTTGAGATCAGCTTCTCGTTCGACCAGTTCATTCAAAGTGTTTGCAGCTAACAAAAAGCGAGTGTGAATTTTTTTAGAAGGAACATTGTTACCTAGTTTTTCACGATAGTCTAATAAAGAACTGATACGCATCTTATCATCGGCATCTTGTGCAGCCTTTGTATTTTGAGTGGCTAACATATTCGAAATAGCTTTAGAAGCTAGGTCGGACATTTCACTATTTGCAGCATGTTCTAAAGACATAAAACTGATAACATTATCAACGAGCATTAAATCACCCATCCAGAAGTCAGGTAAACCGTGTTCTGGATATCGGTCATATGGAACATGAGCAATCTTATAATAACCGTTAGCTTGTCTCCAATAGCGATCATCATGTTTGAAATCAGGAATGTCACTTTGAATCCTACTAATAAGATTGAGGTCATAACCTTCTCGAATATATTTCTTGATTTTTCGTGAATTTAAATCCATGTAAACTCCTTCTAGTACTGATTAAGTGAAACATTAAGTGAATCATTAAAGTTGTAATATTGAGTCAATAACTCTTCCTTCTTTTCAACAGATACAACTTTTGGGCTAAATCCGTGGCTTGAGGCAATCGTTAGTGTGGTACGTGTATTAGAATCAATTTCAGCCAAAGTATCTCCAAACACCCAAATAAAGAACTCGATATTTTGTTGATTGATTGCAATGACTTGTTGGACGAGATATTTTGTTTTCAAAATATCTTCTCTTTGTCTAAGCTGATAAACAAGTCTCTCTTTACGTGAAATGGTATCAATGTCATCACCATCTTTGGTAATTAATTCCGGAGCGTTCTGTTCCTGTTTGACTTCATCTAGAAGACGCAGAAATTCGTTAGATTGACTTGAGACGTCTGTTGGCAATTTTGTTGTCTGAATCATCATGTCAAAGGTAGTACCAGACAGAAATAGAGTAAAGCCTAGTTGAATAGCTGCCTGTTCTTCGTTAGACATAGCTTGAATATCTTGCCCAAACACTTCAAATATTTGTACATATCCGGAGTAGGGATTGGCTAATCGTATCGGTTGATTAGGATAGCCATATAGAATAGACTTCACATCAGTTATTGCAACAGTGTCTAAAAAATCTTTACGTTTCTTCTTATTGAGTGGAACATACACAAATTCCTCTCCGGCACGTTCACCAAGGTCGATACTTTCATATTGTGTTTGTTTTTCTTTCTTTTTAGCTTGTTTACTTTTACGTGCCTCTTCTTTTTTTCGCTTTCTAAGTTCTTTTTTTGTTAAGACTGGTTCTTCAATTAAACCTGGCATATGATTTCCTCCATAAACATTATTCTCCACTATTCTATAAAACAACATAGGGTGTTCGTAACCCAGTGACACCTCTTCACTACCGAATCTCATCGGCATGTTTTTGATTATTTACATCTATTTAGGGCTCTCTGCCCTTGTCTAGCTAGTTCAAAATTGATACAATCAAATAAATACAATCGCAATTATCTTTCTAGGAGGGATTTTAGGATGCTAGATATTTTACAAGATTTCTACTTTTCACTCTATATAAGCACTTGGACCTCGTTTAAATGGTTACTTTGTTCCGCACTCATCGGCATTGCCTGCTTACTAATCAACCTTCTTTTTTCTATGATAAGCGTGGCTGCAGAAAATGTTTGGCTTAAATTTTCTTTGTCTCTAACTGGAATCTTTGCACTATTTTGTTTATTGATGACACTTCATGGTATTATCCATTCTGTAGGAATAATTATAGGAGCTATCTCTGGTTTCTTTTTCCCAGTATTTGGTTTATTTATTGTCTGTGGTATTATTCTATTCATCATTAGTCTTTTCAACCCTCTGTTCCTCATCTTTTTAGTTAAGAAATAAAAAACAAGCCAATTTAAAGGCTTGTTTCAGAATGAAGACAAACATCGTTTTTGATGTTTGTCTTTTTTATAGTCATACTTTCTTTTATTATACTCCTTCGAAGCAAGAAAAGTCCCCAGAAGTATAACTTCTGAGGACTTTGTCTTCAATCTGAGAACCTTACACAGTAAGGCTCTAGTTGTTTTATTAGGCTTCTTTGCGAGGAAAGGTCATACCAAAGGCACAAACCATGATGGCAATCCCAATAATCCACGCATCTACTGTAGGATGAGGGAAAAAGTTTGGCACACCGTAGGTAAAGAACCTCTCTCCAAAGAGGAAAGTGCCAATATCTCGTAGTAGACCTGATGTTTTTTCAGGCTCATTAAAAGCCGCTTGATCACAGAGAAAAACAATTCCCATAAAGATAAAACCAAGCATGAGCTTAGAGACAAACCAGATCACAAATACCCCAATGGTGGACCGACCCGATGAGGTTGAAAAAGAGTTTTGTGAGAAAGACAGGTGTCATGACAAGAAATACCCCACCTCTCCTAATCCAACCAAAGGTAGATCCCAGCAAAGCTATAAAGCGAGACCTCTTGCTTGGGTGATAAGTAACAACACCACTATCATCGTCTTTACCGACAATATAACGATCTACCAAATACTTTGCATGCTCAAGTTCTTCCACTGACGGTTGCCGTCCATTGATGGCTTCAAAATCTTGTCGATAGGTCGCTTCATCAAAAGCTTTTGTCATCTTCCTCACCTCTCAAACGATTCTTAAGTTAGTCTTAGTATAGCTCTAAAATGCCTAAAAAACAAGCTGTTCTCCACTGAACTTAGAAATTAATGCATTCATGGTAGCCACAATCGCTGTAGCGACTCCACCTGAAATAACTGCGTTCACTCCACCAGAGATCATGGAAGTCGTTCCCTGATCCATCATTTGTGGATTGCCGTTTTTACGCCCTGCAAAATAATCGAAGGCACTTGTTAAGAGCCATCCGAATCCGACAGCACTAACGACCGCTCCCATAGCAATAATAACTCTTGTTGCAACTTGCATCGTTGATTTTCCTCTTTTTTGCACAAAAAAATAAGGCTGCAAGCCTCTTATTGTTCGTTTTAGTTTCTTGCAGCCTAGTAACTATCAAAAAACACTAAAAACCTAGCACAAGTGTCTAGGCTCCTAGCGTGTTAAAGTATTGATAGAGACAGTATAACACATTCCCTAATCCCCAACCTTAAAGCCTGTATCCTTATTCTTGTTTACGACAAGCAATCTCTTCTAGTTCTTTGTCCACCATTGCCGATACCTTACAAGCACACCAAAAGACAAGTCCAAAATGAGTGAACAAAAAAAGAGAGCCTAAGCTCTCAAATTAGATATATATTCTGTCTGATACTTGATTAGGAAACATGCGATGAAAAACATCTATAATTTCTTCAGAATAAGGTTAAATAGCTCTTCTAGTTTATCTTTGTCTCCGTAGACAGTGCCGTCCATATACAAGTGATAAATCACGTCGTCAGTTCCAATTGAAATATCACACTCATAACCTTTTGACAAAGCTAAAGAACGAATGACCTCACGTTGTGTTCTACCATTACCTTCACGAAATGGATGGAAGTAATTTAGATTATCTAAAATCTCCGCCAAAGACTTGATGATATCCTGTTTACTATTTGTATTTTGGTAAAATTCAAATAGTAAATGGTTTAAATATTTTTCCGCCATATCAAACGACTGAATGGGCATAAAAGCATCTCCACTCTTGGAAATATTAACTTTCCGATAATGCCCTGCCCATGAATAAATGTCACTAAACAGATATCTATGAATCTTGAGGATATCAGAGACAGTATGAACTTCGATAGGATGAAGAAATAGCTTCAAGCTCTGACTAGCAACTAATTGATATTCTAACTCTCTTGCTTTTATTACATCTTTCTCATTAAATTTATTAATTAAGACCGATGAATTTTTGTAAGTATAGAGATAATCAGGGTCAATATAGTCATAGCTCTCATAACTTTTACGTCCCATTATGCAACACCCAAAGCAATCGCTTCATCTCTCAATCTTTCAACATCTCTAATGCTCGGTTGCCAGCCTTCAATCATATTGGTACTTAGAGCATACCAAACACTTTTAAAAACTTGTTTATTGGTAAAAGAAACACCCATAATAGTCATCTTTTCTGTGTTTACGTCTAGAGTCATTAGCCACCTCCTCATGCTACTATTATACCATATATTTACAATCTGTAGCTTTGCCATTACTCAACACCGTCTAAAGAACTTCGTGTAGTCAACACCAAAAACTAACACAGTTCTATCAATCCATCATTATTGTGACAATGTTTCCTCTGTTTACCATTAAGTTTTAAAAGGCACTATAGTTACTTTAAAATACAATACCTTATATTTCATTGATTAACTGTGTAAAATAACTTGGAAAGTCATGTAATCGATTTTTTAACTCAGTTGACTTATTCCTGATTTCATTTCTAATTTGCGCCTTACTTACAGAAACAATATTTTGCCCAATAAGTTGAGCTACAACTCTATCTGAAAAGCCTAATTCATAGATACTTATTTCTTTTTCAAGAGATAAACCATATTTCAATCTCTTTATCAGCATAGCTAATATATCCATTTTTTCGCCAGCTAGTTCTTCAAGAATATTATTGATTCCATTTAAAACCATCGATGTTTCATACCCTAATCCATTATCACAAATGGAAATAACATCTGATAATTCTATTGATTTCAATTTTCCTCTTTTTTCAATACTAACTACTTCTTTAGTACAACTTTCCAATATTTGGGAATAAGAAACACCACCAATCCAGAGTTGTGAAATATAGTTTAAATTTCCTATATCTAATTTTCGTAGTTCTTTGTTATTTGAAAAATCTCTGATAACCTCAATTAATAAACTTAATAAGCCACCTACAGTTTCACAATTTAATATGACATCTTTATGATTTTGAACCCACTTTTTTAGTTCCTCAGAACTGAATAATCCAATTGAGTTTTTTGCAACTATATCATTTTGTACTGAACTTGTAATTACTCTATCCTTAACTATTATAAACAGCTCCTTTATCTTTCTTTGCTCTTCCTCATTACCTAAAAAGTATCCAAAAGTACTTTCAGCCAAGCTGTCAGTTTCCATTTCACCAGCACACATAGAAGCAATATAATTTTCAATTGCTATCAGTGTTTCCTCAATCTGATCTATTTTAGAATT
>OAVP01001163.1_pt1 | contig 10384 bp, 8 predicted proteins | sample 1495311 | NCBI WGS metagenome assembly OAVP01 (sample SAMEA2580102, study PRJEB22360) | human gut metagenome | biome: human gut; feature: human-associated habitat; material: faeces | place: Denmark | collected 2008/2010
CGAGTGAATAAAGAATACCTATTTGATGTTATTGAGGAGTTGCAGAACAGATACAAGAAACATTATATTTTTTATAATGATATCGTTTCGAAAATTTCATATCTAATTGATAATATTGATAGTTTTGAAGTAACTTCTGTTTACAAACCAACACTATATAATGTTGAAATTCCAGATACAGATACAATGTTAGATTACTCAAAACCAATTAACGAACAGTCGGAATATGTTTTAAACAAAATAAAACAATTAGATTCGACTGATATTAATAAAACTGGTAAGGAATTTTATAATGATTTGTCAGAACGTTTAGGTGGCAACAAAAACGCATCTCTTAAATTAAACGAGTTAGGTATAAAAGGGATTAAATACAAACATGGTCTTAGTCATAATTTTGTAGTGTTCGATGATCAAGCAATCAAAGTTATTGAAAAGTACAACCAATCTATAAATGGCATGACAGAAATCATGAAAGATGGTGAACGCATTATCAGCATTTTCAAAACCGCAGATAGAAGTACATTCTTACACGAAATGGGCCATGTATTCTTTGATGATATTCAAAAACTAGCATCTATGGATAATGCGCCTAAACAATTAGTTGATGATTGGAACGCACTCAAAGAGTGGAGCGGTTGGGTTGATGGCGATAATGTAGACAATACCAAAGCACACGAGAAATTCGCACGAGGTTGGGAAAGCTACTTGCGAAGTGGTGAAGCACCAACAAGTGCATTGCAAAGAGTATTCCGTCAATTCTCCAAATGGTTAACATACATTTATCGTAGCGTTCAACGATTAGGTGGTGAAGTACCAACTGATATTAAAGATATAATGGCACGTATGATAGCGACACAAGACGATATTGAAAACTACGCACATGAGCAAGCACTAGAGCAATTTGAAAATACAAAATTGTATCAACAATTGAGCGAAACCGAACAAGCGCGAGTGCAAGGGTACATTGCTGACATTAAAGAAAAAGCTAAAGAACGTGTAATGCGTAAGTACATGAAAGAGTTAGACAATCGACCTATTAAAGAATGGGAAGAAGTGAAAGACGATGTACAAGTTGCAATCGAAAAGCGTTTAATCGAAGAATATCCTATCTATAAAGAACATCAACGATACATGGCATTGGGTGATGGTGCGTTGGAAAATACTCAATATCGAACTATTGAGGGGTTAGAAAAAGCGGAACGTGAGGAAGCTGGCAGTACTTACGATGAAGCAGTAGCACAGGAAATGGAAAACGCTAGAAATGAGTTTATTAATGATCCGAATGCAGGCAAATCTAACCAAGAAATAGCCGAAGAAATGCTACTATCCAATCAAGGACAAATGGAACTTACACAAGAAGAAGCACGCTTGATTAAGGCACATACCAATAAAGACCTTGCTAAGAACTGGGAATTACTAAGCAAATTACAAAAGCTAGACCCTAGTAGTGAAAATCTTGATGAGGAACTAAAACCAATTGAAAAAGAATTGACGAAAGCCGAACACATCAAGAAAGACAATGCAAGGGTAGCACAAGAATTAGGCAGTGTATCCAAAGAACTTGATACTGCACAAGAACGCATTGATAACCTAAAAGCACAGTTGCAAGAACGTATTGATGCTGTTCGTGCAATCCGTGATGGTGGATTTGGTACAATTCCTAAATACATGGAACGTGCTAAAAAAGAATTAGGCGATTTGACATTATCTCAAGCTAGCCAGTACAAGAAATACCAAAATCAAGCAGTACGAGATGGCAAGAAAGCAGATAGTGCATTGGCAACTGGTAAAGTAGATGAAGCGCTACGTTCTAAACAATCACAAATGCTAAACCAAGCAAGGGCAAGAGTAGCGTTTGAAAATTCAAAAACTATTAAGAAATTGCGTGTTAAATTGTTAGACCAATTGAACAGAATAACACGCAGTCAAAACCCTATCATGATTGAGCCTAATATGCGATATTTCTACACACATATGGCATACCAAATGGGATTGACTAAGTATGATGGATTGAAACCTGTTGATGGCTTTGACCTTATGTCAGTTATTAAAGCATTAGATGCAGATGCTGATATTATGGGTGATAATGAAGCGTCTGTAGAACTTGAAGATTGGGTAAAAGCAATGTTTAAGGCTCAATCACCTAGAATGTTTAGTACACTCAAAATGAGCGAACTTGAACAGTTAGAGGAACTCATGACAGGGATGTACAAAAACGGCAGAACTCAATATGAGGGAAGTACGCTAATTGATGAAAAAGGTAATAACGTTTCATTTGACGAAGCTATATTCCAAATCATTGATAAGGCATCCGAAACATTTGGTAGAGATAATGGAAATGTATTCAATGAGTTAAATAACCGCAGCCGTGCAGATGCATTGTCTAACACATTGAATAACTTTAACTTATCATTATTGAAAGTCGAAACATTCTTACGTAGGTTGGATGGCGGAAAGAATGGCCCTGCAGTTAGATATATTTACGAGCCAATTAATAAAGCTACTCAGAAATTTAACGAGTACAAAGAAAAATCAATGTATAGATTGGCCAGAGATGTAAAAGCGGTATATTCCAAGAAACAATTATTTGATGTTCGCAATGATCATCTTTATAGCGTAGGCGAATTACGCAACGTTACCAAAGAACAAATCATCATGCTTGCATTAAACTGGGGAACAGAAAAGAATAGACAACGTGCATTGGAAACTATCCAAAGTAATGAAGTAGAAATGGAACGAGCGTTCCAAGAATACATGACGGATAAGGATTGGGAATTTGTTATCCGCACATGGGAACATATCAATTCATTCTATGAAGAGCGAAGTAAGGTTCAAGAGGAACTGTATGGTAATCCTTTGAAGAAAGAAAAAGGGATTACATTTACAATTGGTGGTAGAGAAATACAAGGCCAATATTTCCCTATTGTGTACAATCCTAAAGTAAGTGCTAAAGTATCTGATTTCCAAACAGAGGATATAGCTAAAACGATGATTGCTAGTAATGCAATCTTTGGTACAGGCATGGGCGCCACTAAACCACGTTTGGATGTAGTAAAGGGTAAATCCTTGATGCTTGATTTTGATGTCATCCCTAATGCGATTACAGAGGCTATTAACCACGTTACTATGCGTAAAGCAGTAACGGATGTAAATAAGCTAGTTGGTAATAGCCGTTTCCAAGAGTACATCGTTGATAAATTCGGAATGGAAACCTATCAATTCTTGCGAACTTGGGTTCGTGATAACTGGAAAGATGAAGCAGCGAAACTCGATGCATGGGGTAGATTGGTAATGACATTAAAGAAAAATACCTCTACCGCAGTTATGGCTGGCCGTGTATCCGTAGCATTACAAAATGCGTTGAATATTCCTGTTGCCATGTATCGTATTGGCGTAGGAAATACACTCAAAGCAATTAGTGATGCAGGTATTGGGTTCTATGGTGTAGGTACAGCCAAGTACAACGCAACACGTGATTTTGTGTTAACTCAATCTATATTCATGAGGGAACGTGTTCAAACCTTAGATAAGGATTTGAAACAAGGGCTATCCATTGAGGGTAAAGGATTACGTATTGGTGATACTAACATAGGTGGTTATAAAGCCGAACAACTAGCTAATATCCGTGATGATATTAACCAAATGGGATTTAGACTGTTAACAGAAACTGATTTTGCGTTATCTATTCCTGTATGGAAATTTGCATACGATAAGAAAGTACTAGAGTTGCAAAGTGTTGAGGGAGTAACGGCAGAATTTGTAGAACAGGAAGCTATTAGTGCTGGCGATAGAGCCGTAAGAGATATATTCGGTAGCGGTGATACAAAAGATAGTGCAGGCATCCAACGTTCAAGAAATGTACTCACTCAACTATTTGTACCATTCTATTCCTACGCTAACACTTTGTACAATATCATTGCTGAGGGTAACTATGCACGGAAAGACCAGGGCAATTACGGACGATTCGTGCGTATGCTATGGTGGACTTTGACCGCACAAGCACTAGGCATGATGGTGTACAAGGCTATGACAAATGGAGACGATGATAGCCCTGAAGATTTGGCAAAATCCTTTGGGGAAGAATTGGTATCACAAGCTACTATGGGTGTACCTATTGTGCGTGATATTTCCAACATGGCTATGAAGTATATTCTAGGTGAAAAGGTATTCAATAAAGGGAATACAGTAATGGCCGCATCAATCGTTGAAAAACTATATGATGTAGGCAATGCAATTGTATCGCCTAATAAAGGCGCTATGGATGTAGGTAGAAGCCTATCACAAGTATCTAACCGCATCACAGGTTTTAGTGATACTGTAACAGATGGACTATGGACATTAGCTAAATTTGCACTAACCGATACGGATGCAAAACTAGAAGATGTCATTATGGCTATCATGTTTGATAGACGATTGAAAGATAAAAAATCTAAAAAGAAAGACAAGCATTAATAAATAAGGACTACTCAATTATGGGTAGTCCTGTTTAATTAGAAAGGGGAACAAATATGATACCAGAGGTCAATAAACCTAGTGTAGTTTATCAATGTGATGGAGTTAATAAAAAATGGATATGGCCGTATGACTTTTACATGATTGAAGATATAGCTTTAATCATGGTGGATGCAGACGGCACAGAAAGCGTACAAACAGGCAATATTGATTACGACAAAGAAAACAAAACTTTAACATATCCTGCTGATGGTGATCCATTAGACAATACGCACAAGATTATTCTTGAACGTAGAACACCAATCAATCAAGGTACAGATTTACCTGATGAATACCCATACCAAAACATTGAACGAATGGCTGACAAACTAACCCTTATCATGCAAGAAATGCAAGAGAAAATGAATAGGGCTTTATTAATCCGTGTTGGTAGTGATGAAGATGCAGCAACAGTTGCACGTAAGATTGTAGATACATCGACAAAGGCAGCAAATGATGCTATAGATGCGTATACAAAAATCAAAGCCGAAAGTGATGCTATCAATGCTAATGCAGAAACGATAAAGACATTAGGCGGTGAAATCACAGAATTAAGCCGTACAGTTGATGATAAACTAGCGACTAGCAATACCGCACTTGATACTTCTAGTGCTAATGTAACGAAAGCAGAAAAGCTAGTGGCAGATGCAAAAGCGTATGCAGGACAAACCACAGTTGATAAGCGTGATATTAATGAGTTGGTGAGCCAAGCACGCACATTAAAAACTGACATTGACAATAAACAAACATCAATCGCAAGTAACGCAATTAAAGCAACAGATGCGGCTAAACGTGCAGAAGTCGCAGCCAATAAAGCGGAACAAATCGCCTTGCCTAATGGCGGGGGTTTGATTACAAAAACCGAAGCCGATACAAAGTTTATTCCTAAAGATAGCCTATATGGCATCGTATCTGTTAAAGACTTTGGGGCAGTCGGTGATGGTGTAGCTGATGATACCGCAGCATTCAAACGTGCTAATGACAATCTTAAAAATAAGATACTGTTAATTCCTAATGGCATTTACAAAGTGAATGAACATGTTTCGTTTGATACTGTTGATAGTGTTATGGATATGGGTACATATAGCAATATCAAGCCATTTTATCCTACTGAAACACCGATGTTAAAAGGTGCATCCAACATCGCATTTGTTAAAAACATCCAATATGGTGATGAGGTCAATCAATGTCAAGGCTTTACCTACAACGATAAAAAGAATGTGTTTGTGTTAGCTTGTATTAATAGCGATGGTACAAAACAAAACTTGTATGAACTCAATCCAGATACCTTTGAAATCGTAGGTACGTATAAGTTTAGTGACCCTGACAAAATGGGCCATTGTAACACTATGTGCTACAACAAATTCACAAATAAAATTTATCTTGCTAATGGTTTGAAGAATGGTAATAACTTATCTGTATTTAATGCTGACACAATGGCATTTGAAAAGACTATTACATTGAATGAGCGTGTGTTCAATATCGGATATGACCCTATCACACGAACTTATGTGAGCATCGTACCAATTAGCGGTCAACAACGCTTACGTGAAGTCAACTTGTACAATGATGATTTCCAAAAGATGAAAACGTATCAAATCGACTACCAATATGATGATTTCAATAACAATGGTGCATTAATGCTTAATGGGTGCATCATGAGCGCAACGCTCGGTAGTTTGGTAGAATGTACACCATTTGGCACAGTTAAACAAATCATTGAGATTAATAGAAGTACTGAAATTGAAGATATTGCATATTGTAATGGTAAATTCTATTTTGCGGTGTTAACAGAAAAGCCTAGTAAACGGCATCAAGTAGATATTTATGTAGGCAACCCAAACCGAGATTATCAGAACTCAATCAATACAGCTAGACTAGCAAGCCTAGATTATTTGAAACTCACAGGCGGTAATGTAAGCGGTTCTATCGTGCTTAACAACAATACATTGTTAGAGGGGAAGAAAACCGATGGACATGGTGTGCGTATTGGCAAAGTATCAACATCTGATGCGGTGGAATTGGGAGACCCTAGTGTTCCTGTATACTTAACTGGTACTACATTAAAACACTATGATGGCACGGATAGTAGCACAGTATTAACTACTAAACATTATGACAAGGCTATTTATAGCAAGGCTAAAGCCGATGAAGTATTTGTTAAAAAAGATGATGCAGGTTCATTTGGTTTTCATTATTCTAAATTAGATACCGCAACAGATTGGAATACACTCACAACGCAAGGGTGCTACGAAATTAATTTCGATGGTGGTGCTAACAATCCGCCACGAAGTCATAAGCAAGGTATGTTGATTGTATTTAACTTTGGAGATGGTAAGCTAATCGACCATACACTACATACATTAAATGGTGAAACCTATCATCGTACTTTTATGGCTGATAAATGGGGTTCTTGGGGAAGAGTACAAACATCGTTGAATAGCCGTGTTCAATTATGGAGTAACAAAGGTACGATTGAGGTGGGTGTAAATGGCTAATATTACAATAAGTGGTGCTAGTACAGGTTCATTTAATATGACTGATGAAATTCGAGATATAGGGAATAGTAAATATTTAAAAGTTGCAATGAGTGATAAGTCTTATTATGCTAGGTTATCTACAGAAAAGCCATTTGATAATAATATGTTCGTAATTATTGATAATACCAAGTATTTTGTACAAGCCAATCCTATATTATTTGAGCAAATACATTATGAACATGGTTATGACAACTTTGAACAACGTTTTACTGTATGGCTACCAAAAGGGAGATATATAGTTGAATATAATACAACAAGCACAACAACTGATACTTTTACAATACCAAGTGGATTAAATGCAATGATCTTATACAGTTACAGAAGAGGGATTGGTGTACAATTAGCCATTGGAAGTGATGGTTCAAGAATATTTTATAAAGCAATAGAAGCAGGGAGAAATCGAACTTGGTTTACATTATCAAGACAGGGAGATTAGTATGATAGAAATCTTTATTCCGATATTTAACGAGGTGTTTAATGTGAGTGAGGCGGTACGCATATCATTGGCTATATTCACAACAGTTATTCTTGTGTTTATAGATACAGTTTTACGAGTATTAGTGGAAGCAAGGAATTACAACCTAGCGACAAATAGAGAAGTAACAATCCAAAATACTATACTAGCTATCCTATGGAGAGGTTGGGCGGTAGTAAAGGTTGATGGAAAGCCTAAACGATTTTTAGTATCTGGCAAGCTACGAGCGGATATGACTAAGAAATTAGTCAAATCCTATCCGTGGCTTTTTTTATTAGCGTTTATTCTATTAACATTGCCTGATGTGGTAGTACCTGTATTGGGCCGTGTGGATGTATTCCTATGTACATTGCTGTATTTGATACCTATATTTATCGAATTAGCATCGTGTGTAGAAAACATGATAGAACTCGAATTAGTAGAAACGAGGTGGTTCAAACGTGCGATAGGACTATTTAAACAAGTGATTGATTTCGTTAAATCGGTAAAGGAAGCGATTAAATGAAGATTAACTATGAGGACACCGTAACATTGATAGCATTATCCGCTGCACTAATCATGACTATTTACCTTGAACAAAAGGATTTGGCAAGTGTGATAGTTGGTGTGCTAGGCGGTTATATTGGTGCTAATGGTAGTGTTAAGCGTTCCCAATACATGAATAATGGGGGTAGTGTTGACGAAAAAAAGGAGTTGGAGAAATGAACGAATTAGGGAGTTTGAGTGCAGTATATGAAAGTAATGGAGACCCTGCTTGTGTATCGAGTGGGGTTAATGATGCAGGCGGTATTTCTTATGGCACATATCAATTAGCTAGTAATTGCGGTAGCGTTGATGAATTTCTAGGTTGGGGCTTGCGACAAGGTGGGTACTACACCGACTACGCAAGAGCATTGGTAAATAGTGGCGAAATCAATAGTGATGAGTTTATTGACCAATGGAAAGAACTCGGTGCTATTGATATACAAGGATTTGCACAAATGCAACATGACTACATCAAGGCTAAATACTATGATGTAGCGTGTAAATTGTTACAAGATAACCTGTTCCATGTGGATAAACACTCCGACACATTGAAAGATGTGATATGGAGTAGAACAGTGCAATATGGTGTAGGTAATATCATTGATATGTTCAACGATGCATTGAAGTTAATGGAAAAGGCTTTGAATTTAGAATTGCCTAATCTATCCTACGTTGATGATAAACGCTTTGACTATGACATCATCGCTTGTATCTATGATGTATGTATGAGTACAGAATGGAACAACAGTGCATTACGTGATAACTTAAATGAACGTTTCGCCGATGAAAAATTTAGAGCGTTGGAAATGCTACAAAATGAATTAAACGAGGTATAAGCTATGTTAATTAGTAAGTTGGTACAAACTATCAAGGAACACTACAAAATAGCCGTAGCGATTGCCCTATGCGTTTTTATCGCTATTGTAGGTGTGCTGATATATCATTACAAACAAAAAGAATTAGAAAAGCCTGTTGTAATCACACAAGAGCAAGCGAAATCACCTCAAGAATTGTCAAAAGCAATTCATGTTACCGAACAGGAAGCACATGAAGTAATTTCTAAAAAAGAAAGAACTCAACCTATAGCGACATACTACACGCAAGCACCGACAGTTGAAGTTGCAGCAGAACAGGTGAAACAGGATATTTCACATAGCAACCCTAATGTACCTAAAGCTGTTACTGAAAAATCTGATAGAACCGCAGTAGTTGCTAACACCGATGAACAGAAAGTCGATGTGTACAAAATCAATCTAAACAAAGTACATAAGATAAAAGCTGGTGTTACTTTGATAGATAATAAAGCCTATGAAACTATAGGCTATCAAGCAGGTAAGTTTGAAGTGTTAACACATTTCAATGGACAACATTTAGAGGGCGCTAGCGCACTTTACACAGTAAAGGAATGGTGATCTAAATTATCTCCGAGTTGCACGGATTGCAACAATCAACTGTTAATTGACAGTTGGAAAGCATTACTTTATAACTGAAAGGAATAACACAATGGCACAAGTATTTACATTTAACGGAAAAACACATCAATTCGCAGAAGATATTCAACCAAACAAAGAGGGGCTGTATATGGCCACTTTGAAAGATGGCGATAACGTAACATGTGAAATGTGGTTTGTAAATGGCGAACTACACCGATTAATTGAATTAGACTAAACGTATTAGAGGGTAGCTTAATTGCTACCCTCTTTTTTATTTCGTCAAATATTCGTCAAATTCTAATTGTAAAATGTGGTAAAATATGAGAAGTAATATTTACCGCAACTAAGATTAATTGCAAGTATAATAATAATTGTGAAATAATTGATAATCCATAGTGAATTGGAGTATAATATATTGATATGTTATGACCATGGAGGAGAAAAACATGAAGCGGGTTCTAGTATCCGTAAAAAGTGTACAACGAGACATAGATGGGCAGGATACCGTGGTGGAATTAATTTCTCCAGGTACTTCACATGAAAAGAACGGAGTCCAATATATTCGCTATGAAGAATCGAGCGTAACAGGTCTTGAAGGGGTTAAGACGACCATCAAGATTTACGAAGATTCCATTGTTCTTTTGCGTACTGGTGCTGTGAATATGCGACATCAATATATTCGCGGTGAGGAACGCCAGTCCACATATGAAACGCCATTAGGCGATCTTCACATGGCCGTAAAAACACATGAATTAACAGTAGACTTTCACAATGGAACGGGTCGTGTTCATCTCGGATATGATATTTCCATAGAAGGTGAATGGCAATTTTATAATCAGTTAGATATAGACGTGCGGGAGGATACAGAGCATGGACATGAAGGAAATCCTGAAATCGGGGATTGAACAGGCATTACAAGA
>OAVP01001165.1_pt1 | contig 10353 bp, 4 predicted proteins | sample 1495311 | NCBI WGS metagenome assembly OAVP01 (sample SAMEA2580102, study PRJEB22360) | human gut metagenome | biome: human gut; feature: human-associated habitat; material: faeces | place: Denmark | collected 2008/2010
TGGTATACTATTTATAACTGCGTAATATATTTTACGTTATATTTACTTTAAAAAAGAGGTGACTCTATGGGTAATAACTCAAATATAAGAGCTCGTCGTAAGCCAGCTCCTAACCCGAGCAATCCAAAGGCATCAACTAAAAAGACGATTTGGATGATTGTATTATTACTTGTTCTTATTGTAGCCGGTGGCGGTTGTGGTTTTATAAGCGCTACCATGTCTAATCTTCCAGATGTATCTAACGTACGACCATCTGCATCGTCTCAGATTTATGACGTACATGGCAATTTAATTACTACGGTTCACTCCACAGAGAATCGTTTGCCAGTCCCAATTAATGAAGTACCAAAAGAATTACAAGATGCGTTTGTAGCTACTGAAGACTCCCGTTTTTATAGCCATCACGGTATCGACCCTATCGGTATTTTACGTGCTATTTGGGTTAATGTTGTACATAGTGGTGTAGCCGAAGGTGGTTCTACAATCACACAACAATTGGCTCGTAATGCATTTCTTTCCCAAGACAGAACGCTCAAACGTAAGATTTCCGAAGCTTTATTAGCACTTAAAATCGAACAGCACTATACCAAACAAGAAATTCTTGAAATGTATATGAACCAAATTTATTTTGGTCAAGGTGCTTATGGTGTTCAATCAGCAGCTCATGTTTACTTTGGTAAAGATGTACGCGATTTAACATTAGCTCAATGTGCTATGCTTGCTGGGTTACCTCAAAGTCCGAACTACTACTCCCCATTCAACAATTTAGAAGCCGGTAAAAAACGCCAGGCTGTTGTATTGGGCCAAATGGTCAAGTATGGTTATCTCACACAAGATAAAGCCGATGCAGCTCGCGAAGCAGATTTAGGTTTAGTTGCTAAGCAAGAGCAAACTCACGAAAACAACAATGCATCTTATTTTATCAATTACGTAATTGCTCAAATTTCTGAAAAATATGGTGATGATGCAATCTATAAAGATGGTCTAAAAATTTATACCACTCTCGATATGGATGCTCAAAATGCTGCAGTTGCAGCAATGCAAAATCTACCAACTATGTATACTGACCAAAATGGTCTACACCAACCACAAGGTGCTATTGTAGCAATGAATCCACATAACGGTTATATTGTTGCCATGGTCGGTGGTCGTGGAGATGATGCCTTTAACCGTGCATCACAAGCGGAACGTCAACCAGGCTCTGCTATGAAACCATTTGTTTACTTAGCTGCTATACAATCTGGTAAAACTCCAGGTTCCATTGTTGATGACAGCCCTGTTGATTTTAATGGATGGCGTCCTCAAAACTATGAACGAAACTATGAAGGCAATATTACTTACCGTTATGCATTACAACATTCTCGTAACGTACCAGCTGTAAAAATTGCTGATGAAGTGGGCATGTCTAAGATTATCGACTTAGCTAAAAAGATGGGTATTACTACCTTAACTGATGAAGATAACAACTTATCAACAGCACTCGGTGGTTTAACTCATGGTGTTTCACCATTAGAAATGGCAGAAGCCTATGGCGTACTGGCTAATGGTGGCGTCAAGGTTCAACCTACAGCAATCATAAAAATTGTGGATCGCAACGGACAAGTGGTGGAAGAAAATTCCATCCAAGAAAAACGCGTCGTTGAAGAAAAAGATGCGGCTATCATCACAGATATGTTAGAGTCTGTTATCACTGGTGGTACTGGTGGCAATGCTGCTATCGGTAGACCTGCAGCTGGTAAAACAGGTACAACAGATGATGAAAAAGATGCTTGGTTCGTTGGATATACACCTGATTTAGTTGCTGCGGTTTGGATAGGCGATGACTACGGATCTGAAACATTAGGTATTACCGGTGGTTCAACGCCGGCAGTAATGTGGCGACAATTTATGTCGGCCGCATTAGCTAATACCCCTGCTTCTGACTTTAATGTACCTGCTAGTGCTCAAGCGGCTGTCAGCGAGGGCCATTATAACCCAGTAAAAGAAGCTCCGAAAAAAGACGACAAAGACAAAAAAGATGACAAAGATAAAAAGGATGGTAAGGATAAGAATGATGCAATCTCAAAAGATGATGACTCATCATCCAAGGTAGAATCTACCGATTCCAAACCAAGTCAATCGAAGTCTAAAAAAGATAAGAAAAAAGATCGCTAACTTATAGCTGGTCGACATGTTAAGAGGCAAAACCACATGGTTTTGCCTCTTTTCTATTACAAAAAAAGAAGCAGACTCATAGTTGTCTGCTTCTTATCTAGCACTATCGTAAGGATTGTATATTATTTTAACACTACATTTGTAGCACCTGCGCCACCTTCATCATAGCCCGCAGTTTCAAAATGTGCTACTTGTGGCAATGTTCGTAAATACTGATGCACGCCTTCGCGCAATGCACCAGTGCCCTTACCATGAATGATACGAACTTGGTTGATGCCGCCTAATAGGGCTTGATCAATAAATCGTCCTACGGAGACTACTGCTTCATCTACGGTTTGACCGAGAATATTAATCTCTGTACGCACTTCTTTTTGACGTTGCACGGCAGAGCCCCCTGCTCTCTTACGTGTTTTAGGTTGCGCCTTAAGATTATCTCGTTGAATTTTATTGGACTCTTCTCGCGTAGTAGATTGTAATTCACTTACTTTCACAGTAGCAGATAAACCATTGATATCTACAGTCACGCGATTACCTTTAATAGATAAAACCGTGCCAAGTGAACGCAATGACGTAACATATACAACTTGACCAATAGCAACGGCATCAATAGATAATGTCTTACGACCATCGTTCACCGGTGCCTCTGGCACGTGAACATTAGAGATTCCTTTACGAGCTGCATTGATGGCGGATAGACGCTTATCCTTATTTGTCTCAGAGAATTGAGCCTTTAACTGTTTAATGATGGCTTCCCCTTCTACGCGGAGACTACGTTTCATCGATTCCGCATCAGCTTGAGCCTTCGCTAACATCTGTTTACGTTTTTCATTAAACTGTTTCTTTTCTCTTTCTAATTGACCGCGCATGCGACGTGTTTCATCTAATTCTTTTTTGAGTGCCCGTTCGCGTTCCGATGATTTACGTAATTGTTCATTCAAATCGGTTAGAACATTTTCCATTTCACTACTGCCAAATTTAGATTTGTAATCGCGTGCACGATTGACGATGTCCTTTGGTAGCCCCAAGCGCGCTGCAATGCTCAATGCATGACTACTACCAGCTACGCCAATATGTAATCGATAGGTCGGCTTTAAGGTGCGCTCATCAAATTCAACATGACCATTTTCGATACCTGCCGTATGATACGCATAATTCTTTAACTCATTATAGTGAGTACTAACCATCATAAGTGTTCCCTTTTGCCGGAAGAACTCAAGTATAGATACAGCTAAAGCACTACCTTCCTCCGGATCTGTGCCGGAGCCGAGTTCATCGAGTAGCACAAGATCATTAGGACCACAATGTTTAATAATAGAAATCACTTGTGTCATATGTGCAGAAAATGTACTCAAACTAGCTTCAATGCTTTGTTCATCCCCAATGTCTGCAAAAATATTGTGAAAAATCGGCAATATTGAACCGTGATCAGCAGGAATAAATAAACCGCTTTGGTTCATAAGAGATAATAAGCCAAGTGTTTTTAATGACACCGTTTTACCACCCGTGTTGGAGCCAGTAATCAATAAAATTCGATAGTCCGTACCCAAACGAATATCTGTAGGTACAACTGTATTGGCAGGAATCAACGGATGGCGAGCACGCATCAAATTGACGTCACGCCCTTCACTCAATGTGGCTTGTACTGCCTTTTGAGCTATAGCGAGTTTTGCTTTACCATAGACAAATTCAATATGGGATACCTTTTCACAGGCATCCATCAGATCATTACTATGTTGTTTTATAAGAGCTGAAAGTTCCTTATAAATGCGTAATACCTCTTGCTCCTCACCAATTAAAGCTTCTTGCAAATCATTGTTTAGCTCTACAAGTCGCATCGGTTCAATATATAATGTTTGCCCTGTTGCAGATCGGTCGTGAATTAAACCATCAAAATATTGGCGATATTCTTGCTTAACAGGAATTACATAACGATTGTTGCGTTGCGTAATAATCGCTTCTTGGAAATATTTCTGATTATCCTTGTCATGCAATATGGCTTGAATATCGTGTTTAATACGATCTCGCGTCTTACTAATCGTATTCCGTAGGCTCGCCAATTTAGGAGATGCTGTATCGAGCAGTTCCCCTTTTTCATCAAATACACGTTTTAACCGTTGTTCCACACGGTCCATATTCGGCATGTCTTGCATCCATAAAGACAATAATGGGTATTCCATATACTTCGCTCTAAAGAACTTCGCCATACGTTTATAGGCACCTATGGTTATATAGACATCCCATATGGCTTCTCGTGAAAGCACAAAATCCTTACGACTCTTTTTACAAGATTCACGTATATCTCGAGTCCCCCCTAAAGGTTGCTCGATTTCTGTTTGCCAAGAGCGCAGTGCTTCTGCTGTTTCATCTAAAGCCTCTTGAATCTTTTCTCGATTCGTCATAGGTTCCAATGCTAAAGCCATTTCTTTAGCAATAATAGAGCTACAATGACTAGCCAACTCTTCTTTAATTTTTATAAAATCTAATACATCTTCATTAAACAATGTACTACCTCGTTCTATAAAATACCTCTAAAATAATGTCCCCGTGTAATAGATTCGCCTTGAGAATCTATTTTCTTAGGTGGTGCCTCCATCGTACCCGTTGCTATACCAACATATTGGGATACAATATCTTTCACATAACTTGGTTTCATATGACGACCATCTACGCGTAATATGGAAATTCCTTTTTGTAATAACATAGGTACATAGGCTCGCATATCCATTTCATGACTATTCATGATGTGCATACGACAGTATGGATCCGTACGAATTCGGAATATTTCACCTTTTCTATCCTTTAACGAATACGATTCCTTAACACATGGCATAGGACAATTTACTTTACTACCTGTGCCAACAAAACTTGCAATAGCACAATATTCGGAAATCATCATTTCCGTATAGCCATGTATCATCGTCTCAATAGGAACGTGACTATGTTTAGCTAGTTCCGTAATTTGTTTTAAGGTCAACTCTTGCGATGGATTTACACAACTTATATGTAACTGTTCCCAGAAATGCAATGTAGGTGTATTGAAAATATTAAGGCCTGTATCAGCCTCAATGGCACCTGTATATCCTAATTCACGGAGCCATAATAATGCTTGTGGCACGTGAATAGAAATACTATCTGGATGAGCCTGTACGATTGCCTCTAATGTACGTTTATATGCTTCTACTTCATCATCTTTCACAACTCGTGGTGTAGCAAAGGTACAAATCACATCAGATTGAGCACATAAACGGGCTACCTCATCATATACAGATAACGCATATGGTGTACGACTCAGTCTATCACCACCAAAAACGATTTTCTGTGCTCCACCAGCAATTGCTGCTTTCACACCTTCTATTTCATCGACACGAGCTGAAATCATAGGACAAGTATCATAGGATAACTCGTGTTGCGCCTTGAAATCATAATCTACATCGCCTGTTACTTGCAATGCTTGCCATGATTCTACATGATGTGTAATTAACGCTGTTTCTAATGCAGTTACAGCATCACGACGTAGTGCATTAAGAACGCTAGCAGGCCACATATAAGGGCCATCAGGAATATCTACATAAGAAAGCCTAAATAACGTATTACCCAACCGACCTAACTGTTCTGTTACCTTCTCTAACGATGTGGGCACTTTATTAGCAATAGCTGGCACATACTCATTTGTAACAGTCACACTAAGACCAGAGTCTAGGATGGCAGTTAATTCAGTATAATTTGTTTCACCATTAGAGCCAATACAGAGATATACAGACATATCATATTTACGGGTAAACTCTTGTAAGCCTCGCGACTTTGTATTCTTTGGTGTAGATGCTAAATATAATTGACCTACTGCTAAACCCTCTGCAGGTCGCCCTTTATACAGCGTATCGGATACACATGTCCATTCGTCATCCACCGTATAATAGGTAACACTGCCATTAGATTGTAATATTTTAACTAATGAACCTTGTTCAATAGGTTCTGTTAAGGATAAGTAAACTTCCCCTTTTTTCGTATACGATTCGCCGATTGGCTTACCCTGGTGATTTGGCGCCACTACGGTCATCATTTGTCGACCTACCGTATCTTCTAAATAGGCTGTGGAAAACCCACGATTAAATCCAGAGGCTAGTGCTTTACGTTGATTTTCGTGAATTGATGCCTCATCCAATATCTCTCTATAAGTACCTATCACTTGACGAACATAGGATACCTTTTTCATACGACCTTCTACCTTAAAGGATGTAACACCAGCCGCTACGAGTTCGTTCATATGCTCACTATAATTGAGGTCCTTTGGACTTAGCAAATAAGCTTCATGTTTAGGTAACACACTTTCACCCTTAGAATCCAATAATTCATAAGGTAAGCGACAAGGTTGTGCACAAGCACCTCGGTTGCCACTGCGTCCACCGATGAAAGAACTCATCAAACATTGACCTGAGTAGCATACACATAATGCACCATGTACAAATACTTCAATTTCTGCCTTACAATGTTTGCATATATGTTGAATTTCCTTAAGACTTAATTCACGAGCCAAAACAACACGTGTAAAGCCTAGGCTTTCATAAAAACGAACCGCATCAAGTGTAGCAGCCGTCATTTGTGTACTCCCATGAAGATGGATGTTTGGTGCAACACGTTTTGCAATTTCTGCAACAGCTAAGTCCTGCACGATGATGGCATCTACACCAATGGAATCTAAATCCTTAATATACTGTTCAAGGTCCTTCAGTTCCGTATCGCCAATCAAAATATTAACGGTTACATACACAGACACATCTAAAATATGTGCTAACCGTACAGCCTCACGCAATTCATCAATACCAAAATTGGCTGCATGAGCCCGTGCGTTAAAGACCTTGCCCCCTAAATATATAGCATCTGCCCCCGATTCTAAGGCGGCCATAAAATTTTCCATCGTACCCGCTGGTGCTAATAATTCCATAATAAATCCTTTCTGACTCATTACCTATACCTTCTATTATACAACAGGGGATAGATAGACATAAAAGGGTTTACCATAAGGTAAACCCTTTCACGATGATTTATCGTAATTTACAATTTTTAGTTGCTAATGCATCAATAATCGCTTGAATTGCACCATCAATGTCTTCATCATTTAATGTGCCTTCCATCGATCTAAATTGTAAATTATAAGCTAAGCTACGATAGCCTGCTTCAATATGTTCCCCTTCGTAAACGTCGAAGATAGATACGGATTCTAAGTATTCTCCGCCATGTTCCTTAATAAGCGCTACAATGTCACCACTTGTAACAGATACTGGTGCTACAATAGCCAAGTCACGACTTGTACCTGGGAATTTACTGAATGATTGATATCTAAATGGCGGTACTATAATAGATAATACAGCTTCCAAGTCAATTTCAAACATATATACTTTACCAGACAAATCGAAGTTTTTAACCACTTGTGGATGTAATTCACCATAGTTTGCAATCGTTACACCATTGACTGTATAATGTGCACTTACGCCTGGATGGTAATAGCTTTCACTAGATGGTTGAATATCATATTGAGTCAATCCTAATTTAGCTAGTAAACCGTCAACTACGCCTTTTACATCATAGAAATCAGTGTCGCGTTGCGCTTGGTTCCATGCGGCCTCTGTAACCTTCCCCATCATAATACCACATGCCATAGGGCGTTCATGCGGTACTTCTGTTAATGGCAATGCCTTTGGTTCATACACATTAGCCGTTTCAAATAACCACAAATCCTTATTTTGTTGTGCAATATTGCGTTTAGCTGCTTCAATAACAGCTGGCACCAACGTAGTTCTCATATATGGGAACTCTTCGGAAATAGGATTTAGGATTGGAATAGCCGTATAACGACTGTCACCTTCTGGTAACATCATATTCGTAAGGCCATCTTTGTGCATGAAACTAAATGTAATGATTTGGCTAAGACCTGCATGTGCTAAGTAATGCGTTACTTCTTTTGTTAACGCTTTCTTAGGTGTCATACCGCCGGAGGATAGTATCGCTACAGGAATTGTAGGCGCAATATTATCATAGCTTACGATACGCGCCACTTCTTCCGCAATATCAGGCATACCAGTTACATCATCACGCCATGTTGGAACGAGTGCTTCAATAGTATCACCAGATTCGGTAATGCCGAATTCGAGCTTCGTTAAAATATCTACCATTCTATCTTTTTCAATAGAAGTGCCAAGATAGTCATTGATTTGTTCTGCTGTGAAAGTTACAGTGCGTTGTTCTACTGGTTCTGGATATACATCAATAACGCCAACACTCACCTTACAAGAAGGACAGATTTGTTGTAACAATTGTGCAGCACGATCGATAGCATATGCTGTATATTTATGATTTACACCGCGTTCAAAACGACCAGATGCTTCGGAACGCATACCTAATGCTTTGGATGTACGACGAATAGATGGTCCATTAAACACAGCAGCTTCGAACAAGACGTTCGTAGTTTTATCTGTTACTTCACTAGTAAGACCACCCATAACGCCTGCTACACCGATTGGACCCTTTGTATCTGCAATGATAAGCATGGACTCATTGAGTTCACGTTCATTACCGTCTAGTGTAGTAAGTGTTTCACCGGCTTTTGCACGACGTGCAATAAGGGTATGGTCCGCTACACAATCATAATCATAAGCATGCATTGGTTGACCTAATTCAAGCATAACGTAGTTTGTTACGTCCACTACATTGTTAATAGGGCGAATGCCGCTGTTACGCAAACGATTTTGCATCCACAATGGAGATGGTTCGATGGTAACATTTGTAACAAGACGAGATGTAAATCGCGTGCAAAGATCATGTGCTTCGATAGCTACAGATGCTTTACCTTCGATGGACTCACCATTTTCATTCACCATAATAACTGGGAATAAAGCCTTTTGATTTGTCATGATACCGAACTCACGGGACAAACCTACCATAGAGAAGCAGTCTGCACGATTAGCTGTCAATTCAAATTCATACACAGTATCATCAAGCATAAGTGCTTCTTTAATATCTAAACCAATTGGTGTACCTTCAGGGAAAATATAGATGCCTTGTGCTTCTTCTGGTCTTACCAAATCAGAGGAAATACCGAATTCAGCAACGGAGCAGAACATGCCTTCTGATACAACACCACGTAATTTACCTTTTTTGATTTCTGTACCATCTGCCAAACGAGATTTATGATACGCAACTGGTACGATTTGACCAACAGCCACATTCGTAGCAGCGGTAACGATTTGCTTAGTAATTTCTTCCCCATCTTCAGATAAGCATTGTACTTGGCATACTTGTAATTTATCTGCATCTGGGTGTTTTGTAATTTCTACGATTTTACCAGTATAGATTTTTTTCAAACCTGGATCCATAGAAAGTACTTCTTCTACAGGAATACCTGCTTGTGTCAATTCATCCGCTAATTCTTGGGCAGGACGATTTAGATCAAGAGGTACGTATTCATTCATCCATTGTAAGCTTGCTTTCATTTCTACCTCCTAAAATTGTTCCAAGAAACGGATATCATCTTCAAAGAATAGACGTAAATCGCCAATACCATATAACAACATAGCAATACGTTCTACGCCCATACCAAAGGCAAAACCTTTCACCTTATTAGGATCATAGCCATTAAGCTCAAGTACACGAGGATGTACCATACCACAACCTAAGATTTCAAGCCACCCTGTATGAGAACATACACGACAGCCTTCACCACCACACATTACACAGGAGATATCTACCTCTGCAGATGGTTCTGTGAATGGGAAGAAGCTTGTACGGAAACGTACCTTTGTTTCATCACCAAACATATGGCGTAGGAATGTTTCAATGGTTCCTTTCAAATCAGCGAACGTAATGTGTTCATCAATAATCAAGCCTTCTACTTGATGGAATACTGGAGAATGCGTAGCATCATAGTCCCAACGATATACCTTACCAGGCGCAATCATGCGAATCGGACTGTTCGGCTCATGACGTTGCATGGTACGTGCTTGTACAGGAGATGTATGAGTTCTAAGCAAGAAATTTTCTGTAATATAGAAAGAGTCTTGCATATCGCGTGCTGGATGATCTTTTGGTAAATTAAGACACTCAAAGTTGAAGTGATCTTGTTCGATTTCAGGACCTTCTTCAACGGTATACCCCATTTTCATGAAGAAATCTTCAATCATTTCGTTTACTGTTGTCAACGGATGA
>OAVP01001189.1_pt1 | contig 10191 bp, 9 predicted proteins | sample 1495311 | NCBI WGS metagenome assembly OAVP01 (sample SAMEA2580102, study PRJEB22360) | human gut metagenome | biome: human gut; feature: human-associated habitat; material: faeces | place: Denmark | collected 2008/2010
GGTGGTTTTATGATTCGCGACTACGTCGCGAACCAGTCTAAAGACAATAATAAAAAGGTCACGCGCAACAACCAAATGGTTATTACGCGTGACCTATATAAAACGTATACGTATATCTACAAACCTCAGCAAGCTTTCCTCAAATATATTGTATCTATAACTCATGCAATTTTCTATATATAGTATATATATAGGGACATAAACTTTCACCATAAAACCATGTAGTATGATATACTAATCTACAGTAATACATAAGGGAGTGTAGAACAAAGGGGTTAATTATGAAAAAAGAAACTAAAAAAAATAAGGTCGCATCAGCCTCTGCTGAAACGGCAACAAACAAGAATGTCGTATCTAAACCGGATGCAACGGATACAGCAACGCATACCATGGACGTACCTACGGATGTGGAAAAGGGTATTAATGATTTAAAAGCATCCTACGATACGTTCCTATATATTTCAAAGCCATTTTCTAGCACGAATATTAATAATTTGTATGCTAAGGCTAAGATTTATGGACTTGATCCGGTGGCGCCGAGCAAGGCGCGCGTATTAGAGCTTGGCGCATCCTGCGGCGGTAATATAATCCCACAAGCGATGTACTACCCTACGGCGACTTTCACAGGCATCGACCTATCCGGCGTACAGGTGGAGCACGGCAAGGAGATCATCGAATCCATCGGCCTTACGAATGTGACGCTACTCGAAAAAAACATTATGGACGTGGATCCGAATTTCGGCACCTTCGATTACATCATCGTTCATGGTATCTGGTCTTGGGTACCGGACATGGTGAAAGACAAAATTCTCGATATTTGTAGCGAGAATTTATCGAGCCGTGGCATCGCTTATGTATCGTACAATACGTACCCTGGCTGGAAACGCTTGGAGCAATTGCGCGATATTATGTTGTACGCGGATAAACGGGCGGAAGATAAGGGTTTATTAGAACGCACGTTGTATACGAAGAGTGTGTTAAAGCTTGTAGCGGAAACGATGAACAGCGACGATCGTTCTCGGGCCCAATCCAATTACAAAATTAACAACATCAACCGCGTGTTGCAATCCAACGATTACTACGTGGCGCACGAGTACTTGGAAACATACAATGATCCAGTGTATGTATCCGATTTCATCGAACGGGCACGTCAACACGGCTGTGCCTATGTAGGTGACGAATCATTACAACGATCCTTCATTACCTGGCTTTCAGGAGACGTGGAAAAAAATATTTCCACCCTATCCAACGGCAATTATATTGACAAGGAACAGTTCTACGATTACGTGTACGACACGCAATTCCGCATGAGCCTATTGACGAAACTGTCCAACGAGGACAAGATCAACCACGACGAAACGGTAACCCAAGACATCTTGAACAGCCTGTACTTTATGGCGCCTTCTAGAAATGTGAAGGGCGTTCCTGAGGACTGGACCAATACCGTTCACATCGCTATCAAGGTGTTGATGGATACATTCAAGGAATTCACTGTTCAGGATATCGTCAACTATATTAGTTCCCACTATCCGGGCTATGTCATCGATGGCGACGTGTTATATCAACGTCTGTTCCTACTCATCGTGACTGACAACCTCAACATTTACGGGTCTTCCTATCCTCGCACGCCGTTTGTTGAAAATGAAAGCTACATCCCAGAGCGCTTTATTAAATACATCGAAACCATTGTGGAAAAAGGCGGCAACCAATACCTCACACCGGGTAACATGTACAACCAAGTGGACGAGGTCGTCGACAACGGCCTATTATATGTGATGAAACAATTGGCTAAACCAATCTCTCGGGCCGATTTAATCGCCAACCTCGACGAAAATCTAACTGTTAACCGCACCACCAAGGACGGCTATAACTACGTTGTACCGACCGAAGAATACATGGACGAAGTGTTGACACACATTGAAATGCTGGGGTACTTTGAGAAATAATTTGAATACGAAAACGAGGCAACGACCATATGTCCGTTGCCTCGTTTTGTTGTTTTTATAATATATAGTTTTAAAATGACACAAATACCATTACTCGTCATCTTGCTTGGTAAAATTCAAAAAAGGTATATGATACGGAGGAAATGGTGTCATAGATGTTAACATAGAAATAATTGGTCTAGAATAGCTTAATAGCAATGCTGGCGCATTAATCTCTAATAAGTTATCAACTTTATCACTATAGTCCTTCTCCCAACTAAATTGTGATAACATCTCAACTTGTGCTATAAATGGATATTTATCACTTTCCTCGCCAACAGTAATAGTAAATTTTACAAATGTACTACAATCCTCAATATCACTATGATCAATTTGATACTTAAATGGGATTTCTATATTATTCATAGATTCTGGCGTATTATTTTTTATGAACTCATCATTAATTGATAAGTAACTTGATTTTAATATGGGTGGCGAAAACTGAAGTTTACTCTTTTCCATATGTAACCTCTTAATTACGATGCAGTTTTAGTAATATATTGTACAGGTTGTTTATAAACGCTAGATTTAAAATCATATCGTTTATCTATCTTTGAAAAAGGTATAGCTACTCTATCTGTATTATTAATAACTGAAACTGTCTTAGAATCAATAAATTTTTGATATAAACTCTTAGTTGTATTATCATGAGTTTTATTATGTGCCAATTGCACTAATAGATTCTCTTCATTATCTGCTTGTTTTAAATCAAATATATCCTCAAATATATGACTTAATTCCTCCGCAGTCATTTGTTCCAAACGTTCAAGGAACTCCTTTTCATATTGGGCTATATTCACTCTTACTCACCTCTTCTAATGAATCATAATTAATACAACAATCATCTTTTATACACACCTGCATTTGTGTAGGCTTAAATCTGAAAGCTTGTTTAGCTTTTTGTTTTGGTACTTCATATGGGCAAATCACTAAATCATAAGGTTTTATCCGATACATAAGATCCAGTACGTACCCTTCACTGGCATGTTCCTTAAGTCCATCTTTTAATTCAGGAAAATGACTTACTATAACCTTATACAATTTAGGATTTTTTCCGGCTAAGGCTTCTAAAACATGACTCAACATACCATAAACAGAATCTCTATGCTTAGTAATCGTCAAATCAAAATATGTTGCTGACTCTATTCTCGCCTTTAATACTCGAATATTATACTTTTCGTTGGAATAACGAGCTCTTGCGAAAAATAAGGCTTGAAGTACATCGTCTTTAAAAAAATAAATTCCTCTCCCTAGCCACTCTGAACTCTTTTTAGATGGTTTAAAATGTCGTTCCTCTAAAATCTGTTTTGCATACCCACATTTAGTTCCATGGTATCCTATAAAATGTATAGACTCCATAGTATGCATCCTTTTTGAACAATACTAAATAATTGTAGTCGCAAAGTCAAAAGTTATACTCGTCCAAACTATGATAATTTATTGTATTCTATACATGTCACATTAATCTTACATGAAAAAATAATGAAATACAATTTAAATTTACGTGAATTTTCCCCATGTTATAATACTAAAAATATAAAACCGATACAAACTCTACTACTAATCGCTAGAGTTCGTATCGGTTTTCTCTCTATATATTATTTTTTATTCACTCTAACCCGTTCAATTGTCGGTTGTCCTTGGCTATTTTTAGCCACTGTGTCAACGCGGAACAATGCCATTTCAGGGCTGAATTCTGTTACCAGTTGTTCGTCTACTTGTACGCCGTTTTGAAGGGCACGGTATACGATTTCTGCAAATTCGTAGCGAGTTAACAAGCGATCACCACCAAATGTACCATCTGGGTATCCTTCTACTAAACCACGACGGGATAGGTCACTCACTGCTTCATATGCCCAGTGGTTGCTAGCCACATCTGGGAACAATGTAGTGCGGTCTGCTTTCATATGCGTACCTGCCACATCGTTTAAGAGGGTTGTTAATTTTTGAATTTGTGCATTTTGAAGAGCTACGGTTTTCTTAAGTTCTAGCACTTCTTTACCGATGGCCACGCGAGAACGAGATACATTGCTATGAGCACCAACTTTCACAGAAAGACCTGCATTCACAACAGTTTCCCCATTACCTACAGTGGAACCTACGCTCAATTGAACGTCCTCGTTAGGACGATAGAATGCACCGAGTGCAGCAGCATTACCATTATGGTAATGACCATAGCCAGCCGCAAAGTCCCATTTTGCATCTGGATCAAAGTCGAGCGGATGAAGGGCCGCCAAGGCAGCCGAACCAGCTACGGCCTTGTTAACGCGTTTATCTAAGCGGGATACATCTTTTTTAAGATTCGTTACATCCCCTTGAACGTTGACAGTATTGTATGCATTCACGGATATCATGTCATGTAATCGTTTAAGTTGTGCCACATTCACCGCATCAGTATCATTTGTACCAGCTGCAACGGATGTGATTTGACGCGTTACGTCATTCGCTACATCACCAACGGACACAGCAGAAGCCGTTGATTTCCAGGTAGCAGATGTATCGGTAGATGGCGCATTAGTAAGGATATCATAACCAACTGCACCGGCCGCTACTGTTGCTTTAGAACCACTACCGAGTGCTACACCACCTTCGATAGATACGTCTGTGTTATGACCAAGGGCCACTGCATCGTGAACTGCTGTTGTCGTTCCATTGTCGCTAGAGCCGATAATAACGGTATTATTAGCACCTGTTACGGTACGGTTATCGCCGACGATAACTGTATTCTTTGCATCGGACACGGTATTCTTCGATCCGATAACCGTCATATGTTGCACCTTAGTCCCAGTATTGCCAACACCGAGGGCTAAATTGTCCTTGCTTTGGTCACCACGTACGCCCGTAACAGTATTATTTACACCAATCATGGATGTGCGCAATGTGTAGTCTGCCTTATTGCCGCCACCAAATGTCATGGTAGCACCAGCACCATTAGAGGATGTAACAGCAGTTTTTAATTTGTCTGCAAAATCCTTCGCGGACGTAGCACTTTCACCAGGCGTACTGAACGAAGCACTAGAATTAGTGATTTCATTACCTGCACCATATACAAGAGCACCATTAGAATTCGCTACACGGTTGGCAACGCCAGTAATAGCCGTTGCTACACCAGCTGTGGAACCACCACTTGTAGATTCAATACTATTGAAAGCACCATTTACGGTAGCCCCAAAGTTTTGAGTAGGTGTTGAGAAACGACCACCTGTGTAGGAGGAACTAATGACATTGTATGTACCTGTAGTAGTGGTAAAAGCACCATTGCTAAAGCTATTAGCACCGACTGTTGTTGCATAGACGTTTAAACTGGCACCACGCGTACCATTATTATCTGTATCTATCGTAGTATCGCCAATAGCACCACGGTAGTTATGGGAACCAATCATGGTACTACCTGTACGAGCAAATGTGTTATTACCAATCGCAACAGAACCCACTACCTTAGATGGATCTGCCGGTACACGAGCAGAGGACCAAAAGCTACCAGAATATGATGTTTGCCCCATGCCCACAGCTGCTTCTGCACCACCTGCCATATTTTCAACATGCGCATTGGCACCAATAGCTACGCTGCCATTTTGACCAACATAATTCTCAACCTTTGCCTTGTTGCCCACTGCAATATCTTGCGTATTGTTAGCACTACTGCTAGTCCCATAAGCAACACCATTACCAGCACCTACCGTAACATCCGCTGCACTAGCCACACATAAACTGGATAACAACATACCATTAATCAATATCGCCAATAAGCGTTTCCGTTTGTTCATAAGCTTCCCTCTCCATTTACAAACAAATACATAATACGATCTCTCACTCATCATTTATTCATGATGTTTACATGAATTATATTATCATATTTTAAATATTTGTAAATAGTTTGTTTATAATTATCTTAAATTTATTAACAGATTTATAAGATAATTAATATAATAAAAAACGGATAGCTAATCACAATGGACTAACTATCCGCTTATATACTGAGGTTTTTATGAATGATCTGTTTATATTATACAGCTATCTGAGTATCTCAATATTATCTGTTATTCAATTTTTGTACGAGCATATCTACTGTTTCTTGTAACTTTTTATTTTGAGCCTCCAATGTATCAACCCGTTGTTCGAGAGCATTATAGGACGCAGGAGAGATTTTTTGTAGCGTTTTGTTTTCACCGAATTTATAGGATACACCAAGGTTGGCCATGATGTGGTCATTAACGGTAGCACCGGCTGTGAGGAGCAAGTTTTCCTTTGGATAATACCCCACACCGAGGGCTAGCGCATTAGCATCTTTATAGTGGCCAATACCGCCCATCACTTGTACTCGATTATCTGGATCAAATTGCATTGGATGTAATGCAGCTAGTGCCGCAGCACGAGCATCGCCTTTATTGGCCTCTTTTCCAATATTGCTAATTTTGTTATATAGATTATCGATTTGTTGATTTGCACCATATAATTGGGAACCATTGATAGCATCCGTAGAATCCGCGCTTACGCGGCCTGCCGCTACATGAGTGATGGTCCGTTCTTGATTGGTAGCGCCTACGGATACGGTGGATACCGGTGCAGTGCCGGCAAAGTTAACGGTGCCACCTGCATAAGTATAGCTTGGGGTGTTCACCACATCACTACTTTCAGCAGTGGAATGACTACCAAGCACAACTGCATTATTCAAAGTCGTATCTACGTGGTCACCTAAGACATAGGTATTATTAGCCGTCACATGATTATAGGCGCCAACAACAGCATTGCTTTCACCTTTTAACTCTGCATTATGACCTATGCCATAGTTAAAGTTGCCATCCACTGTTGAATTAGAGCCAATCAACACCGTATTATTACCCTTACTGTCTCCGGCTTGGCCTGTGCCAAGCCATACGTTTTTATTACCAGTCGCACCAGAACCAGCGAAGGAACCGATGGCAATCGTATTGGATATAGTCGAATTAAATCCAGCGGCAAAATTACCGAGGAAATTATAATCGCCCTTACCGTTTAAAAAGGTCTTTGAACCTAGTGCAACATTGGCACCACCACTGGATCCATTCAACGATATCCGGCCAATGGCAATATTATTGCCCTTTGCATTAGGATCGTTAGAGTTTTGATATGGATTGCCATTAGTAGTACCGGCATCACCACCAAGGGTTACATTGTCTGAATAGGTAAATTTAGAATTTCCTGATACACCAATATTATAGGCTACACCACCAGTTGAAACGATAGGTGTATCAGCGGCTTGCACTAGGCCTATAGAAGATACACTAAACACACTCATCATTGAAACAATACATAATTTTGTTGCGTAATTCATATTACGACCCTCCCACACTTTCAAAATGTGTTGCTATACTCCCGCTAGCGTTCTCGAGGCACCATAAATTTCAGCCACCACATAAGGGTTCCCGCAGGTACTCAATTTGGCGAGTATCCGTTTCGTATAATCTAGATGTTCTAACAAAGCATCGCGTAGTTTGCGTTGCACGTGGTCAGGGGAATGAAATACGAGTATAGGATCAAAGTCTCCTATGATGATATACGTTGTATGTGGTTCTGGTCCTGGCTCAATGCGGTATTGAAATGGAATGATAACGTTGAATAAACCATATACCACATCACGCCCGATGGGTTTGCGCGATTTCAGGCTCGCAAAAGTCATGTTCGGACTCATCGTTCTAGGGTCCGTATACATCGGCTTTGACCGCCTCGACGATTGAACGCCGTTTGCTAGAACTCCCTCGTGGTGCGCTACTTCTCTCAATACCATCTTAATGGATTTATGGATGATTTCACGCCGACCATCTACATAGTAACACGCGGTACAATCACCGCCGTCAATATAGATTGGGATCAAGCAACATATATGGTGATCTACATCGCCATATATTGCATTTGGGTTACAAGAAATTAATTCGTTATTACTTACATTTGCACACGTTGTATTCAACATTATCTTAACCTTTCTGTAAGATTAATAAATAGTCAGTAATAAAATAAGGAATTCCTCTTGTAAAAGCTTATAAATAACACGTGTTATAGTAGGTGCTTTAGCAGCACTTATGAGTTAATTGTATACCTATAATTACAAACTGTAAATATATAAATTAAAAAATATTTTAGATTTTTTAAAGTTACTTATAACTATGCATATTTTGCATATCTTGCATATCGAATTCTTTGTTATCCGCTACCATCATATAGTACCGCAATTGGTCGATGGCCTTTTTATGGCGTTGTTGCACAGCCTGTCTAGACTGATGTGTTTCACAGCCTATGTCTACGCAGCTCTTGCCATCTCGATATAGGGCATACAATAACTGTTGTTGCTGCCGTGGCAATTTTCTGAAAGCAGACCACAGACGATTGCGCAATTCGTCTTCTGTCACTGTACCGACAATATCTCGTTCAAGATCCACATCGCTAGGGAACTGATCCATCGCTGGCTCTGATACATCATCACCGGTGCATAGAGGCAAGGTCAACTCGTGGCGCCACTGATGAGCTGATTGTTTATAAAAATTAAGATAACCATAATGAATGGCTGCTTTCACATAGCCGGAAAATGGTACCTTTCCCGATGTGTGAAAGCTATAGATGGATTCGATAAAGATGATCCACAGAAATGATTCGACGTCATCCGTCATCACAGCCGTACTACATCGGCTCGCATACCGCATGATAAGCGGCCGATAGCGTCGGCATAGCTCGATTTGTGCCGCATCAATAGTCAATTCCTCGATGGGCCACACTGCTCGTTCCGTACTGAGCACCGATACACGACGTTCTTGGCAGACGCGCACTAAACTAAGGTCTGTCACCGCTTGTAACACCTTTTGGGGACAAACCACATGTTTCACGTTCATATTCGTTCCTTTCTGCCTAGGCTTACTTGGAATATACACCCAATTGAGTATTTAGACAAATGAGAAATTCCGCCATAAATGCATACATTTACAGCGGAATTTTTGTTGTTACATATGTATTTGTGTATAATTACAAACCTATTTCAGAAAAGTACGCCAATTTAGATCAATTTTACATAGCTGCATGAATTTGAATCGATCGTTGTACAATGAGCGAGTTCGAATCAATTACAAGTCGCACGAATTCGAATTCATTTCACTAAAACGATTGTATTAAGCGAGTGTATCTAACACAGGTTTTGCAATAGTATCGTAAATATATTGCCCTTGACCACAATTAATTTCCTCAAGATTTGGGAACACGAACTGGTACCAAAATTGGAACATAGTATTCACAAAATGGTAATCTGCGTAACGTAATGGACCACGGCTACCACCTTGAATACGTCCAATAATTTCCATATCTAAGAGGTCGGCCATACGGGTTGCAAAGGTACCACTCTTAAGCTCACTGGCATGACATAATTCTGTATAGAACGGCTTATCCAGTTGTGCCAACGCATAGAGAATCGCATTAGCGGCGCCTACATTACGAATGTAGCGCATAAGTAATCGTTGTGGTTCCGTACATAATATGCCTTGTGGTCTGAAGAATAGACGCACAATATTTTCATCTACCGATAAGGCGGGATCTATATGCACGAGGTTCCCCGGCATACCGCCTGTTACGTGATATAGCTTAGCAATGTCTTCATCCGTATAGTCCCAACCTAATGCTCTCACATCATCAAGTGTGAACGGATTGACCTTGAAATAATTATGAATGTAGGCTGCAATTAAGCTTGATTCGCCCAAGATTCGCCCTTTTAATTCGTCCACATGGGTTCCCATGAGGAGTACGAATACTTTACCATGGTCACGATAGGTTTCCATCAAGTCACGCAATATGATAGGCGCTTGTGGAACCGTATCCACAAATGAAGGATAATCATCTATGATGAGCATGATCCGCTTGTCAAGACTTGCTTGAAAAACGCCACGCAATGCATCCTCTAAAGTCTTAAAAGACCCTGATGGCACCTTTAGTTCTCTCTCAATTGATTGAATATGAATGGACTCATTCGCCAAGCGACCAAGCAGATATATGGTATGACCCTTGCCTAATCGAGCCTGTAACGCTCTAGCGATATACGTTTTACCAACGCTGTAAGGACCGTGTACAACACTCATTTCCATGCGGTCCTGATTGTATAGTTCCATTATGGCATCAATGACCGCCTCATGGTTACTACATTTCATATAAGATCTCACCTCCCTTAAAATAGTTCTCAGGAGTTTATTAT
>OAVP01001195.1_pt1 | contig 10130 bp, 12 predicted proteins | sample 1495311 | NCBI WGS metagenome assembly OAVP01 (sample SAMEA2580102, study PRJEB22360) | human gut metagenome | biome: human gut; feature: human-associated habitat; material: faeces | place: Denmark | collected 2008/2010
CATTTGAAGAGAAGTATGGCTCCCAGCTGGAGCTGATATTTCGTTTTATCGATCGTGCGCTGGCAATTGGCGTGCTGGCCTGATTTTGTGGAGAAAGTTGATGCGTGATATGTATGAAGTATTGGACCGCTGGGGAGCATGGGCTGCAGCAGATAACAGTGGTGTGGATTGGCAACCGGTAGCCGCTGGCTTCAAGGGGCTTTTACCTCATGGCAAAAAGTCCCGGATTCAGTGTGATGATGACGAAGGCATTATGATAGATAGTTGTGTGGCTCGGTTGCGCAAGTATAAACCAGAGGAATATGAGCTAATTATAGCTCATTTTGTTATTGGTATTTCGCTTAGAACTATTGCGAAGAAGCGAAAATGTTCGGACGGTACGATTAGAAAGGAATTGCAAACTGCTTTAGGTTTTATTGAAGGGTGTTTTTATTTCATAAAATAGAAGTGCGAGTTTTTGTGGCTGGATTTTATATTGTGTGTTGTTTTTATATGTTTGAAAATATATATGCGTGGCTAATGATTTTGGTATTGGTTGAGTAATAAACAAGAGTTGTTAATAATATAATTTTTTGATAATATAAAATCACTCATCAATAATCATGATGAGAATTTTTTTAACATGACATTTATAAGTGATTTGTCTTTTATTTCTATATTTTACTAAGGAGTGTGCATGAATAAGAAACAAAGAATTAATTATTTTTATGATAAAACTACTTCTTGGAATTATTTAAATACCATTTTTCTTACCCAATATTTTATGGCATGTAGTATGAAAGCTAATTTGAAAATGACAAAACCTAAAAAGACTAATGGGGTTTTAAATTCGAATTCCGGTAGTCAAGTTTTTTGATAGGTAAATTCCTGCTCGTTTTAATTATTTGAGATATATTGCAGCAGAGGTAGAGAACCACCCTGTTACGGGTGGTTTTTAATTATATCAAAAAAGTGGCATTTTAATGTCCTATGCGGTTTAACGTATTAAAGGCATCACTAATCTTGGGTGTGAGAATTAATTTTCTTTTAATGCCAATGTTTTTTGCTAACTCTTTCAATGCTTCTTCTTCAGTTCTTTTTAAATCATAGTTACTTGTTATAATTTGATTAATCTTGAAGAAAAGAGATTCTTGAACAACTTTGTTTTGTATCTTTGCTAAATCGTTAGCTAATTGTATAACCATTTCATCTTTAATATCCATTAAGGTGAAAGTTAAAATAGCCTTTTCTACAGGATTGCTATTTGAGTCTTTTGATTCAGTAATAATGTTTGCAATACGTGGTTTTTTCGAGCTTAAGTCATTGCTCATAATAAACTGTATGTTATTTGGGATCATTGAGCGAACTAAAGACAATACTAGTTTAAACATTTCAAAAACTCGTTGTCTTTCGTTATCGGTTAATTTATCCTCTTGCATTTTCTTTTCTAATGCAGGGAGTATTACTGGAAGAACAAATGAATCATCCATTAGTACTAGTGACGCTTTCATGTAAAAAACATAACCCTTTACAAGGTCATTAAATATATTTAATATATTTTCTCTTTCCATAGATAATTCAGTACTACGGAATACCCTTGCATAAAGAGATAAAGTGTTAATAAGATCATGTAACAGATTATTATTACCTTCCGCTCTAACATTTGATATATTAGCTTTTTTATCTTTATCAGATAAAGGTGATAATTCATCTAGTCGCGCGTCATCTTTTTCTCTATCTGCACGGAGTGATTCTATCTTTTTTTCGAAATCATCTTGGGTTGATACCATATCTAAAATAGAGAAAGTATTAGAGTCTTCAATCTTTATATCTTCAATATTTATTCCCTTATCTTCGAGCATTCGTTCAGATAAAGAAGATTTGATTGCATTAGTCTTCTTTTTAAGTAAGTATAATAAATCAAGACTAGATGAGTTCTGCGATGAATAGTATTCAATAACTTTATGTAGATGTAGATAATTATTATCGGATAAAATTTCTTTCTTTAGCTCTTCGTTATGCTTCATGAAATAAGCGATGGAATAGTATAAAAAGCAAGGCTGCGAGAAAATCACATTACATAGCTCTTCTTTCAATATTCCACATTCTTTTAATGGTTTTATATAGTCTTCTACTTGATAATCATGCATGGTATCTCTATTGAAAATTATTGCAGTCTGCAGAAGATCATTATTTGAAATAAAATTACATTTGTTTTTGAATAATGTAAATCCTAAATATCCAAGAAAATGCCGAAGTTCTTTAAATTGTGGCTTATTAGGCGGAGTATCCATAAAATGTTTACGAAGCAAAATTTCTATGAAGTTTTCTATAATATCAGACTCACTTAATATTCCTTTAACGTCATGATCAACTTCATAAATAGCTAAAAGCATTGAGTATGTAAAATAATTATGAGGAAGTTGCGAATTGTTGATTGTTCGCGTGATTTCTTTGTATATTATATTTTGTGATGTTGTGTCGTGCCATCTTGATACAATATCGCGAACATTAGATCTGCGTAATGAACCTATAGCAATTGCATGAAATTTAGCTTTGCTTTCATCTGATAATATTTTAACTACCAGATCTGAATTATTATAGCCAGCAGTTACGATAAATCTACATTCTTTGAATTTTATAAAAAAATCAGAAATTACACATTGTTCTTTTGTATTTATATTGTCCAGATTATCAATATATATAACACATCTTCCCTCATGTAACATTTTTTTAATTTTTTCTTCAAAAGATGTGGTCGAATCTGCATTGAAATATTGTGTACATAATGCGCTTACAATTGTATTTAAGCTATTTAATTCAATTGCATTTAAATCTAAGAAAAATGCAAAGTTACTGAAGTCTTTGCAGGCCTGTTTTTCTAGACTCTTAATGAATAGGTATTTTAAAAGAGATGTTTTACCTGAGCTATGGTTTCCTACAATCACAAGGTTGTTTCGTCCTTCTAGTAATTCTTGTGTGGACTTAATCTCCATAGAAGGCATGGCTCCAAGAGCAAATTCAAGGAAATTTGGTTCAGTAAATAGAGTTCTTAGACTTTTTTTCTTTTCATCAGAGATTCCAATGTTAATTAATAAATCCTTATCAGTTTTCTCTAGAATCTCATTAGATAATGTTGCAAATTTTTCAGAGTCAAAAGTTAGAGTTTTCTCAGTGGTGAAATCAAAAACACCACCATTTCCTCTTTCTTCCCATGGTTCATAGTATGTTTTTTCTTTATTATATTTTCTATAAAAAATTCTTCCGTCTGATATGACATTTGAACTATTAAAATTTATTAATGAATAGCCTGATACATTTTCACTAGTATCCAAAGTTCCTGCTTGCAAAAAGAGGGTGATGTTTTCACAAAAACTAGATTCTAGTTTTTGTTTAAAATCATGCATATGACCAAAAAAGAACATTGAAACTTTTTTTTCAATAAATGTTGAAAAAATGTCACGATCATTCTTATTCAACCAATCTAAAGGATGATGGCATAATAATATTATTTTTGCATCAGAAGGTATTTTGGCACGATTGATAAAATCAATTTGCTTTTGGGTAATTCGTAAGTTACCAATATCATTATCATCCATAGCTAACCATGCGCTATTTACGCTAACGACGTATAATTTGTTTGTTACTTTAAAGCATGTAATCATGCGTCCAGATTGTTCAACATCAGAATGATGATCTAATATTGTTTTATTATATTCACAGTACTCGTAGAGACGTTCCCATGAATACTCTCCATTATTTATCATATCAAAGTATGATGATATGAAATTTTCGTCCGAACCAGTTCGCAGTTGTTTTTCAAGTGGATGAACTTTACTTCTGTCCACATCATGATTGCCTGGGGTTATAAAAATGTTTTTTTTACTGATGTTCAGCTTTTGAATAAGTGGAGAGAGGAAATGTTCATCAAATAGTTGAAATTGCTCTTTGGTTCCAGAAAACGTTAAATCCCCAGTAAAAAAAATGGCATCTATCTGGAGGTTGTTTTCTTTACTTAATGAATGTATATCATTAACTAATACTGTGACCAGTTCTTTGGCTTTCTTCCAGTGAAAACCATATTTTTTTGAGTCTGATAAGTGTAAGTCGGATAAGTGTACAATTGATTTCATGCTATTCCCTTTAAACAACAGGATTATCAAAAAATATTGCTTTTACATTTGGTGTGAGAAAGGTAAGTAATTATAAAAAAATCTTAACGCGTACGCAAAAAGTATTGTATCGTGTTAAGAGTGGTTACTTCGCCACACAGCTTAAACCCGCGTCGAGCGGGTTTTGTCGTTTCTGGGGCTGGGGATTCGTTGGTTCTGGCCTATTCCGCAGTTATCCATTGGTTCGGCTTCTTTGACGTTTCCGCTTCTGATTTGCGGTACATGATGTTCCCTCAATTTGCACCTGCTGTATCAGCGAGGTGAGAGATAACTACAAATGCCTCATAACCCAAATACCTGGTTGGAGTTGGTCCAGAGCTGGTGGCGTGGAGACACACCGCTGGGCGCAGTGATTATGTCGATCGTTATGGCTGGTTTGCGCATTGCCTATTTTGGCGGTGGTGGTGGCTGGAAGCGAAAAACACTCGAAATTCTACTCTGTGGCGCTCTGACGCTGACTTTTGCATCCGCTCTTGAGTATGTCGGATGGCCTAAATCGCTTTCTGTTGCCATTGGTGGTGGCGTTGGGTTGATCGGTGTCGATGCTATTCGTGGGGCTGCAATGAGAGTAATCGGTAATAAGTTTGGTGGCTCTAAGGAGTAATTTATGCAGGTACTAAATTCCCAGCGTAAAGCTTTCCTCGATATGGTGGCATGGTCAGAAGGAACGGATAACGGACGGCAGAAAACCAGAAATCATGGTTATGACGTCATTGTAGGCGGAGAGCTATTTACTGATTACTCCGATCACCCTCGCAAACTTGTCACGCTAAACCCCAAACTCAAATCAACAGCAGCCGGGCGCTACCAGCTTCTTTCCCGTTGGTGGGATTCCTATCGTAAGCAGCTTGGCCTGAAAGACTTCTCTCCGAAAAGCCAGGACGCTGTGGCACTGCAACAGATTAAAGAGCGTGGCGCTTTACCGATGATTGATCGCGGTGATATTCGTCAGGCTATCGACCGTTGCAGCAATATCTGGGCTTCACTGCCGGGCGCTGGTTACGGTCAGTATGAACATAGAATCGGTGACCTGATTGCCCGATTTAAAGAGGCTGGTGGGGTGGTAAATGAAGTTGAGTTATAAGTTGGCTATCTCTGCTTTCTTCTTTACTGTCATTGGCTCTTTCATCTGGTCAGCGAATTACTACTACAGCAAATATCAGCATGAAAAGAAACGTGCTGATGAGGCTGTACAAAATGCTGAATCGGCAACTGCCATTACCAATAACGTCCTGCAATCAATACAAATCGTAAATACAGTTCTGGAGGCTAACCAGCATGCAAAACAGCAGATCGCACTGGAGTCACAGAGAACCCAGGAAGATATCAAAGTGGCTGTTGAGAATGATGATTGCGCTTCCCGTCTTGTTCCTGCTCGTGCAACTGAGCGGCTGCGCCGGTACGCGGACAATTTACGTGCCAGTTCCGGCGGTACCACTACCGGCGAACCTGACCGCTGAAACCCCACAGCCAGCTATTCCTGATCCGCTGACTTACAAAGATAGTCTGGATTTAAACGTGAGCCTGCTGTCAGTGCTGGCTGCCTGTAATAGGGATAAGGCTGATATTCGTAAAATTGAAGCAGAGAAGAGTGAGCCATGAAGCAGTAAAGTGGAAAGACCGCAGCAAGAAGTGCCTGTTCAGCATTAATGAAGATGTCCAAAATACCTAAAATAGCGAGTAGCCACATGCACGTCAACTACGAGCGTGTGGCCAGCATAACGTTGTATAAACTAAGTGATAGCAGAGCTCAATATACGTATACTGAGAGAACTATTTCTATTTGAGAACTGAAAATGACGGACTATACTTTTTTTTACTGGATAGAGATGCTTCTTAAAGAAGGCAATGTTTTATTTATTGTTCTTGCTTGTTTGATTGTCTTTTTTACTTTAAAAAAAGAAATAATAATGGTTTTAGGTCGTCTTAATACAGTTAAGCTAGGTGACTATGAGATTAAATTTAAAAAAGAAATGTTTGAAATAGAATCTAAAAGTATAGAGGTTATTAAAAATTTACCTGGAACAAATCCTGTCCTGCCGACACAACTCATTGAGAATTTCAATATTTTTGAGAGTCTTGCTAGTACTCAGCCTAATGTTGCTGTACTTTCAGCTTGGCGCGAATTGGAGTTAACCGCTATAACGCTTGCATCTAAAAAGGGGATTGAGATCAACGGGACATCTTTAGGGCGGGCTTCAGGTATCGCTGCCTTGAAAAATGTCCAATCTGCAAACAAAATTTCTAGTGACATTGTTAAGCTCTATGAAAAAACAGGAGAGTCTATTAAGCCTATATCCCAAGGAAAGCTCTTATGTACTCAGGAAGATGCTTTGGCATTCTGTAAGAATGCAAAAAGACTTAGCAATTATTTAACATCCATATTTTAGTATGTATCCATAGAGCATCCATTATTATTGGAGTAGTCGTTACAGCAGGCATTCACTGAGTGCCTGCTGCTGAACTCTAATAGCAAGATGGAGAATCTGCATTAAATTTTTGAGAGAGATTACTTATTTCATTCACTCCCTTATGATTAAGTAATCGCCTAATATTTTCTGGAGCCTTGAATATAAATGGGCCTTTTAGATCCTCGATGATTCCTCCTGCGACGCAGATCAAATGCTTGAAATCAACATCTTCAATTGTGGGCTTGGAGTCCAGATTATCGCTTGTCATTTAAAAACATCCTTTCTTGCCATTAGCAGCATTGAGCATGTTATGGAATCTGTAATTTAGGATGCTGGTACTACCAGTATTTTTTTGTTTCATTTTGTGTATCACCTCATTTACGAGGGGAGCCTATCATGCCACCACGAACACCAAAAGCCTGCCGTGTTCGCGGCTGCCGCTCTATAACCACAGACCCGTCAGGCTACTGCGAAAGCCACAAAAGCGAAGGCTGGAAGCAGTACAAACCTAGACAATCCCGTCACCAGCGCGGCTACGGTTCGAAGTGGGATGTTATCCGCGCGTGCGTGCTGAAGCGTGATAAAGGACTGTGTCAGTTATGTCTGCGTGCTGGTGTGGTGCGTGAGGCGAAAACCGTTGACCACATCATCCCTAAAGCGCATGGCGGCACTGATGCCGACTGTAATCTGCAGAGTCTGTGCTGGCCTTGTCATAAGGCGAAGACGGCCCGTGAACGGCTGAAGTGATAATAATTCTCAACTGTCTGATGGGAGGGGCGGGTCAAATCTCTGTGACCTGACGTCTTCCGGACTGCCCGCCCCATCGTTTTTTTATACCCGCGAAAAATGAAATTTAACCAGGAGTGCCGCATATGGCTGGAACGGCGGGGCGTTCCGGGCGTCGCCCCAAGCCAACGGCGCGCAAGGCGCTGGCCGGAAACCCCGGCAAGCGAGCCCTGAACAAAGATGAACCTGTTTTTACGCCCATCAAAGGTGTTGAGCCACCGGAGTGGTTCGCAGAAGAAAATCTCCCTCTCGCCACGATCATGTGGCAGCTGACAACCAAAGAACTCTGTGGTCAGGGGCTGCTGTGCGTGACTGACCTCGCGGTGCTTGAGCGTTGGTGCGTGGCCTATGAGTTCTGGCGACGTGCCGTGAAAAATATTGCCAGCCAGGGCAACACCATTACCGGTGCAATGGGTGGCAGGGTCAAAAACCCGGAGCTGACCGCCAAGAAAGAACAGGAGTCCGAGATGAGCAGCACGGGGGCAATGCTCGGACTCGACCCCAGCAGCCGCCAGCGTCTGATTGGCCTGGCGGGGCAGAAGAAAGCCACTAACCCGTTTCTGAAAATCATCGAGTCATGAGCCGGAAATCTTACCCCAACGTAAATGCAGCCAATCAGTATGCCCGTGATGTCGTGCGCGGAAAGATTGTGGCCTGCCAGTTTGTGATTCAGGCCTGCCAGCGCCATCTTGATGACCTGATGGCGGAAAAAAGTAAGTCGTTTCGTTACCGCTTCGACAAGGACCTGGCTGAACGGGCCGCGAAATTTATTCAGCTGTTGCCGCACACCAAGGGTGAGTGGGCATTCAAACGGATGCCCATCACGCTGGAGCCGTGGCAGCTATTTGTGATCTGCTGTGCGTTTGGCTGGGTCAATAAAGGCACCCGGTTGCGCCGCTTCCGGGAGGTGTATACCGAAATCCCCCGTAAGAACGGCAAATCAGCAATCTCTGCCGGTGTTGCCCTGTATTGTTTTGCCTGTGATAACGAGTTTGGCGCGGAAGTGTATTCCGGTGCCACGACAGAGAAACAGGCGTGGGAAGTCTTTCGCCCGGCGCGACTGATGTGTAAACGCACACCCATGCTGACGGAAGCGTTCGGGATTGAGGTTAACGCCTCAAACATGAACCGTCCGGAGGATGGCGCGCGGTTTGAACCGCTGATCGGTAACCCTGGTGATGGTTCATCACCCCACTGTGCGGTGGTGGATGAATATCACGAGCACGCCACCGATGCGCTTTATACCACGATGCTTACCGGGATGGGGGCGCGACGTCAGCCACTGATGTGGGCCATCACCACCGCCGGGTACAACATTGAGGGGCCGTGCTACGACAAGCGGCGGGAAGTTATCGAGATGCTCAACGGTTCGGTACCCAACGATGAACTGTTTGGGATCATCTATACCGTTGATGAAGGTGACGACTGGACCGACCCGCAGGTGCTGGAAAAAGCCAATCCAAATATTGGCGTGTCGGTTTATCGCGAATTTTTGTTAAGTCAGCAGCAGCGTGCGAAAAATAACGCCCGTCTGGCAAACGTCTTTAAAACAAAACACCTCAATATCTGGGTGTCGGCGCGTTCGGCGTATTTCAACCTGGTGAGCTGGCAGAGCTGCGAGGATAAATCACTGACCCTTGAGCAGTTCGAGGGGCAGCCGTGCATTCTGGCCTTTGACCTGGCGCGTAAGCTGGATATGAACAGCATGGCGCGACTTTATACCCGCGAGATTGACGGTAAAACGCATTACTACAGTGTGGCCCCGCGTTTCTGGGTACCGTATGACACGGTGTACAGCGTCGAGAAAAATGAAGATCGCCGGACAGCCGAACGCTTTCAGAAATGGGTGGAAATGGGCGTTCTGACTGTTACCGCTGGTGCGGAGGTGGATTATCGCTACATCCTCGAGGAGGCCAAAGCGGCGAACAAAATCAGCCCGGTCAGTGAGTCACCCATCGACCCCTTCGGGGCGACCGGGCTGTCGCATGACCTTGCTGATGAAGACCTGAACCCCATCACCATCATTCAGAACTACACCAACATGTCCGATCCGATGAAAGAGCTGGAAGCGGCGATTGAATCGGGGCGCTTTCATCATGACGGCAATCCCATCATGACCTGGTGTATCGGCAACGTGGTCGGCAAAACCATTCCGGGTAACGATGATGTGGTGAAGCCTGTCAAGGAGCAGGCGGAAAACAAAATCGATGGTGCGGTTGCACTGATTATGGCGATCGGTCGGGCAATGCTCAAAGAACCCGACGATTTCCTCTCATCTCTTGATCCGGACGATGCTCTCTTAATTCTATGAAATCACTAATTGCTGATGTTATCGGGCTGGCTGGTTTTGGCCTGCTTACGTGCGGGTTTTACCTGCAGTTTGGTATGGCTCCGGCTCTGATGCTGTCCGGCGGTTTACTGCTGGTGGGCGCACTGGCTATGGCCAGAAGGGGGACGCGTGCTGCTTGATGCTCTGTTCAGAAGTAAATCACTGGAGAATCCTTCCACCCCGATAACCAGGCGGCGAATACTGCACAGGACAGCGGAGCATCGCTGCTGATTGGTCATGCCAATAACGGTGCAGAGATTGTTGCCAACAGTCTGGTGCTGATGCCGTCGGCAGACTATGCACGCCAGATTTGTGGTGCGGGAAGTCAGCTGGCGCGTATGGTCGAGGCTTATCGCCAGACCGACCCGTTTGGCGAGCTGTATGTGATTGCCGTTCCGGAAGCCACAGGCGCGGCGGCAACGGTTACGCTGACGGTGACCGGGGCGGCAACCG
>OAVP01001199.1_pt1 | contig 10092 bp, 7 predicted proteins | sample 1495311 | NCBI WGS metagenome assembly OAVP01 (sample SAMEA2580102, study PRJEB22360) | human gut metagenome | biome: human gut; feature: human-associated habitat; material: faeces | place: Denmark | collected 2008/2010
CTGCCTCATCGCGGGGCGTGGGGAATGAAACGCAAGCCGATGCCGCCAATGGCTCGTCCGGTAATGATGCGAACGGCGGCGCCGAAAACAGCAATGGACAATCCGGCGGCACACAGACGCTGACACTCAAACCGCGGAAGGTGGACTATCGCCGCATCGCCTCCAACTACGCCGCGGTCGCCTTCGTGGACGTCAGCCACTTCACCAACGGTGGAATCAAGGCCGACGGGCATATCATGCTTATGCGTATTGACGCCGAAGGCGCGGGTGTTGCGCTGAACGACGTATTCACCAACGTGCAGAATGTGTTCTCCGCCAGTGCTGGTGTTACCGTGACCGGTCCGGTGGCCGGACGTACACAATGGGAGACCATGATCAACGGCATGATGGCATTGTTGGTCGGTTTGATTGCGGTGGCTGTGCTCATCGCCTTGGTCGGTGTGGCGAACACGCTGAGTCTGTCGGTGATCGAACGCACACGCGAATCCGCCACCTTGCGTGCCATCGGCATGACGCGCGGCCAACTGCGGCGCTCGCTGGCGGTGGAAGCGTTGCTGCTTTCGCTCGTCTCCGGCGTGGTGGGAGTGGTATTGGGTACCCTGTTCGGCTGGCTCGGATCCTACATGGTGTTTAGTTTGTACGGCGACACCGTGTTCCCGTTCGAATGGGCCACCAACGGTGTGGTGCTCGGCGTCGCCGCGCTCGCCGCTCTGCTGGCCAGCGTGGCACCCGCCCGCCGGGCCGTCAAAACGCCACCAGTTGAAGCCTTGGCCGAAGCGTAGAGCAATAAGCTCCCTCATCAGAGGGAGCTTTTTTGTTACACCAGCCCGTTATCGTACGCGAAGACTACAGCCTGTACGCGGTCACGGGCGTTGATTTTGGCGAGGATATGCGCCACGTGGGTTTTGACGGTGGGAAGGGAGATAAAGAGCTTGTCCGCGATCTCCTGATTGCTCAGACCATGGGCGATCTCCACCAGCACCTCGCGTTCACGGTCGGTAAGCAGATCCAGTTCGGGATCGGTGTATGCTGGGCGTGACGTATTGGAACCGTCGGAAGCGGCTCCGGCAGGGGAGGGGATGCCGGTCATCGAGCCGGCACCGTTGCCGGCCGCACCGCCAGAGACGCCGCCGGCGGAACTGTACACGGCATCGGAGCGCGCGGCATCGCCGGTCAGCGAACCATGCTGCGCGTAACCGTCCTGCATCATCTTTTCGATGAGTCGCTTCGTGGCGGAAGGCGCGATAATCGCATTGCCTTGGAATACAGTACGAATCGAATTGAGCAACGTTTCCGGTTCGGTGTCCTTGAGCAGGAAGCCCGAGGCGCCGGCATTGATGGCCGCCATCACATACTCGTCCAAATCGAACGTCGTCAGAATGATTACGCGCGTCGGCCGGTCGTCAGCCGATTCGGCCGAGACAGTCGCGTCGCCCGGCGCGGCGGAGAGCGAGGTAATACGGCTCGTGGCCTCAATGCCGTCCATGCCGGGCATGCGCACATCCATCAGCACCACGTCGGGATGCAGGGATTCCGCCAACGCCACGGCTTGGGCGCCGTCGGACGCCTGCCCGACCACCTCCATATCCGGCTGCGAACCAATGACCATGGCAAAACCGGCACGCACCAGCTCCTGGTCGTCCGCAATAATCACGCGAATGCTTCTGCTCTCGTTCATGCTCTCCACTGTATCCGTTTCCTATCGGAGCGCCGCTCCATAAACACCCTGATTGTTCCCTGAGTTCTTATTGGGCAAGGCTCTCATCGGGGTAACGTTCCCGCGTGTTGCATCTGACTATCCAACGAAGCCGCCGGTCGCAACTGCATATCCGGCTGCACACCCTCATGGGTCTCGTCGCTGAACCCGGTTTCACGCAACACTTTCAACAGCTGACGCATACGAGCCAATGCGGCACGCCCCCGAGCGCCAATCGCGGCAAAAGCCTCTGCAATCTGCATACTATCAGGCGCAGGTTCGGCGTTGAGCATCACCAGTCCCTCATCAGCCTGCGCGATCACCGATTCCAGCGTGGTCAGTACTTCGGTTTGCATCGCCGCACTAATACGGTTGCGCTCTAAGTTGGCCGCCAGCACCTTTTGCCGCTCCTGCTCGGCTCGCAGCGCCTCCTCGCGTTGCAACAACACCAGAGCGTTTGCGCCACGCGAACGGCTCCATCGAGCCATCGCAATGCAGGCAAAACCGACCAACATGATTCCCACGCCCGGCAGCAAGCCGGACAAAACCAGCCTCCATTTTGAGAGCATGGAACTACCATCGGGCAAAAACAGATGGAACAGCTGACTGTATCCATTCCACCCAGCCATCACCTTGATGCCCGCAAGCCACGAATCGGCTGCCAGCGCCACGCTCACCCAGCGCCAAGCGGACTCTCGTCCATACAATACCGCCGAATACACGGATACCATCGCATACATATTGATGGTCAAAATCGATGGCAAGAACAACAGTTGCACAGCAGACAGCACCGCCATCGCCAGCGCGCTGCCCTCTGGGAAGCGGCGGCGGAACGCCAAAGGTGAAAGCATAATAATCGTCAGCGTTATAGTCGGCACGCGGTTCGGCGAATACGGGGCATTGCCGATCATTTGCAAATCGCCATACGTGGCGGAATCAAATAGCGCAATCAGCACGATAGTGGCGATAACGTCCATCAGAAGATAGTGCCGCTCGGTCCACTGCGCAAATCGACCCACCCAGTTCGACTCACGCGTATCTCCTTGGTCGAGTACTTTGGGGCGCGCCCGATCCATCAATCCTCGTATACGCGAGATAACGGTTAGCACCGGATCCTCCGTATCGGTGCCAGACTGTGGGGCGGCAGGGGAGAGCGGAATCGTAGCCGACACAATAAAGCCACCATTCGGCCCTGGGCCGGCCTGCACGCTGCCACCCAACGACTCAATGCGTTCATGCATACCAACCAATCCGTATCCGGGCTTATGACCGTCTGCTGCAGACGCCGCGCCACGGCCGTTATCGGATATGGTAATCGACAGCACATCGTTTGACCAGATTTCATCGATGGTGGCTTTAGCGCCCTCGCCCGCATGTTTGCGCGTATTGGTCAGCGCTTCCTGCACAAGACGGAACACGGCGGTTTCCGCGTCGGCGGACAGCCGGTCAGGTTGCGCTTTGCCGGTCATATGCCGGGACACCACCAGATGACCATCAAACAGCGAATCGATGTCGGCATATCCGGTACTGCCACTCGCACCGAACACATTGAACAGACGCTGCATATCATGCTGCGCGCGTTCGGCCTCATGCCGAATCGTACCCATCGTGTGCTTGGCGATGGCCAGATCATGCGCACCCGCATACCGGCCGCCATCCGACTGCACAATAATCGTGGAGAGCGTATGTGCCACCACATCATGCATATCACGGGCGATGCGTGCGCGTTCGGCCAGCGCCGCGATGCGCGTCTCCTCGGCCTCTTTCGCCACAATGGAAGCGTTGCGCTCGCGCATGGCCGCCAGCGTGGCGTTGCGCGCTCGCTGCCACAAGGCCATGATGATGACGCTCAGCACGCTCGATTCGATGTACGCCGCCTCCATGCCGAAGTCAGCGAGCATCTTGGCCCCGCAGTTGACGGCGCCGTTTGCCCCCACGACGCCGGTGACCGCCGGGCATGCGGGCATCGTGATGGCATCGGCCAGCCAGCCGTCGCGGATGACGCGCGAACCGGAGGAAGGTCCGGCGAACAGCGGACCCACGTTGTGAGACACCGACCAGACCGTCGCCGCGACCAGTCCCATGACGAACGCCGTGACGATGAACCGCCAGGAATGTCGGGGATTGCCGTACAGAATCACCGAATACACCATGATCAGGGCGTAGAAATCGAAATACGTGATCGCCGGGCCGAACACAAGATGCGTGATGGTCAGCGCCACGAACAGCCAGGCCGCCGGCTCCGGGCGATACCTGCGCAGCATCAGCGGCACGAAGGCCGGCAGCGACCACAGCGTCATCGACGCCTGAGTTGCGGGAAACAATATGCCGGCCTCAGGGTTGGTGGAGTCGTTGAACAGCATGCAAACGGCGATCAGCGCCGCGGCGAGCAATGTGTCCCATAGCAGTGTGCGGGTCGACTCCCGTGCGCACCATGCCCTCACGCGCGCCATCATCTCCATAACGCACAAGGCTAGCGTGTCCGGAGACGAACCGGTATCACTCTTCAGGAGGATTTATGGACTAGAGTCTTGAACCATGACAATGCTGAGCAAATACCACGTGCCCGGACTGGCCATAGAGGACCATTCCATCGATGTTCCGCTCGACTGGACCGGCCACGAGCCCGGACGGGCATTCGACGGGGAAACCATCAAACTGTTCTATCGCGTGGTCACCGCGCCCGAACACGTGCATGACGACCTTCCCCTGCTGATCTTCCTGCAAGGCGGTCCCGGCGGCGCCGGCCCGCGCCTCAACAGCCCGACCTCCGACGGATGGATCGAGGAGGCCATCAGGCACTTCCGGGTGATCCTGCCCGACCAGCGGGGCGCCGGTCGTTCCTCGCGAGTGGACACGCATACCATGGTCCGCATCGCCGCCACGCACGGCGATGATGCCGTGGCAGGCGCCCGAGCCCAAGCCGACTATCTGAAGAAGTTCCTTGCCGATTCCATCGTGCGTGACTTCGAACATCTGCGCCTGACCGAATTCGGTGGCCGCAAGTGGGTGACGATGGGCCAAAGCTACGGCGGCTTCCTGACCCTGACCACACTGTCCCTGTTCCCGGCCGGCGTAATCGCCAGCTTCACCACCGGCGGCATCCCGCACGTGCCGGCCGACGCCACCGAGGTGTACGAGCACACCTTCCCGCGCATGGCGCGCAAGACGACTCAGTTCTACGAGCGCTACCCACAGGACAAGGAGCGCGTGGCCGCCATCGCCGACAAGTTGCCGACTACTGCGGAAGTCGCCGAATTCGTTGGCAAACTCACCGATTCCGTACTGAATCCGATGGCTGGTACCGATGTGGAGCATCGACTTGGCGTGATCGCTGGCATGGCCGCCCACGGCTTCCCGCTGCTGCCGAACGGCGACCCGCTCACCGTCGAACGGTTCCAGTGCCTTGGCGGTGACTTCGGCATGAAACCCAGCTTCGAGCGCGTCCACTGGATTCTCGACGACGCCTTCCTCGACGGCGACGGCACCGTGCGTGACGGATCGCCGCTGTCCGACGAATTCCTGTCCAAGGTGATGGCCGCCACATCGTCGCGCCCGCTGTATTGGCCGTTGCAGGAATTCATCTACGCCAACGGCGAGCTTGACGAGCCCATTCGCTGGGCCGCCCAGCGCGTGCGCGATGACAAGCCCGAATTCGATGCCGTTGCGCGTCCGCTCAACTTCACCGGCGAGGCCATGTTCCCGTGGATGTTCGAACAGGAGTCTGCGTTACGCCCGTTCAGGCCGGCCATGGACCTGCTTATGGAAGACACGCGTTTTGGCGTGATCTATGACGAGGACCAGCTGGCGCGCAACGAAGTGCCGTTGCAGGCCGCCGTCTATTTCGACGATATGTACGTCGATTCCGGCCTGCAGCTCGACACCTTGAGCCGGGTGGGCAACAGCCACTACTGGACCACCAACGAATTCGAGCATGATGGTCTGCACGGCTCGCTCGTCTTCAAGCATCTCTATGACGAAGCCCTCAACCGGGGCGACCTCGAAGAACTGTTCTGACTCAAGGAAGCAAGCTCCCTCTGATGATGGAGCTCTGTATACATGCACGAAAGGAAAACGTATGACTCAGAACCTCACCATCGGTTTTATCGGATATGGCAACATGGCCCAGGCCATCGCCCAAGGCTTCGTTGACGCGGGCGTGGTCGCCGGCGGCCAGATGGTTGCCTGCGCCGCCCACTACGACAAGCTTGAGAAGACCACCGCCGAACTTGGCGTGCGTCCGTTGCACAATGCGTTGGAAGTGGTGACGGCCGCTGACGTGGTCATCATCGCCATCAAGCCCTACCAGATTGCCGCCGTTGTCAAGCCGCTGGCCGACGAACTTGCCAAGCCGGGCAAGATCGTCGTCTCCATCGCCGCCGGCTGGAACCTCAAGAAGTACCAGGACCTGTTCACCACCGAAGACGGCGAATCCGTCGACTCTTCGGACATCCATATCCAGTGCACCATTCCGAACACTCCGATGGCCGTGAGCAAGGGCGTGCTTGTCACCGAATCCGTCAACACCCTGACCGACGACGAAACCGAAACCTTCGAAAGCCTGTTCGGGCCGATCAGCCTCATCGAGCGCGTGGACACCGCGCATATGAACATCGCCATGGTGGTGGCCGGCTGCGCGCCCGCCTTCACTGACATGTACATCGAGGCCTTGGGCGACGCCGGCGTGCAGTACGGTCTGCAGCGAGCCACCGCCTACCGGCTTGCCGCCAAGATGGTCGAAGGTGTCGGCGCGCTCTACATGGCCACCGAAACCCATCCCGGTGCCATGAAGGACGCCGTGTGCTCGCCCGGCGGCACCACCATCAAGGGCGTCGCCCAGCTCGAAAAGGACGGTTTCCGCGGCTCGGTCATCGACGCCGTAGACGCCATCGTCGGCTGACTGCCAATCAGAGTTCGCGTATATTCGCATATCACAGTCAAAGCCTTCGAACCGTATGCTCGAAGGCTTTTGCATATGGCCGATTCACCACATGCAGGTTCAAGGTGTCCAGCTTCTCCCTAGACTTGGAATCATGTCTCTTACTATCGGAATCGTCGGACTGCCCAACGTCGGCAAGTCCACCATGTTCAACGCACTGACCCGCAACAACGTGCTGGCTGAAAACTACCCGTTCGCCACCATCGAACCGAACACTGGCATCGTACCGTTGCCGGACAAGCGCCTGCCGGTACTGGCCAAGCTGGTCCACACCGAAAAGGTCGTGCCCGCCACGGTGACCTTCGTGGACATCGCCGGCATCGTCAAGGGCGCCTCCGAGGGCGAAGGCCTGGGCAACAAGTTCCTGGCCAACATCCGCGAGGCGGACGCGATTTGCGAGGTTGTGCGCGCCTTCGAGGACGACGACATCGTCCACGTCAACGGCAAGGTGGATCCGGCCGACGACATCGACACCATCAACACCGAGCTCATTCTTGCCGACCTGCAGACCATCGAAAACGCGCTGCCCAAGCTGGAGAAGGATCTGCGCGGCAAGAAGATCGAGCCGGCCTACATGGACGCAGTCAAGCAGGCAAAGACCATCCTTGAAGCCGGCGAGACGCTCGACAAGGCCGCACGCGAAGGCCGCTTCGACAAGGATTCCGTCTACGACCTGCATCTGATGACCGCCAAGCCGTTCATCTACGTGTTCAACGTGGACGACAACGAGCTGGCCAACAAGAACCTGCAGGCAAAGCTCGCCGCATCCGTGGCCCCGGCTCCGGCCGTGTTCCTCAACGCTCAGTTCGAGGCGGACTTGACCGAGCTCGACGAGTCGGATGCCCGCGAAATGCTCGAGGACGCGGGCTTAAGCGAATCCGGCCTTGACCAGTTGGCCCGCGTCGGCTTCGACATCCTCGGCTTGCAGACCTTCCTGACTGCAGGCGTCAAGGAAGTGCGCGCTTGGCAGATCCACAAGGGCTGGACCGCCCCGCAGGCCGCCGGCGTGATTCACACCGACTTCGAAAAGGGCTTCATCAAGGCTGACATCGTCTCCTACGACGATTTCGTGGCCGCCGACGGCTCCATGGCCAAGATCAAGGAGGAAGGCAAGCTCCGTCAGGAGGGCCGCGACTACGTCATGGCCGACGGAGATATTGTGGAGTTCAAGTTCTCCCCAACGTCTAAGAAGTGACCGTTTGGTAGTGCTGAAAATCTGGGAATTCTAGGGTGTGTTTACATTATCTAGGTTTTGTGTGATATCTGGCGTACACATACGATAATTATCACACAAAACCTAGATAGTGTAAACACACCCTAAATACCCGGTGATATGTAAAACACCGTCAGCGCCCGTGCGCAAAATGGTGTCCTGTCATTTGATAGGAATAAAAATTTTAACTTCATTATCTGGATCATCAAAGGATAGAATTTCATGCTCATAAACTTCAAAATCTTCCCTGTCATCCAGTTCTTCCCTAGTGGTCTGCAACCATGTTCCGAAGATATACTGATATGTTTTATATAAGTTTCCAAGTGTGCCCCGATGGGTGAAAACAGCGTATCTTCCTGCACGCAGCGTCTTTTTTGCCAGTTCCAGCGGCAGGCAATCAAAATCCTTCACCGGACCGCCGATCATGACGGAATATAACGCGTCGCCGTCTTTTGTATAAGCCGTCTTCTGCGTTTCACAGATGCCATATCCCGCAGATGTGGTGAAAAAATCTTTGTTAAGACCATGGAACTGTTCCCACAGTCCGGGCAGCTGATTGTCGGACAGGGAAGTAGTCCCCCGAAGCCCAGCTACTTCTGTCTCACCTAGCAGGATGATCTTGGGAGCGTGTGAAATATGATTGGCAATATGGCACACATCTTCCGGCGCCAGTTCTTTTTTTGCTTTTATCACCAAATCAAGTCCGGCTTTCCGGTAAGCTACAGGACTGTATCCAAAAACAGCTTTAAAGGCCCTGCTGAACGCCTCTGACGATTCATAACCACAGTCAAGTGCAATATCAATGACCTTCTGGTCGGAATGAATCAGTTTTTCGGACGCATTGTAAAGCCTCCGACGGTTGATATAGTGTCCCACGGATTCACCTAAAACAGAAGAAAACAGGCGGGTCATGTGGTAGTAGGAGTAGCCGGTTTCTCTTGATACTTCATTCAGACCGATATTTTCATTTAGATGTGCTTCGATATAGGTAATGGCCCTTTCTAAAGGGGGATATCGTTTCAAACAGGCACCTCCATCCGTTTTACTATTACTTTTTATATCTGTTATAAAATTCTCTTAATGCTTCTTTTGTTTCGTCTGGTAACAAAGATTTTTTTATGCCTAAGATTGCACCCTCTAATGCGTAAAGTTTATTGATACACGCTGTTTCATCAATTTGCTGTATTTTCAGCCATGCTTGTTCCGCTCCATTGGATTTCAAATCGTCTTCATTTAAAATACCAACTTGTTTTAATTGATTAGCCACAGCGTTTCCTATGTTAGGTAATTCCGACAGATCCTTCATATTGCCTCCCAGATGTTCACAGTTTTTCTATCCATATTATATCAGTTCTATTTAAACCATGCAATGCCTCCCAGGAATGGAAGAGTTTCGGATACCTGAAGCCACCTAGTGCATGGTAACAGCAGGTCCATACTGCCATGTGACTTCCGATAACATGTTCCGGTATCTGCATTTAGAAGTTCTGCCATCATAAGGCCTTCGGATGAAGGAAAACCGCAAAAAGTATCATGAATGGGCTGCGCTCCTTTGATACGCTAATCCAGCGTAAATGATGAAAAAAATCAAAGGAGAAAAAGAAATGGACAAAACTATTAAAACAGTGAGGGAAAACCCTCTTGCAGTCGAACCTCTCGGCAGGCTGCTCATAAAATTTGCAATCCCGTCTGTCTTATCCATGCTGGTGGATGCACTTTACAACATCGTAGACCAGATATTCATTGGGCGTGGGGTGGGATATCTTGGCATTGCTGCAACCACGGTTACTTTTCCTTTCGTCACGATTCTTTTATCCATCGCCACCCTGCTGGGGATTGGCGGCAGTGTCTATACGTCCATGAACTTAGGGGCAGGAAAAGAAGCAGAAGCCGAAAAAACCCTTGGAACGGTATTCACTCTGTCTGTTGCCATAGGTATTCTTTTTACCGTTATATGCCTTACTTTCCTGAAACCGCTGGCACTAGCTTTTGGGGCTACGAAGGGGGCGCAGGGCTCATTGTCCTATGTGCTAGATTATGCCCCCATCATTTTACTTGGGGCACCCTTTAGTATGGCAGCTATAGCCCTGTCCAGTATGGCCAGAGCGTGTGGCAGCCCCATCCTGGCTATGGGATGCTTCCTGGTCGGAGCGGTAATCAACCTGGTTTTGGATCCAATCTATATATTTGGGTTATAGGTCAAAATGTGTGTCCGGCGCTCGAGTCGTTCGTCGGTCATCGCGT
>OAVP01001200.1_pt1 | contig 10086 bp, 6 predicted proteins | sample 1495311 | NCBI WGS metagenome assembly OAVP01 (sample SAMEA2580102, study PRJEB22360) | human gut metagenome | biome: human gut; feature: human-associated habitat; material: faeces | place: Denmark | collected 2008/2010
GCCGATCAGGCCGTGGGGGGGGCCGTCGGATGCGCCGGAGCCGCCGCAACCAACGAGACCGAGACCGACGATGCTGGCAAGACCACCAGCGAGGCCGAGGAACTGACGACGAGAATAAGCCTGATCGAGCATGATCTTCCTTTCATACATGCGACTCGCGGGCACCCTGCCCGCTTTGCTGTTTGGAAAGATACGACCCCGACCGGGCGACAGCCGCGTTATCTGCGGTTTCTTACGGTCATTTGATAGACCCTTACCGCAAGCTCTGCCCAGCCTTTACAAACGGATAACAATCCAGCGCCGAGCATGGCGCACCTATTACACCAATAAAAACAAAGTTGCGGTGAAACAGTTCCTGCTTGGCCATCAAATGGCCCATTCTAGGAACTATTCCACCGCAACTTAGATTGGGAAACCGCGAAACCTTAAAGCTCTAATTCATTCAAACGGAGGATCGCAACAATATAGATCTTGAGTGCTTGCTTGAGCTGCTCTTCGTTGGCGCACTCGTTGGGACCGTGCATCTGGCCGCCCCATGCGGGCAGCTCCAGGCCGGTCTCCTCGGGGCCAAACGAGACGGCGCGGGCAAAGTTGCGCGCGTACGTGCCGCCGCCCATGGCAAAGGGCTCAGCATGCTTGCCCGTAAACTCGTTATAGGTATCAATAAGCGCCTTCACGGCCGGATCATCGGCAGAGACCGAGAATGGCACCTTCGCATGGCCCACGCGACACGTCACGCCAAAGCGCCCCACGAGCGGCTCGAGCTGCTCGCGGATGGTATCGGCGCTCGTACTGTCGGGAAAACGCACGTCGATGACCTGCTCAATATGGCCATCCGCCACACGGATGACGCCGGGGTTGCAGGTGAGCGGACCAAACGCCGGGCTCGTCGCGTCGATACCCAGGCCGCGGCCATAGGCGTCCGCATGCACAAAGGCCAAAAACTTGACGAACTCGTGCTCGGCAGGCGTCAGCAGGCGCTCGTCGCGTGCACCAAACGCGTCCTCGGCCTCGCGCAGATACGCCACGATCAGGCCGACGGCGTTAATCGTTCCCTCGGGCATCGAGGCATGACCGCCAATGCCGTGGGCAAAAATCTGCGCATGCCCGTTATCGAGCGTCGTGATCTCCAGGCGGTCGGCGTTCTCGACCGGCGCCGGCAGCTCATCAGCGGCAATCGCGAGCTCGCAGATGGACTGCGACGGAATGGCGTTGCTCGCCTCGGCACCGCTCCAAGACACAATGCGCCCGCCGTCGATCTTGGTGCTCACAAACGTCGCCCCAAACTGGCCCTTCTCGGCATTGCAGACCGGGAACTCGGCATCGGGCGTAAACAAAAAGTCGGGGCCTGCGTGGTTCTCCAGATAATGGTGAACGTCGGACATACCCACTTCCTCATCGCAGCCCAGCAGCGCGCGGAAGGTGTAGCGCGGCACAATGCCGTGCTTGAGCAGGTACGCGCCGGCATAAAGCGACAACACCGCCGGGCCCTTGTCGTCGATCACGCCGCGGCCGAGCAGCCAGCCCTCGCGACGCTCCATCGCAAACGGGTCGGTGTTCCAGCCGGGGCCGGCGGGCACCACGTCCACGTGGCAGATGGTCGCGAGCTGCTTGTCGCCGCGACCCGGGATATCGGCAATGCCCACAAAGCCCTCGTCGTCGCTCGTCTGGTAGCCGAGCTTTTGCGCGATACCGAGCGCGCAATCGAGCGCGTCACGGACCGAGCGGCCAAACGGCGCGCCGGGCTCCGCATCGGCAGAAACTGCCACGGACGGATAACTCACCAGCTGCTCGATATCGGCGACGACATCCTCCCAGACCTCGTCGACATACTCGGCAACGCTCTGCTCCACCTGATTCATGGACGGCCTCCTTACCAATGAGCGGCGAGCGTGCCCGCCCCTCACATCAAGTTCTTAGATAGCGAAAAGTTTAGCAAGCTCGGCCACCGAGTGCACCACCGCATCGGCGCCCGCCGCCTCGTGTTCGCCCGGCGCCGCCGCGCCCGAATAGATACCAATGCACGGCACGCTCATCGCGTGCGCGCCCTCAACGTCGTTAAAGCGATCGCCGATCATCACGGCATCGTCCGCCGTCGCACCGAGCGCCGCCAGGGCATCGCGAACCGAATCGGCCTTGGTCTCGCGCCCCTGAGGAGGGTTCATGCCAACCACGGCTTCGAACTGAGAAAGGCCCAGCTCATGCACCATGCTGATACACTTTGCCTCCATGCGCGATGTCGCGACGGCCATGCGATGACCCTGCGCCGCCATGCCATCGAGCAGCTCGGGAATTCCGTCGAACACGGGATACTCCTCCGGACCCAGCTCGTCAAAAAAGGCACGGTACTCGTCGGCCACCACAAGCGACTCCTCGCGGGAAAAGCCATAAAAGTCGTGAAAGCTCTTCCACAGGGGCGGCCCGATCATGCGGCGCAGGTCACCCATCTGCGCCTCCGAAAACCCGCGCGCGGCCAACGTCTTGCGCGTCGAGGTCATCACCGCCCGACCCGTATCGGCCACCGTGCCGTCAAAATCGAACAGCACAACCGGCCGCTTGCATATCTCCAGCGCCGCCATCGGCACCCCTCTTCCCCAGTTGATGATTTCCACACCGACACTTCAAACTGTTGACTATTCAACAATTAAACCTAGCAATGTAGAGCAACTCCACTATACTTGTCGCACTTTGCTCTCAGAAGGCGGCGCCGTCGCGCCCCAACGAAAGGTGCAATTATGTCTTTTGCCATCATAACCGACTCCACGTCGGACATCTCCCCCGCCCGTGCTCAAGAGCTTGGCATTTACGTGATTCCGCTACATGTGATTATCGAGGGCGAGGACCTGCTCGACCAGGTGCAGATTACCGCCCAGGAATACGTCGCCCGCATGGCCGGCTCTGAGCAGCTGCCGCACACCTCGCAGCCGAGTGCCGACGAGTTCAAAGCACTCTTTGACCGCGTGCTAGCCGACGGGCACGACAGCGCCATCTTTATCTCGCTGTGCAGCGAGTGGTCCGCCTGCTATGCCAACGCCAGTCTGACGGCCGAAACGCACGAGCTCGACGTGCGCTGTATCGACTCACGCACCGGCTCGGGCGCCGAGGGTCTGCTGGTGGAGTACGCGCTGGCCATGCGCGAGGACGGCCGCAGCCTGGACGAGACCGAGGCGCAGATCCGCGCGACGCTGCCCGACGCCCACCTGCTGATGATTCCCCGCACGCTCGAGAACCTCGTTAAGAACGGCCGCGCGCCCAAGCTCGCCGGCCAGCTCACGCAGATGCTCAACATTCGCCTGGCCGTTTCGCCGGAGTGGAAATCGGGCGAGATCAAGGCCATCAAAAAGGGCCGCGGCGCCAAGCGCATCGTCGCCAACACCATGGCCGATTGCCTCGCATTTTTGACCGAGCATCCGGACTCCAGCGTGCGCGTGCTCACGACCGGCGCCGCCGAGGAGCAGGATCTCGTCAACCAAGCGCTCGCAGGCCAGAACTACGTAGACGCCGGCACCGGCCCCATCGGCTGTACCATCGCCACCCACGTAGGCGTCGACGTCATCGCCATCAGCTACTGCCCCCGCTACCAGCCCATCCACTAGGGGCACCTTTACCACTTGCGGTGAAATAGGGGCTGTTTTTGGCTTATCAGCCGCAAATCAACCCCTATTCCACCACAACTTAGAAGCAGTTCATTTGGGACGGGGCTAAAAAGACTGGTATCAAACGTTTCAGACCAGTCTTTTTAGCCCCGTCCCATTTTAGCCACTCTACACCAGCCCGCTCAGGGCGATGTCGACGGCTTCGTTGAGGTCGTCGGTGATGTGTACCAGATCCGGATCGAGCGGGCTGATCATACCGGCGTCCATCACCGGGCCGTTGAGCCAGTCGAACAGGCCCTGCCAGTACTCTGTGCCCACCAGCACGAGGGGCATGCGCTTGACCTTGTGCGTTTGCACCAGCGTGAGCACCTCGAACATCTCGTCGAGCGTGCCAAAGCCGCCGGGAAACACGATGGCGCCCGAGCTGTATTTGACGAACATGGTTTTGCGCACAAAGAAGTAACGGAAGTCCATACCAAGGTTCACGTATTTGTTGAGCCCGTGCTCGTGCGGAAGCTCGATACCCAGGCCGACCGACTTGCCGTTGGCGCTCGCCGCTCCCCTGTTGGCCGCCTCCATGACGCCGGGGCCGCCACCGGTGATAACCGCCACGCCGCGCTGGGCAATCTTACGCCCGACGGTGCGCGCCGCCTTGTAGAGCGTATCGGTCTTGGGCGTGCGGGCGCTACCGAAGATGGTCACCGCAGGTCCGAGCTCGGCAAGCGCGCCAAAGCCGTCGACAAACTCGGCCTGGATGCGCAGTACGCGCCACGGATCAGCATGCAACCAGTCGGTCGACTCCTCGGGCGCCAGCAGGTTAGCGTACGTATTGTCCTTAGGAATCATCGGGCCGCGCATGACCACGGGACCACGGCGGTACGTCTCGTCGTAGGCAGGCTCGCCCTCGACGTTCTCATTCTTAATCATGGGTACTCCTATCGAAAATAGAAACGGGCGGGGTCGACGCCATGCGCCAAACACCCGCCCGAACATCAACTATTCGGTATGGTACCCACGATGTATCAAGTGCTTGCAAGCTATCGGTCAGCGGTCGTGCACACGGTGTTAGCGAACGTGATGACCGGCCGGCGCTCGCCCCTTGCCGTTGCCCGCGCTCTGCAAGCGCCCGCGCCGCCCTTAGTAATCCACCGCCGCAAGGCTGTTCATCCAGTCACTCACGAACGCGCCGTAACGGCCCTCGATAATGGCCTGGCGAGCACGCTGCATAAGGTTGAGCAGGTAGTAGATATTGTGCATCGAAAGCAGAATGCCACCGAGCATCTCCTTCTGCGTGACCATGTGACGGATGAGCGCACGGCTGTAGCCACCCGTGCACACCGGGCAGGTGCAGGTGGGATCGATGGGACCGTCGTCGTGCGCAAAGCGCGCGTTGCGGAAGTTGAGGCGACCCTCGCTGGAGAATGCCGTGCCCATGCGGCCGGTGCGCGTCGGCAGCACGCAGTCGAACATGTCGATGCCCACGCCCACGCCACGCACGAGGGTGGTGGGGTTGCCGACGCCCATCAGGTAGCGCGGCTTGTGCTTGGGCATGTACTCGCTCACGAGCGGTGCCAGGGTCTCGAACATGGTCTCATGATCCTCGCCCACCGAGTAGCCACCAATGCCGTAGCCCGGGAAGTCGCCGCACTCCTCCAGATGGCGCAGCGAGCGCAGGCGCAGGTCCAGATGCATGCCGCCCTGAACAATGCCAAAGAGTGCCTGGTCATCGCGGGTGTGAGCTTTATAGCAGCGCTCGGCCCACATGCTCGACAGCTCAACCGCGCGCTCAACGTAGGCGCGCGTGGCGGGATAGCCCGGGCACTGGTCGAGCTGCATGCAGATGTCGGAGCCGAGCTTCATGGCGATTTCCATGTTGTCCTCGGGCGTCCAGAACACGTGGCGGCCGTCGTAGTCGTTGACGATAAAGCGCACGCCCTCGTCGGTAAGCTTGACCGCGTCGTTGTGGCTGAACACCTGGAAACCGCCCGAGTCGGTGAGGATAGGACCGTGCCAGTTCATAAACTTGTGCAGGCCGCCCAGCTCGGCGATGGTATCCTCGCCGGGACGCATGGACAGGTGATAGGTATTGGCAAGCACGATCTGGGCGCCGAGCTGCTTGACGGTCTCGGTAGAAATACCCTTGACGTTTGCCTTGGTGCCCACGGGCATAAAGATTGGCGTCTCGATGTCGCCGTGCGGGGTGTGCAGCACGCCGGCGCGCGCGTGCGTCGTCGGATCCTCGGCGATCAGGTCGAATTTAAAAAGGCTCTGGTCCATAAACTGGAACTCCTTGGTTGCGGTTCATACGCAAACCATTATACGGGCAACCCGCAAAGAGCACCGACTCGACAGAAACTGGTGCATTAAACGACTAGTCGTCGAGGACAATCTTCAGCGCCATCTTGCAAAGAAGCGTCCCAATCTGCCGGCACTTAGGGACTGTCCCCAAGTGCCGGCAAGAGTGTCCCTTATAACTAGTCATTTAAGAACGTCCCCAACGACTACGAGATCATCTCCAACAGCCAAGGCAACGCCGATGCTCTGGCGACGTCAGCGAGCGGTCGCCAGAGCGAACAAATTGGCATGAAAAGAGGGCGGCATAGACCTTCTGGTCATGCCGCCCTCTTTGAATGACAAGTTGTCGCCCTGGTGACCGCGCAGCGTCGAGCCGTTACGCGGTTTGGAAAAACCGCGTAACCCCTACGGCCGCTGGCCCATACCACCCTCGAGGGTGACGGTCTCGCCATTCATGTACTTAAAGTCGGGACCGCAGAGCTGAACGACCACGCGGCCAATTTCCTTCTCGACGTCGCCGTAGTGGCCCGCCGGCGGCATGTGGACGTTGGCCTTGAACGCCTCGGGATAAGCATCCTGGAAGTTCTCGAGCGCAGCAGTCCAAGCAAGCGGGCACACGATGTTGACGTTGATGCCGTCCTTGCCCCACTCGTTGGCGGCAACGCGGGTCAGGCCGCGGATGCCCTCCTTGGCGGCAGCATAGCTGCACTGGCCGTAGTTGCCAAACAGGCCGGCGCCCGAGGCAAAGTTGACCACGGAGCCCTTGGTCTCCTTCAGGTGCGGATAGGCCTTCTGCATGTACAGGTAAGTAGCATACAGACCGGAATAAATGGCCAGGTTAAACTGATCCATGGTGTGATCGGCGATGGTCACGCCCGAGGCGCTGGCCTGAGCGTTGTTGACGACGGCGTCGATGCGGCCGAACTCCTCGATGGCCTTGTCGATGACGTTCTGGACGACAGCCTCGTTGTCCTGACCAGCCGAGACATCGGCCTGAACAGGCAGAACCTTGACACCGTACTCGGCCTCGAGAGACTCCTTGGCGGCCTCGAGCTTGGCGACGTTGCGGCCGGTGATGACGAGGTTCGCGCCCTCCTTGGCAAATGCGATATCGATGCCGTAGCCGATGGAGCCAGCGGAACCGTCCTTAAGCGTGGCCTTGCCGCCGCCGGTGACGATCACGGTCTTACCAGTGAAAAGTCCCATACAAAGTCCTTTCAAATCGCGACGGGCACGCCCGCCGACTGCGCGTATCCAACTTCACGCGCCAAAAGCTGAGATGCAACTTTAGCGTGTTCAAGCGAAAATAAAAGACCGCGGTAGGCGAACGGCACCACGCCGTTCGGCGAAGGGATTGTCAAGTACAAACTGGATAAAACGGCCGAGTTATTGTTATCAAATCGAGCCATCGAACACGTTTTGAAACTTTGCTGCGGCGCGTGGGATGTCGGCGCGAAACTTTATCATAGGGTGACAAACAACGATGAGGAGCACATGCCTATGACAGACGAGCTGGACCCCCAGACTCAACAGCATATTGATGATTCCGCAGACGTCATCGCAGATACTGACGTTGTAACCTGCGATGGTATCGACATCGACGACCCCATCTTGGACGAAAGCGCTACGGCGGAAACCCCTGCCGCAGAAAACGCCGATGAGCAAAACGACGATGCGCCCGCTCAGGACGACGCCCCTGTACAGGACGACGTCCCGCAAGCAGCGGGCCCCATCGAGGTCTCTTCGGAAGAAGAGCTCGATGCCGTCATGGACTCCATGATGGATGCTGTCAAAGCGATGAAAGACGCCGTGGCCGATGCCGATATTGATGCCGAGGAAGAGGAGGCCGCCGAGGCGGCCTCGACCTTTGTGCCCGGCGAGACTCCGGTTGCCGACCAGGGCAGCACCATCCCCTCATTTCTGCAGCTCGAGCACCCCACGATTGGCGCCGATGCGGTCGATCCGCACGCAGCAGGCTTTTCTGTGGTCGAGGGCGGTACCGGCAATATCGCCGCGCCGCAGACTGCCGATGCGGACGCTGCCGACACCACTCGCCCGACCGCCCCGCACTCCCCCGCCGCGAGCCGCGATCTGGGGACCGCTGTCTCGAACACCGCGAACGCCGTGGGCACCTTTATCGCCCAGGGCGCCTCGGCCATGCGCGAGATGAACGCCGCGAAAAAGGCACTTGCCGATGCCCGCGCCCACCTGACCGAACTTGAGCAGCGCATTGCCGATCAGGCCGAGGAACTCGAGACGCGCCAGGATATCGCAGGCCGCTACGGCCAGATCGTCGCCGACCAGCGCCAAGCGATCGCTACAGCGCAAAAGACCGCCGCGGCAGCCGAGATTGACCGTGATGCCCACGCCGCCAAAGCGACAGAGCTCAAGGGTCAGTTCGAACAAATGAAGACAGAGGATGACGCGACTGAGCTCCGCCTGAAGGCCGCGCTCGACGCCGTGGAGGCCCGCGAGGCAAGCTCTCGCGAGACCGGCAACCGCCTCGTTCGACGTCTTGAGGATTCCAAGCGCATCCGCGACAAGGTGAAGGCCGAGCGAGACGCCGGCATTGCCGCCGCACAACAAACCGTCGACGCCACGCGCGCCCAGCTCGAGACACTGCGTCATGAGTATGCCGAGCTGCAACGCAATCCTTCGGCAAATCCCGCCAACTATACGGTGCGCACCAGCGAGCTCTCGATGCAGATCTCCGACACGGCAGATGCCCTGCGAAAAGCCGAAGAAGATGTCCCGCGCATCACCGCCGACCTTGAGCACTCGCTTGCCGCAGCCGAGCAGGCCGTCGAACAGGCGCAGGCCCCCATCGCCGACGCCAAGCGAGCCCATCAGGCCGTGACGGCAGAGGCCGATGCCGCGCGCGACGAGCTGCAGACCGCAAAAACCACCGCCGCGACGCGCCAGCGCGAACTGCGCGAGAAGATCGCCGCCGAGGACAAGGCACGCCGCGACCAAGAGCAGAGCATAGCCAACGCCCAAGCAGATGCCGCGCATGCGCAGTCGATTATCGAACAGGCGACCGAAGTACACGACCACCCAGAGATTACTGAGTCGCTTGCAGGATCCTTGGCCCGAGACAAAGCCGAACACACCGAGACCGAGCGAGAAGTCGCCCAGCTGGAGGCCACCGAAGACGACGTACGAGAGCGCACCCGCGACTCACGCATCAAATTCACCGGCGCCATCGTCTGCATCGTTGCCGCAATCCTGGTGATCATCCTAGTCTGGCTGTTCGCAAGCAAGTAAACCAGCCGCCAGGCAAGTAGTCATTGGGGACGTTCTTAAACGACTAGTCGAACAAGAACGTCCCCAATGACTAGTCAAGAGTTTGGCGCAAGGACTGTCCCCAGGTGTCGGCACAAAAGGAACGTCCCCAAGTGCCAACAACGGCAACGCCAATGTTTTGGCGCAGACAGCGAAAACGCCCCTAAGCGAGCAAGGTGACGTGAAAGAGGAGGGCATTGACCTTCTGGTCATGCCCGACGATTGAACGTCAGATTGCCGCTTAGGGGCGTTTGCAGCGTCGAGCCGTTACGCGGTTCGTAGAACCGCGTAACTAACGAATGAGCATTGCGTCGCCAAAGCTGAAGAAGCGGTAGCGCTCCTCGATGGCGGCGGCATAGGCATCCATGATCTGGTCGCGGGTGGCAAGTGCGCTCACGAGCATCATGAGCGTGGAGCGCGGCACGTGGAAGTTCGTGATCAGCGCGTCGACCACGTGATAGGTCGAGCCGGGCATGAGGTAGAGCTGCGTCGTCGCGTTCTCGCGCACCACGATGTCGCCGCGGCCGAGCGTATCGGCCCCATCCTCGCGGCCCTCAAAATAGCGCGCCGTCACGGCCGGATCGGACACCGGCGCCTCGGCGTCAAACGCGCTTTCGAGCGAGCGCACCGCCGTGGTACCGACAGCAATCACACGATGGCCCTCGGCCTTCGCCTTATGCACGGCGTCGACAACCTCCTGCGACACGTGGTAGCGCTCGGTGTGCATCACATGCTGCGTGGGATCGTCCTCCTCCACCAGACGGAAGGTATCGATGCCCACCTCGAGTTCGACGGCGGCAAACTTGGCACCCTTGGCCTCGATGGCAGCCATAAGCTCGGGCGTAAAGTGCAGACCCGCCGTGGGAGCGGCAGGCGGGGGGTCTTCCTTCATCGCGGAGACGGTGCCCAGATT
>OAVP01001203.1_pt1 | contig 10072 bp, 9 predicted proteins | sample 1495311 | NCBI WGS metagenome assembly OAVP01 (sample SAMEA2580102, study PRJEB22360) | human gut metagenome | biome: human gut; feature: human-associated habitat; material: faeces | place: Denmark | collected 2008/2010
TCGAACTTGGTTTCTATTCCACGGGACATGAATGAACAAATCCAATTTGTATTGATAGAGTATAATAAAGCGTTCAATGAAAAAGGCTTGTTCTTCTTTGAATTATGTCGTTGTAAAGCGCGAAGACTATTATTGGTATTCCGTGAGAAGCAATTAAGAGACTATGTACGCCAACCTGCAGTGATGTTATTTTTGAAAGCCTACGGTTATCATGATCGAATGAGCATTATGGAGATGCTTGAACATCTTAGATATCGTATGGAAGTAAGCATTGAGTTTCCACATGAAATCGGCATTTTTCTGGGTTACCCATTAAAGGATGTGAAATGTTTTATTTCTTATCGTGGTGGGGGATACCGAATGTGCGGAGAGTGGAAGGTTTACCATGATGTGGTAAATGCACAACGCTCTTTCTTGTGTTACAAAGCATGTCGTGAATTTTGTCAAACTCAATTGATGTTGGGAAAAACATTTAGTTCATTGGTCGCAAGAACGGCCTAGGAGGTACAAGATGATTGGTGTAATTTTTTGGTCCGGTACAGGCAATACAGAACGCATGGCTTATGAAGTAGCTGAAGGTATTAAAGCTGCAGGTCAAGAAGTTGAAGTAAAATCCGTTTCTGAAGTATCTGTTGATGAAGCAGCCGCTTATGAAAAATTAGCTCTTGGCTGTGCTGATATGGGTGCAGAACAATTAGAAGAAGGCGAATTTGAACCATTCTACACTGAACTAGAAGGTAAGTTGAGTGGTAAAAAAATAGCAATCTTTGGCTCCTATGGTTGGGGTGGTACTTGGTTGGAAGACTGGGGTACTCGAATTAAAGATGCTGGTGGTGAATTAGTGGCTGATGGAGTAGCAATCTTGGGCGAACCTGATGATGATGGTAATGCACAATGCCAAGAATTAGGTAAAACATTAGCAAACGCTTAATTTGATTTTAATTACTAACATAAATACTAATAGTTAATAATAAAAGGTTGTAATGACGATAACTCGTTATTACAGCCTTTTTTGTATGTACTTATAATTGATATGATGGTGCAAAGGTCATTAAAAATTTTGATATCGTTAAGTAAATGTGATGAAAATCATAATATTTATTTATCTTTATCTCTATTTGTGTATATAAGCGCATAATTATAAATAACTTTAATGCATAATTATATTGCATTTTTGTACACATAGTCCTATAATTTAGTTAAAGAACCTAACAAAAATTTAGGTTGATACAAAAATAGTTAGGGTTAATTTTATATTAGCTATTAACCGGGCTGGCGTAATTTAAACTGGAAAGGTTAACCAATGACATTGGAAGAGGGGTTATTTCAATGAGTACATTAGAGCGAATAAAAGTCATAGCCCATGGATTAGCGGCGCAATTTGGCCCATCCTGTGAAGTATTGATTCATGATTTACAAGGGGATATTAATTCGTCTCTTGTATATATTGAGAATGGAACTATAACTAATCGACATGTTGGTGATGGTCCATCGCATGTGGTTTTAGATGTGCTGAGTCATGACGATGGTAGCGAGGGTAGATTTGGTTATCTCACAAAAACTAAAGATGGCCGAATATTAAAATCTTCTACCATGTATATTCGTGATGATACAGGTCGTATAGCATACTTGTTGGGGATTAACCAAGATATAACAGAGTTTGTTTTGATGCATCGGCTTTTGGATAGTCTGGTCAATACAGGTCAGGAAGATGTAGGATCTGTTGAAAAAATTACGACGAGTGTATCGGAACTATTAGATGATTTATTACTAGACGTAGAACGTATAGTCGGTAAACCAGGACCATTGATGAATAAGGTGGAACGCTTAAAAGCTATTACCTATTTAAACGAAAAAGGGGCTTTTCTTATCTCGAAGTCTTCCGAGAAGATAGCAGAGTATTTTAATATTTCTAAGTTTACTCTTTATAGTGATTTAAATACTGTAAAGGAAGAATCCTAGGAGGCAAATATGGAACGAATTCAGTGGAAACGTAATACGATGGCACCATCAAGTGACAAGTTTTTGTCCGTTATGGATGTTAGAGAGGTTAAGAAAGCTAAAGCGTTTCATGAAAGTTTTCCACAATATAGCATTACTCCACTTGTATCGCTTAAGAATTTAGCATCTCATATCGGTGTTGATGCACTCTTTGTAAAAGATGAATCTTACCGATTTGGCCTTAATGCATTTAAGGTATTAGGCGGCTCCTATGCGATGGCAAAATATGTGGCGCAACAAACTGGTAAAGCTGTTGAGGATGTACCATATGATGTATTAACATCTGCAAAATTAAAAGAAGAGTTTGGTCAAGCTACATTCTTTACTGCCACTGATGGTAACCACGGTCGTGGTGTAGCATGGGCAGCCAATAAATTAGGTCAAAAATCTGTAGTATTTATGCCAAAGGGTTCTACAGAATATCGTAGAAAACAAATTGAAAACGAAGGCGCTACCGTAACAATCGAAGACTTCAACTACGATGAGTGTGTACGCTTAGCAACTAAAAAGTCTAAAGAAGTTCCTAACGGTGTTGTAGTTCAAGATACTGCATGGGAGGGTTATGAAGAAATTCCAAACTGGATTATGCAAGGCTATGGCACAATGGCTATGGAAACAGCAAATCAATTAGAAGCTGATAATTGTAAAGTTCCTACACATGTATTTGTACAAGCTGGTGTAGGCTCCCTTGCCGGTTCTGTAGTGGGTTACTTCACTAATCTATACCGCAATGTGGCTAAAAAACCTAAATTAGTTGTTGTAGAAGCGGCAGCAGCAGCTTGTTTATACAAAGGCGCTGTAGCTGATGATGGTAAACCTCGTATCGTAGAAGGTGATTTAGAAACAATTATGGCCGGTTTAGCTTGTGGTGAACCGAACACGGTTTCTTGGGATATTTTAAGAAATCATGCAGATGTATTCGTTTCTGCGCCTGACTGGGTGGCACGTTTAGGCATGCGCGTTGGTGGTGCACCAATTAAAGGCGATACTCCAATTACTACTGGTGAGTCTGGTGCAGTTCCATTAGGTCTTGTAATGGCAATTATGACGATGCCGGAATATGATGACTTACGGAAAGAGTTAGAATTAGATGCGTCTTCAAAGGTACTCTGTTTCTCCACTGAAGGTGATACGGATCCTGAAAGATATAAAAACATTATGTGGTATGGTGAAGATCGTTAGGAGGCATTAATTATGGATTTACAAGCAATTAAACAAGCAGCGGCAACTTATGGCCCAGCGATGACAAAGTTTTTACGTGAGATCGTAGCATTCCCAGGAGAAAGTGCTGAAGAAAAAGATCATGTAAAACGTATAGAACAAGAAATGAAAGACCTAGGATTTGATGAAGTTGAAGTAGATCCTATGGGGAATATTCTCGGATATATGGGTACAGGGAAAACTCTCATTGCCTTTGATGGACATATTGATACAGTTGGTATTGGCAATCGTGACAATTGGGATTTTGATCCATATGATGGTTTCGAAGACGAAACTAAAATTGGTGGCCGTGGCGTATCTGACCAATTGGGTGGTATTGTATCCGCTGTATACGGCGCTAAGATCATGAAAGATTTAGGCCTTCTTAACGACAAATATCGAGTACTTGTTGTAGGTACAGTTCAAGAGGAAGATTGCGATGGTCTTTGCTGGGAATACATGATTAAAGAACGCAATATCCGTCCTGAATTCGTAGTATCCACTGAGCCAACTGATGGCGGTATCTACCGCGGTCAACGTGGTCGCATGGAAATCCGCGTAGACGTACAAGGCGTATCTTGCCATGGTTCTGCTCCTGAACGCGGTGATAACGCAATTTATAAAATGGCAGATATACTTCAAGACATCCGTGAATTAAATGCTAACTCTGCTGATGAAAGCACAAAAATTAAGGGCCTTGTTAAAATGCTTGACCCTAAATTCAACCCTGACCATTACGAAGAAGCTCGCTTCTTAGGTCGCGGTACAGTAACTACTTCCCAAATTTTCTATACTTCTCCAAGCCGTTGTGCAGTAGCTGACTCCTGTGCTATTTCCTTGGATCGTCGTATGACTGCTGGTGAAACTTGGCAAAGTTGTTTGGCAGAAATCGAAGCGTTGCCACATGTTAAAGAATATGGTGCGAAAGTATCCATGTACGAATATGCTCGTCCATCTTGGACTGGTTTAACCTATCCAATCGAATGCTACTTCCCAACATGGGTAATTCCTAAAGAGCATAAAGTAACAGAAGCTTTGGAAGAAGCATACACTAGCTTATATGGCAACGAACGTATTGGTGCAGAAGATACAGTTGAAATGCGTAAAGCTCGCCCATTAACTGATAAATGGACATTCTCCACAAATGGTGTATCTATCATGGGCCGTAATGGCATTCCATGCATTGGCTTCGGTCCTGGTGCAGAAGCACAAGCACATGCACCTAACGAAATTACATGGAAAGAAGATCTTGTAACATGTGCTGCTGTATATGCATTATTACCATCCGTATATTGCAAAAATTAATATCACATACATTGAATTAGATTTAATATAAACGGAATAACTGGAAAATAGTTGATATTTAGAATTTCATATAGTGCCTCACTATTTGATGAGGCATCGTATAAAGTTAGATCCTAAGTAGCCCTTTAGGGAATTGAAAGAGAGGACTTACAGATGACAGACTTCAATAAAAGTATTGAAACTTTACAAAAATTAGACGTTAGTAAAATGTACGGCGAAGATTTCTTCTTAACTTGGGAAAAATCTGATGATGAATTGCAAGGTGTATGGGCAGTAGCTGATGCATTACGTGCTCTTAGAGAACGCAATATCTCTACTAAAGTATTTGACAGCGGTCTTGGCATTTCTTTATTCCGTGATAACTCTACAAGAACACGCTTCTCCTTTGCTTCCGCTTGTAATTTGCTAGGTCTTGAAGTTCAAGATTTAGACGAAGGCAAATCTCAAATCGCTCACGGTGAAACAGTTCGTGAAACAGCTAATATGATTTCCTTTATGGCAGATGTTATCGGTATTCGTGATGATATGTATATCGGTAAAGGCAATGCTTATATGCATCAAGTTTCCGATGCAGTTAAAGAAGGTCATGAAGATGGTGTATTAGAGCAACGCCCAACACTTGTAAATCTACAATGTGATATCGACCATCCTACACAAATCATGGCTGATACAGCTCATATCATCAAAGAATTTGGCGGTGTAGAAAACCTTAAAGGTAAAAAGATTGCTATGACGTGGGCGTATTCTCCATCCTATGGTAAACCTTTATCAGTACCTCAAGGTGCTATTGGTTTATTCACTCGTTTAGGTATGGAAGTTGTATTAGCACATCCAGAAGGCTACGAAGTAATGCCGGAAGTTGAAGAAATCGCTAAGAAACAAGCTGAAGCTAGCGGCGGTTCATTCCGTAGAACTAACGACATGAAGGATGCTTTCAAAGATGCAGACATCGTATATCCTAAGAGCTGGGCTCCATTCGGTGCAATGGAAAAACGTACAAAACTGTATGGTGAAAATGATCATGAAGGTATTAAAGCATTAGAAAAAGTTCTTCTTGAAGAAAATGGTAAACATAAAGATTGGGCATGTACGGAAGAGATGATGAGTCTCACAAAGGACGGCAAGGCTCTTTACTTACATTGCTTACCAGCAGATATTACAGGTGTAAGTTGTGAAGAAGGCGAAGTAGATGCAACAGTATTTGATCGCTACCGCATACCTCTTTATAAGGAAGCAAGCTACAAACCATATGTTATTGCAGCTATGATTTTCCTTAGCAAATTTAAAAATCCTGTAGAAACCTTAAAAGAATTAGAACGGAAGGGAACCGAACGAGTTCAACCGTAAAGTAAAGTTTAGGGGCCATCCGTATTGATGGCTCCTTTTATTCTTAATAGTTTGTTATGAGGCATAACATGAAAAAGAGAGTTGTAGTAGCACTAGGGGGGAATGCATTAGGCAATTCCTTACCAGAACAGAAAATTGCAGTAAAAAGTACAGCTAAAACAATTATTGATTTAGTAGAAGCTGATTGTGACGTAGTGGTAACACATGGTAATGGACCTCAAATTGGTATGATCAACAATGCGATGGCTGCATTGACTCGTGAAGTAGAAGGTCAACCAAACACTCCATTATCTGTATGTGTAGCAATGAGCCAAGCTTATATTGGTTATGACTTACAAAATGCTCTTCACGAAGAGCTTTTAAATCGTGGTATTAAAGATTTGCCAACAATGACTATGGTTACACAAGTACTTGTTGATCAAAATGACCCAGCTTTTCAAAATCCTACAAAACCAATTGGTCATTTTATGACTCAGGAAGAAGCTGAATACGCAGAAAAGAATTACGATTATGTGGTAAAAGAAGATGCGGGTCGTGGTTATCGTCGTGTGGTGGCATCTCCAGCACCAAAAGAAATCATTGAACTAGAAGCAATTAAAGGTTTAGTAGGTAAACAATTAATTGTTGCTTGTGGCGGGGGAGGTATCCCAGTAACTAAAGAAGGTAATGAACTTCATGGTGCAGCTGCTGTTATCGATAAAGACTGGACTAGTAGTTTATTGGCCCAAGAAATTGATGCTGATGTTCTCGTTATTTTAACAGCTGTTGAAAAGGTTGCCATTAACTTTGGTAAAGAAAATGAAAAATGGCTTGATGAAATAACCGTTACACAAGCTAAAGAATATGTATCAGCTGGTGAGTTTGCAGAAGGCTCGATGAAACCAAAGGTAGAAGCCGCTATAGCATTTGCAGAATCCAAAAAAGGCCGTGTCTCAATTATCACATTATTAGAGAAATCTAAAGATGGTATAGCAGGAAAAACAGGCACACGTATCGTATTATAATAATATATAAGTTTATAAGTATGCATTTCAACGAATCGTTGAGGAGGTGCCCACATGATTATATTAGGAAAAGGTACTGTTATTACTCGCGACGCTGATAGACCTATCATTTATGATGGTGCTGTTGCTATCGACGGGACTCAAATTGTTGATATTGGTAAATATGATGAATTATGCAAAGCTTATGCAAACGCAGAAATTATTGATGCTCATGGTGGCTTGATTATGCCAGGTTTCATTAATGCACATCATCATATTTACTCCGCTCTTGCACGAGGCTTATCGTTGCCAGGTCCAGCACCGACTAACTTCGGTGAAATCTTGGAAGGACTTTGGTTCTACTTAGATAATAAATTGACGGCTCCAGATGTAAAAGCAAGTGCATTACTTACGTATTTAGGCTGTATCGAAAATGGTGTAACTACTATTTTTGACCACCATGCAAGTTATGGTGAAGTTCCTAACAGCTTATCCATCATTGCAGATGTAGCTAAACAATTCGGCGTTCGCTCATGTTTATGCTATGAAGTATCCGACCGCAATGGCGTAGACCAAATGAAAGCCGCTGTTGCAGAAAACGTACGTTTTGGTAAAGAAGCAAAACAAGATCCATCCAGACTGGCGGCGATGATGGGCTTGCATGCATCTTTCACATTGAGCACGGAAACATTAGATTATGTGAAAGCTCATAATGAGGATCAGTTGGGTTATCATGTTCATGTTGCAGAAGGTCCTGAAGATGTGGCCGATAGTAAAGAAAAGTATGGCATGACACCTGTTAGACGCCTCGTAGAGGCAGGTATTTTATGCCCTAAGAGCATCGCTGGTCACTGTGTACACGTAACTGACGAAGATGTGGCATTATTGAAAAAATCTCAAGCTAAGGTCGTACATAACCCAGAAAGTAACATGGGTAATGCAGTAGGCACGACAGATATCTTGAAACTATTAGATGCAGGGATCACTGTTGGGCTTGGCACAGATGGTTATACAAATGATATGCTCGAATCTTATAAAGTAGCGAATTGTCTCGTGAAACATGAGCAACATAAACCATATGTAGGCTGGGGCGAAGTACCTCATATGCTATTTGAAAACAACCGCAAAATGGCTAATGAATTCTTCGATACTACGGTAGGCATCCTTAAAAAAGGTGCTGCAGCTGACGTAATTGTTCTTGATTACGCAGCACCAACACCACTTGATGAAAACAACATCAATGGTCACTTACTATTCGGTGCTAATGGTATGTATGTGGTAACAACTATTAGTGATGGTGTACCACGCATGATTGATCGTAAATTACAAGGCATTGATAAAGCTGAAGTAATGGACGAAGTTTTAGCAACATCTAAAGGTTTATGGAAACGACTAAACCCATAACGCAAGCGCTTTAAAGGAGTGTGACATTATGAGTGACATTATGTATCCGGTAAGTTTCGGAAATTTGATGAACCACATTATGACTGAGTACAAGATGTACAATCGTATTTACAATGTAAATAAAATTCATCGTACGAATCATGATCAACGCTTATCTATCTTTGGTAAATCTATTGAAAATCCTGTAGGTCCAGCGGCTGGCCCTAATACACAGTTGGCACAAAACATTGTGGCATCTTATGTAGCTGGTGCTCGTTGCATTGAATTAAAAACCGTACAAATTATGTATGGTGAAGAACTAGGTATTCCTAGACCTTGTATCTACTCTGTAGACGAAGCATACAACGTAGAATGGTCTTCTGAATATAGCTGTGATGAAGCTGCTGATGAATACATTAAAGCTTGGTTCGCATTAAAATTAATCTCTAAAGAATTAGGATTAGGCGATCCAGATGGATTCTTATTCATCATGAGTGTTGGCTACAACTTAGCTGGTATCAAGAGCCCTATGGTTGATAAATTCATCAACACAATGCGCAGTGCATCTCAATCTCCAATGTGGGATACATGTAAACAATGGTGCCTTGACCACGTAGATGAATTTGAACATATCGATGCTGATTTCATCAACTCTATTGGTGATGAACTTTGTCAAGCAATCACATTGTCCACAATGCACGGTTGCCCAGCAGAAGAAATCGAATCCATTTGTTCTTACCTTATCAGTGAAAAAGGTCTTCACCTATACTTAAAATGCAATCCTACATTGTTAGGTCCAAAACGCATTAGAGAATTATTGGATAACGCTGGCTTTGAGTACATTGACTTTGAAGATCACCAGTTTGAAGTTGACCTTCAATTTGACAAAGCTGTTCCAATGTTAGAACGTCTTATCGCTCTTGGTGAAAAACATAACAAGATTTTTGGCGTTAAATTGACAAATACATTCCCTGTACAAATTCACAACAATGAATTGCCAGGCGAGCAAATGTACATGTCTGGTAAATCCTTATTACCTGTAACAATTGGTGTAGCTGAGCTCCTAAGTGCTCAATTCGGCGAACGTTTACCAATGTCTTACAGCGGCGGTGCCGTAAAACAAAACATCAAAGCTATCTTTGATTGCGGTATCTGGCCGGTAACAGTATGTACAATTCTTCTGCAAGGCGAAGGTTACAATATTTTCAAAGGCTTAGCAGACGAAGTAGAATCTACTGATTACAATGCTGCTTTAAAAGTTCATAAAGAACTTATCGCTGAACTTGCTAAAGATATCGCTGAGAACAAAATTTTCAAAAAGAGCGATGCTATGAAGAAAAAACGTGAAGCAATGCCATCTTTCCCAGGTACACGTAGCTCTGACTACCACTGCCGCGTAGTTTGTGGCGCTTGTGTTCGCGTATGTCCTAATAGATGTAATGAAGTCGTTACTGTAAATGATGCTAAATTGATCGTCCATGTTGATCAAAGCTGTAATGAGTGTGGTAACTGTGCATGTCATTGCGTAGAACCTTGTCAACCATACAAGGATCGCATTACATTCTTCCACAATGCTGAAGCTTTAGCAGATAGTACAAATGATGGTTTCTACATCAAAGGCACTAGCTGTGGTTATCGCTTCAAAGGTGAAGAAGCCGTATGTGACATTGATGCATTACCTAAAGAATTGAAAGGAGTTGTACATGCCTTCTGTAAAGAGCATGTGTACTATGTATCATGATTATCATACAACAAGGGGAATTGGTCTTAGCTGATCGAATCCTTACCGGAGATTTATTAATTGATGGCGACAAAATTGTCGCCATCGATGAACACGTTCCTGTTCCAGAAGG
>OAVP01001204.1_pt1 | contig 10069 bp, 8 predicted proteins | sample 1495311 | NCBI WGS metagenome assembly OAVP01 (sample SAMEA2580102, study PRJEB22360) | human gut metagenome | biome: human gut; feature: human-associated habitat; material: faeces | place: Denmark | collected 2008/2010
TTTCGGGGAGAGTTTTATACGATTACGTGTTGGTGCTTGGTACTATATGATATGGTATTGGGATAGGGTTATCATACCGATATTTTGATTTGTAAGATAGGGATAGAGCGTAAGTAAAGGGGACGCTCTTTAAAATGGGGAGAAGTTTTTATGAAATATATGTAAATTAGCAATACTGCTGGATTCAAAAACACTTTTATTAGCAAAGCGTTTTTTCTCCTGCAGTTTTTTTATTTATTAAATAGTGTATTTTTAAATTCGGGGGAGAAGACTAGAAAATCTCAAAACAATTGATATCCTTGGATGATATGACTTAGTTTTCTTGTCTTACTTCTTGAATTTTATACGTAATGATAGTCTTTTTATTGAGACCTTTTTCTTTATCTACTTTACATCATTTGCAAAACAAGACCAATAGCGAGGGCATTCCCTTTAATGCTTTTGGAGAAAGGATAACTCATTTTCCTTTTTATTGGGGATAATAAAGTGATAATGTAGAGTCTTATTTGTCAATATTATATTGATTTCGTATAGGTCATAGGGGGGATCTTATGGGAAAATTAAATATTATGGTTGTCTTTGGGACAAGACCAGAGGCAATTAAGATGGCGCCGTTAATTCTTGAGTTGAAAAAACATCAAGAAACCATTAATACTATTACAGGACGTTTTGTTACAGACAGTTTGGATGCTGAAGGTATTAAAACTACTTAGAATGGTGAGGCTGTAATGGTATTAGGAAAAGTAAGTGATTTTTTAATCAAGCATCAAAGATTGTTAACGTACTTAAGTACTTTTGCTGCGTTAATGTTATTAATGCGCTTAGTGTATGATGATGTTTTGGTTGACCATGATAATCCCATCGTTTTAGCAATCTTTATAGGAATACTAGTTCTTTGGACCCTAGCATCTTACCTTAATCGAAGACAGCATATGCTATCCCACTTTATCTTACAGAGTTCGAAACTTATTAACGTCTATGCTATAGACTTAGATTATCGTTTTATTGCGGTTAATAAGAATAATATTCGGCTCATGGAAGAAATCTTTTATTTCACTCCCAAAATTGGTGACTTTCCAATGAATTATCTTAATAGTGAAGATGCTGCGCGTTTAAAAGCAAATGTTGATCGTGCGAAAAAGGGTGAAACATTTATATTTATGGATACTATTAAGACAGGCGACAAAACGCTTTACTGGCAAAATATGTATTCTCCCATTTATAACAATCGCCAAAAAGTGATTGGTGTTTCTTGTTTTGTTCTTGATGTTACAGAGCAGAGACTTCATGAACTTGAAATACAGAGGATGGCATACGAAGATGTTTTAACACGGGTTCATAATCGACGATATATTGAGCTTGCTTTTGAGGAATGTCTGACACGTAAAGAAGAACAAATTACGGTTATTATATCTGATTTGGATAAATTCAAGGAAGCAAATGATACCTTTGGACATGCTACGGGAGATAAGATTCTAATTGAATTTGGTGATATTTTAACGAAGATAATGCCTGAAAGTGCTGTAATAGCAAGGTTAGGTGGAGATGAATTTGCGGTTTTACTCCCTGGAGTTTCTGAAAATCAAGCTGAATTTTTAATAAAACTTGTTCAAGCAGAAATGACTCTCAAAGATATGGGGATTACAGCATCTTTAGGTGCTTATACGGACTCTTATCAATCACATAAAAACTTCGTTGATTTTTTTGCAATAGCTGATAAGAAAATGTACGAAATTAAAAGTCAGAAAGGAAAATCAAATGTTTGACATTATTCTAGTCGATGACGGTAGTGGAGCTGATTTTGCACCGTTATTTGCAATAGCGCAGAGTAACTATGCATGTCATTTACAAAGACATGCTGATAATAAAGGAAAAGGTCGTGCTTTAAAAACGGCTATTTCATATATTTTGGACAATTTTCCTAATGCCAAAGGAATTGTGACGATTGATTCTGATGGTCAACACACCTACGAAGACATGATGAAATGTTTGGCTGAATTTTTGCAACATCCTGATAGTTTGGTGCTGGGTGTTAGAACATTTGAAAAATCTGTTCCTTTACGTAGTAAATTTGGAAATTTATTGACAAGAGACGTCTTAGGGGCTATGACAGGTGTGCACGTTTCTGATACGCAAACGGGACTTCGTGTGATTCCTATGTCATGGTTGCCAAAACTCTTAACCGTGGAGGGTGAACGGTATGAATTTGAGATGAATATGTTACTTGAGGCAAAAGAGGACAATATTCTGATTTGTGAAGTTGGCATTGCAACGATTTATTTGGATGAAAATCAGTCGTCGCATTTTGATGCGATTCGTGACTCGATTAGAATTTACAAGGTTTTCTTCAAGTACATTTTTGCATCATTGTTTTCCTTCTTGGTTGATATTGTTGCTTTTACGATTTTAATTTCTTTGTTTAATGGATTGAGTTTTAGTGCGGTGACGTTAGCTTCGATTTTAGCGCGTGTGATATCATCTGTTGTTAATTTCACCTTGAATCATAAGGTGGTCTTTAAACGAGGTCAATCAAATAGTGCGATAAAATACTTCACTTTGGTGGTAGTACAGATTGTTTTGTCAAGTTTATTGGTAACAGTTCTAGGAAATGCCTTGACGACGCTGCCAATTTCATTGGTGAAGATTTTAGTTGACGGTACACTTTTCTTTGTCAGTTATTTTGTGCAAAAACATTTGATTTTTAGTGGAGGTGAGAATGAAGACTAGTAAGAGGATACTCTATTTCATTGCATTTGTAACGACTGCCTTTTATTTAACTTGGCGTTTGGTGGCGACTATTCCGTGGCATGATTCATGGTTTGCGCTGATCTTTGGGATTTTATTGTGGGGAAGTGAGTTAGTTTCAGCCATTACAGGCTACATTCTCATTTGGAATAAGCAAAAGGACTTTGAGCTTGAAAAGCCTGAGATTGCTAAGGAGCGTTACCCAGATGTGGATGTTTTGATTGCAACGCATAATGAGGATCCAGAGTTGCTTTATAAGACGATTAATGCCTGTACTTTTATGGAATATCCTGATAAGTCTAAGGTGCATATCTACGTCTGTGATGATACCAATCGTCTAGAAGTTGCCAAATTGGCTGATGAGCTTGGTGTTGGTTATTTTGGTTTGGCGGATAATAAAGATGCCAAATCAGGAAACTACAATAATGCTTTACGTCAGACGTCATCACCTTTGGTGGCGACATTTGATGCGGATATGATTCCTTATCGTGAATTCCTGTTGGAAACTGTGCCTTATTTTGTTGAACAAGTTGAGGCTTATGAAAATGGTGACGATTATGATAAGTCAAAAGTTGGTTTGATTCAAACGCCACAAAGTTTTTACAATGCTGATATTTTCCAATTTAACTTGTTTTCAGAATCAACCTTACCAAACGAACAAGATTTCTTTTCCAAAGAAATTAATGTTTGCAATAATTCGCACGGTGCAGCGGTTTATACGGGGTCTAATACGCTTATTTTCCGCAAGGCGATTGAAGATGTTGGTGGTTTTCCGACAGATACCATTACGGAGGATTTCGAGCTAGGTGTTCGGATGAATGCGGCTGGTTATGTAAATTATTCGACGAAAAGTCCAATGGCTAGCGGGTTAACGCCAACAGATTTGAAGAGTGTCCTCAAACAGCGCGCGCGCTGGGGACGTGGCGTTATTCGCAGTAGCTACAATATGAATATCTTCTTTAATCCCAAATTGACAAAGGGGCAAAGAATTATTTATATTAATGGCTATCTTTATTGGTGGTCTTTCTTTAGACGGTTATTGTATATCTTGGCACCGATTTTATATACGGTTTTCCATGTGCGTGTGGTGGTGTCAAATATCTGGCTACTGTTCCTATTCTGGTTGCCAAGTTACGCATTGACACACTTGTCAATGCGAGAAGTCTCAAAACAATACCGAACACAGGTTTGGGGAGAAATTGTGGAAACGATTTTTGCTCCGTATTTGTTTATTCCCATGATGTTGGAGTCCTTTGGCATTAGCGATAAAAAATTTAAGGTGACACGTAAGGGAAATGATACGTCGTGGACGTTGTACCTTTATGCGCTTCCTTATCTTGTTTTATGGGGATTAGCCGTTTATGGTTTGGTGACTTTTAACTATGGAAAATTTGGTTCAGAGCTTTTTTATGGAAGTATTATCAGTTTTTGGTTGATTTATCATATCATCAATTTGACCTTTGCGATTTTCTGTGCGCTTGGTCGTCCGATTTATCGCTCAAGTGAGCGTTTTACTGTTGATGAAGCTATGGTTATTGAGGTTGATGATGATTCTTACCAAGTGAGAGTCTGTGATATTTCAGAAACGGGGATTTCATTCTATACGGATTTACCATTGTATTTGCCGAAAGAAAAAGAACTGACGCTTAATTTGCAATCACGTGATTACCATGCGAGGGTAAAAGGTCATGTTGTTCGTGTTTTTGCGATTGATAATGGTTGGCGCTACGGCGTTCAATTTTCAGAAATTCCTGAAGCTGATAAGCGCGAATTTTATCAGTACATTTATGACCGCATTAATCACAATCTTCCGAAGGAAAAAGACCCTTGGATGACAACATGGGATGATTTATTTGAGAACTTTAGTCAACGTTTCCAAAATAATGAACGTCCTGTTTCAGCCTATGACCAAGTAGCTTTTCCGAAAGTTCGTGTTAATGAAGAGGTTCAGGTTGCTGGAAAAAAATGCCAGCTTAGAAAGACAGATTATTATTATATGACATTTTCTGGAAAATTGACAAATCCTAAAAAAGAACCGAATGTCGCATTTACCTACAAAGATTTGCCAATTCAGTTGACTTTTGTGTCCTATGATATTGATAGAGACGAATCGCTTTATCGAGTTACCAATTTAGCGGATTTGGATAGCTTACCTGCTTTTAAAGCCTTAGCAAATGAATGGAGAGGGAGAGTATGATTAGTATTGCTAGATTACTGTTGTTCTTTGTGATTACCATGGGGTACAATGCCTTTTTCCGTAATACTGTGAAGATGAATCGCAGTCTGACATGGGTGTTTACATTTTCAGTCATTACATTGGTATTGTACCTTGGTAGTTTGTTAGGCTTTATGTTGCAGACCGTGTATGCCATTTCTGTTTTGGGCTGTCTTTTGAGTCTTTATTATCTTTGGGCGGTATGGAAAAAGAAATATCGCTTTAGGAGACTTGATTATATTGCGCTTGGAATGATGGCTTATTTGCTTTTGTTTGGAATAACGCTCTGGCATTCACCGCTTTTACATTATGATAATTTTACGCATTGGGCAACGATTGTAAAATTTTTCCATATCAATAATGCTTTGCCAACACAGCAGGATACGATTATTAGTTATTATACCTATCCTGTTGGAAGTTCACTTTTCATTTATTTTTTCACGACTATCGTAGGCTTTTCAGAAGGTAGTATGTTGGTCGGGCAATTCTTCTTGATTGCATCCAGTCTTTATGCCATGTTTGCGGCACTTCGTGATGATCGACGTGTCTTAATGGTTAGCATGATTTTTGCTTCGTTTGCTGTTTTTAATACGTTCAACGTTGCTATTCGATTAAATAATTTGCTGGTTGATTTTCTGCTTCCGGCCTTGGCCTTGGCAGCCATAGCAGGTTGTTTTGTCTATCGTAATCGTTTCTGGCTTTTGTCGCTAAATACGGCGGTAATTCTTGGATTATTAAGTATCGTCAAAGTAAGTGGACTTTTCTTTGTCGCTCTCGTTTTAGTAGTTTATGTGGTTTGTATTGTGCGTTTACTTGTTCGTAAAAGAGCACGTTTAAAAGCACTAGTGCTGCTCATAATGACCTTGCTAGTCAGCTGTCTTCCTTTTGTTATTTGGCAAAAGCATGTGACGGATAATTTCCCAAATGCCTCAAGTGCCAAGCATGCGGTGTCCATGTCAGAACTTGATCAGGTATTGACTGGAAATCTGTCAGGCGACCCACAAAAAATTATCACTCTTTTTGTCAAATCGGTGTTTACGTTTGACAGTTTGGCAAGCAATGGAATTTTGATAATCAATCTGATTATGCTGATTGCCTTTATTGTGATTGGTATTCGTTTGAAATATAAGAAATTTGTCTTGTTGACTTGGGGATTTGTTGATATTTCGATTGTGACTTACTATATTGGCATTTTACTCATGTATCTGACAGCAATGCCGACTGATGAAGCGTTAGAATTAGCAGGATTTGAGCGCTATGCTTCGAGCATCGTTATCTTTGCTTTTGGTTGTTTGACCATGGCTTTAGCATGGGTAATGGACAAGTGTCTGTATGAAAAAATCATTAGTAAACGTAATGCTAGGTCTTACAAAAGCTTATTTAATAAACACTTGTACCAATACGCGAGCCTTGTTTTGACAGTTTATGCCATTGGAATGTTCTTGTCAGAAAATAATAGCATTGTTTACAATAACAATCAGGAAACAAACAAGGTCGTAAAAGAAATTCATCAGTTTACTGGAAGTCAGAGTAATTCGTCAACGGATAGAATTTTGGTTGTAACAGCAGATAAGGAGAATGTAGATAATTATTTTGTCCAATATGCTAGTCGTTATTATCTGTGGGATGTCAATGTTGATGCCAGAGAAAATTTTGTGTCGGTTGACCAAAAATTTTTAGATTTAATGGCATCATACAGCGACAGCGCAACAAGTTATTACCTCAGCAATAAAAATATCGATACTAGAGATGATTCCAATTTAACAGACGATGACTTTATTGCACTCTTAAAAACGTATGACGAAGTCTTGATTTTAGATGACCATTATACGTTTAATGCCTTGACGAAAAAACTATTTGGTCGGACATATTCCCCAGGATTGTATAAAGTATCAGATATTCTTGCTGGAAAAGGGTAAGTTTTCTAGCTTTATCAAGCATAAGTCTTGATATTTCAAATAAAATATGCTATTACAACAAAAAATATGTAGAAGGAGGCGGAGTTTGTGACTTCGCCTCTTGTGGTGCTCAAAAGACTTTCTTGAACATTGGAGAGGAAGCTAAGATAAATCCGTTTGAATTATCTGCTCTAATCATCACACAAAGCGAGGTCCTTAAAGGATGCAATCCACGTTCCACACACTCAACACTAGTATAGAAAGATCTCATATCCGCAAAAGCAATATCAGATTTTGGTTCCCGTGAACAATCAAAATAGCCCATTATCTATCTATTTTATAGTTGTTTTCCCAATATTCCCTTTCACCTTTTCCTATGCCTTCTGGTAGTTGCTTCAAACATTGTCCCATACTTTGATATTTAACAATTTCAGTTATTTCAGCCAAAGAAAGTCGATGAGATACTCTGCTAAAGTCCGTATCGAAGTAATCAACCTCTTCTATTTCAACTAAAATCTCATAATTTTGATCAAGATAATATTTAATTTCAGATGGTACTAACTTCTCTGATTCTTTAAAAAACAAATGAATATGGCCGTTTGAAGACAGCAATCGTTCTCTGATATTAGTTGATTTTCCAATATAAAAACAGACTTTTTCATCTTCTAAAATGGCAAAAAACTTATATACACCCACAATATCTTTTTCCAAAATTTCTGAGGGGATAGTGATATTCCTCATTTTAGCTTTTTCTAGTTTTTCTTTATACGTCATTCCCATGGTATTCTCCTAACTTATAGCTCTAATGGCATAAAGTCTCCTACAATTTTACCCACGATACGAGGGTTTTCATCATAAGGAATATAGATGTCCTTATAGTCCTTGTTAATAGAAACTAGGCGTAGCCCCTCTTTCTCACGGTAGACTTTCTTGATAAAGGTCTGAAAGTTCCACACTACAGCATAGACTGCTCCATCATAATCAAAACCTGTCTCACGGATTAGAGCTACTGAACCATCATGATATTTAGGTTCCATAGAATCACCATATACCCACGAGGCAAAATCATGAGCTAGTTCTTCATTAAAATAAACAGTGTCATAGTTGCGATCATCATAAACAGAGGCACCGATACCAGCCGACATCTTTTCGTATACATGGTACTCATAGAGATTTTCTGAAACCGTAACAATTTTTCTAGATTCTTCTTGAACTAACTTACGAGTATATTCTAAAACTTGATTTTTACCTTTATTCGACAATGTATTATACAAACGAACAATTTCAATCTCCGTAAAATATCCTTTTGGTACTCTGAGTATTTGTTCTAGTCGTTTTACTTTCTCTTTGGATGGTTCTTTTACTCCACGTTCCCATGCTGAATAAGCTTGATAGCTGATACCTAATCGATCTGCTATCTCTTTTTGAGTCATTTTTAGCTCTTTTCTACGAGCTTTTAGTTTTTCTGGTTGATACATGCTTCACCTCACATTAATAATAACTGTAATTCTGCCTTTTTTCTTGCCTCTTCATCTGAGAATTTTTCTTTATCCCAAACATATGCAATCGACTTCCCTTTGTTATAAACAAGCCACGTTTTTAAATTGCCATTATTATCTTTAATTGCTTTCCAGTTATCTTGATTTAATAAACCTGGGTATTCTTGGCTTGTTACAAAACCTACCTTTCTAACTCTCTGCTTAACCTGATTAATAAGGGAAGGTTGAAACTGATGGAATTCCTCAATAATTTGTTCTCTAATATCATGAAACAAACGAAAAATAGAAGCGTTCTTCCCTTCAATATATGTTTCAACTGCTTGTTTGATTTCACTATCTTTACCAGAAGAATATTCCCGTAGAAAGTCCAAAAGACGAAAAAATAAAGCCTGTTTTGAAACTTCAAGACTATTTTGCACTTGATGAAAAGTATCACGATTATAGTAGATTTTTGATAAAAGGACAATATCTGGTATCAAGACCACAGCAGAAAAGATATTCGCCTCTCGCTCTAACAAGTTCTCTTTATTATCAATTGATTCTGCAAAATAATTTCCATCATGTTTAAGTATAAAGTGACCCAATTCGTGACAAAGTGTAAAATTCTGCTTTACTTTTGGATTATCTATCTCATAAGAGAAACTGGTTCCTAACTTATCAACTACTGTCAAACCTTCTATCTTATGATTAGAAAAGTGGTGGCTTATCACTTGGATTTGGTTTTTCTGAATACAATGTTGAAAAAAGTAATTGAAATTATAGTTTAGTAACGAAATATCATTGTTCTTCATATACTGGTATAACATATGTTTTGTAGACTTACTTATTCATGCATATAACTTATCCAAAGAACAATACCTCCTTTAAATATGACTTACAGATAACTAAACCTTTTTGGTTGAGTTCGTTTTATAAAAAAAGTGGACAATTGTCCACATGCAAAACTTGTTCCAAGAATTTTTTAGGCTTGTTATCATCATAAATACTGATTTTAAGGGATTTAACTACTAGTAAACTTAACAACTTCTATATATTTTACACTATATAGGACAGTAAATGGACAGTGACAGCATAATTGAAGAGTGAACAAAAAGAGGTATTTTTAGAACTTAGTTGAAACAATATTGTCTACCCTTCCATAAAATAGAAAATCTACTCAAAGCTAAAACTTTTTTCACCCAACTTAACCTTAAAATATTTGAACCTCGTATCTGAATCTGGAATCGAGAATTCAAAGCTTTCTTTAGTTCCATTTTCCCATCCATATCTTGTGTTAAAGCGAAAACCAGAATAAACTTTATCATTTTCATCATAAAAATTAATTGCAACATCTATGTACGTGATTTCATGACCTGTAGTATTTTCAAAATTCCCTATGTAGCGCTTCTCTTTTTCCGATACACCTGTGACCTCTTCAACTACGAAGTTTTTGGGATCAAAAGTATCTACTAATATTCCGTAAACTCTATTAAATTCTTTCACAGCTTTACCAGATCTCAATATACTATCTAGATTGTTTTTATCTTGAACAGGAATTCCGACTATTGAGTTAATATCTAGAAGCAATTCATAACGTTTCCTTTGGTATTTATTCCATTCTCTTACAAAAGTACTGTCCACTAAATCTTGATTTTCTATAGCTTCTCTTTCATTCCTTTGGATGTTAATATATGTGTTAGCTAGTCTCTTTAACTTAGGATTTTTAAATTTCC
>OAVP01001208.1_pt1 | contig 10033 bp, 8 predicted proteins | sample 1495311 | NCBI WGS metagenome assembly OAVP01 (sample SAMEA2580102, study PRJEB22360) | human gut metagenome | biome: human gut; feature: human-associated habitat; material: faeces | place: Denmark | collected 2008/2010
GCTAAGGAGGAAATGAAAGAAATCCCTGCGTTTAAAAGCCATAGATATCAGCCACATCTTTAACCAATTCAGCTTTAAAGAGCTTTTCAACCACTGAAGGTCCCATACCTGCGATGTTCATGGCATCTCGAGAGGCAAAATGAATCAGGCCTTCCTTGATCTGAGCAGGGCAAGAAGGATTGATACAACGTAGGGCAACTTCATCTTCAAAATGTAAAAGACCACTGCCACAAGATGGACATTGAGTCGGTACTTCCATCGGCTCCTGTGTCGTACGCTTACTCTCTACTACACGAAGTACAGCAGGGATAATATCACCAGCTTTGTAGACAATTACGGTATCACCAATACGAATGTCTTTTTCGGCAATGTAATCTACATTATGAAGGGTGGCCCGACTAACCGTTGTCCCCGCTAATTGCACTGGAGTCAAATTAGCAGTCGGCGTTACTACACCCGTACGACCTACCTGCCAGTCCACTGAGAGAAGCTCTGCTTCCTTTTCCTCAGCCGGGAATTTATAAGCAATGGCCCAACGTGGCGCCTTAACTGTAAAACCGAGTTCTTCTTGCATAGCCAAACTATTGACTTTGATGACAACACCATCAATGTCATAGGCCAAGTGATCACGATCTTCTCCAACAGCTTGAATAAAGTCCCAAATCTCATCCATCGATGATGTGACAATGCGTCGTGGATTAACAGAGAAACCGAGTTCTGCCACTTCATTTAAGACATCATTTTGTGTTAGACGCTCCGTTGGACTAGCTTCCTGATAAAGGAAAGTCGCCAAACGACGCTCTGCAACCACTTTGGTATCTAATTGACGAAGAGTTCCTGCTGCAGCATTACGTGGATTGGCAAATTCGGCCTCACCATTTTCCTGGCGTTGGATGTTGATGCGTTCAAACTCAGCCCGTGGCAGGTAACACTCCCCACGCACCGTAATATTAAGAGGTTGGTCCAACTTGAGAGGAATATCTGAGATACGCTTGACATTTTCAGTGATATTCTCACCTACAGAACCATCACCACGTGTCGCACCTACCTGAAGAATACCATCCACATAGGACAACGAGATAGAAAGCCCATCGATTTTGAGTTCAGCCATATAATCAGCATTAGGAAATTCGTCCTTAACCCTCTTATCAAAGGCATCTAGCTCTTCTCGAGAAAAGGCATCCTGCAAACTATAAAGCGGATACTCATGTTGATATTTTTCAAAACCATCAAGTACCAGCCCTCCCACACGATGTGTTGGACTATCTGCTTGAACAAGTTCTGGATGTTCAGCTTCCAAAGCTACAAGCTCACGATAAAGCTTATCATACTCGGCATCTGACACTGATGGATTATCTTCCGTATAATACTCTTTTGCATACTGGTTAAGTTTAACAACCAGCTCTTTCATTCGTTTTTCCATAGGAACATTTTAACATAAAAGCAGAAAAAAACGCCTTTACAGACGTTAATTTAGGAAACAAAATCAATAACTTTGGCCAATTTCTTAATAAGAATTGCACCAACTAAGAGAGAAGCCAATTCTCCCATAGCAACAGTGAACCAAGTTACCCAAAATGGTGCCTGAGTAACCAAGGTCAACTCAGCCGCAATTGTCACCATGAAGAATGAGAAGTAAAAAGCAAAGTAAACATGAGCCTTGTCAAAAAGTCCACCTAAAATATCTTGGTTCTTAAATCGATCGAAGAAATAAACACCTGAACCAACAAAGACCAGTGTCGAGAGACTTCCGACAACCACATCAATCATGTTAAAGCTAAAGAAATTAGCAATCACACAGCCCAAAGTCACGGCAATGATATACTTGCGATTATAAAATCCTAAAAGATTGAACATTTCTGCAATTCGGAACTGGTAGGGACCATACGAAATTAAGTTAAAAGGTGGCACAACAGTCAAGACTACATAAAGAGCTGCCACAATAGCAATATGTGTTAAATCACGAACAGTTTGTTTTTTCATTTTTCCTCCATAATCATTATCTTTTTATTATCTACAAAGGATAATATTCCCGTCAAAAGAGCCTGGATCTCACCAAGCTCTCTTTATCATCTAGGAATCATCCTCATCTTTTTTGTGTTTTTTGCTGTCACTACCATCTCCAGAAAAGCTCTGAATAATAGTAATCACATCTCCTCTTCTACTTTTCAGTTCACCTTGTCTAAGCTCTTGATAGGTCGCATTAAAGACGGCCCCCAAAATCAAAATCCTGGCCAAGAAGATGAACCAAAGCATGAAGACGAAAATCATAATGGATCCAAATAACTTGATATCAACTAATCGACTCAAGGTACGAATCACATAAGTTCCAAACAAGTTGCTTAAATAGCCAATCACTAAAGTCGTAAAGATAGTCCCTGGCATAACATAGCGGATTTTTCGAATCTTCACATTCGGAAGCACAAAATAAAGCACCATCATTCCCAGGAAGACAACTGCAATACTCAGAGGCTGGATACTATTTAAAATAAACTGAGTCATCTTGGAACCAATAGGATAGGTCTGTGTAATAACTCTAAGGACCGACTGAATAATCGTAGACAGCATTAGTGCAAAGGTGAGCAGGAACAAGATGACCAGACTCATGAAACCACCAACAATGTGACTAATAAAGACATCACGGTGTTCTGAAGCACCATATACCTTGTTAATCGCCTTTTGAAGAGAAGACAAGGACTTAATCATTGTCCAGAATCCCGTCAAAGAGGCAACTCCCAACAACTGTCCAGAAGGTGTCGAGAAGATATCCTGAACAACGTTGGCTGCAGGTGCATAAAACTGCTTAGGAAGGTGCTCATTCATAAACTTCAAGAGATCAGTCGTATCAATATTCAGATAGGGAAAGACATTTGCCGCAATGACAATAAGCGGAAAAACCGTCAAAATGAGGTAGTAAGCCACTGCGATAGTTGAAATATCTATCTCTGCACTACGATAATGCATAAGATAAACCTGCAAAGGGCGCCATTGGAGTTTATCCAATAGACGGGCCATTAAGCCTTGTCGTTTCATATTAGTAAGTTCTTTCTTCGCCTTGAGAAGTCAAAATTACTGGACCATCCTTAGTAATAACAAATTGGTGTTCATATTGACAAGAAAGTCCACCGTCAAGAGTTTTGTGAGCCCAACCCGTTTCAAGGTCAGTATCGATTTCCCAAGTACCAGTATTAATCATTGGCTCGATTGTCAAAACCATTCCTTCTTTGAGACGGAGACCTCGTCCAGCCACCCCATAGTTTGGCACCATTGGTTCTTCGTGCATTGTTGGCCCAACTCCGTGTCCAACCAAATCACGAACAACACCGTAACCACGACTTTCAGCGTATTCTTGGATAGCTGCACCGATATCACCGATACGGTTACCGACTACCGCTTGTTCAATGCCAAGGTACATAGCCTCACGTGTTACTTCCATAAGTTTTTTAACTTCGTCAGATGGCGTTCCAATCGCATAAGCCCAACATGAGTCAGCCAAACCGCCAGAATATGATTCCGTGTATTTTTTAACCTGAGCAACATTGTCAAAATCCAATTTTGACACATCAAGGACTGACTTATCGATAGGTTCTGACAGGACCATATCAACCTTCAAGAGGTCACCATCTTTCAAAATATAGTGACGTGGAAAGGCATGTGCCACTTCGTCATTAAGGCCACAGCATGTCGCATAAGGGTAATCCATAATGCTTCCCTCAACCCCAATCTGAAGGGGAAGGACATTCTCTTCTTTACAACGACGACGCACATACTCTTCCACTTCCCACATGTCTACTCCTGGTTTCAAGAGGTCACGTAGACCAATGTGAATGCTAGCAAGAAAATCCCCTGCCCTATCCATTGCTTCAATTTCACGTGCTGATTTTAATGTAATCATTATTTTCTCCGTTTTCTTTATATCTTTTATTTTTAGTTACTAAGTTTTCTTAACCACAACGACTGATTTGCAGACGGTATGATTTCCGTGAGTAACCATAAGGTCCAGATGGGCTCTACGTCTGGTTTCAGCAATAATACTTGGTGTAATCGTCACCTTGTCATCGATCTGAGCTGCCTGAAGAAAGTAAAACATCATCTCTTCAATCACAAGACCATTTTGTTCCTGCTTTTCCATGATACGATAGACAACCTCTTTAACCATCTCTGCAAGAACACCCTGAGTGAGGTTTCCAGAATTGTCAATCATAGTGGGCTCGACCTCAAAGCTGAAAGCATGCTTGTCCTGGTTTAGGTTAGCTATCATTTGATCGCTAAAGGTGTGCAAGTTGCCACGATTATTGTCCTGAAGTTCTTCCAAAACCTGACGACGCGTGATAACACCTAGATAGTGTTTTTCTTCATCCACAACAGGAATGATATCAAAGTCTTCAAAAATCATCTTTTGGGCAACAGTTGCCAAACTAGTCTCAAGTCGTGTCACCGTCGGCTTTGTCATGATTGCCTTAAGCATGGTCGTCGGTTGCTGATTAGACACATCCCGCATGGTCACAATCCCAATCACTTTTTCAGACTCAGATAAAATTGGAAAACGTACCAAGTTGGTCCGTTTAACCAAATTCTGAAAATCCCTGACTGTCATTTCTGGAGTCATGTAGTTGTAGTCTTCTCGTCTGGTATAGACTTGAGCTACAGTCTTGATGTCTGTTTTGATACGGACATTCGAAAGTGCCTGGTTAATCATGGTTGCCACGGTAAAAGTATCGTAAGTTGTTACCATGACTGGAAATTGCTTCAAACGTGAAAGCTCTTTAACCCTATCGGAAACCCGAAAGCCACCCGTCACTAGAATAGCATTATTGTGTTCTAGGGCAAGCAATTGAATATCCTCACGGTCCCCAACAATAAGAAGATCTCCTTTGGTTAGATAACGGGTGATATTCTCAATAGTCATGGCTCCGATATAGAACTTACTGAAGACACGTTCCAGACCTTCGTGACCAGAGATAACCTCAGACTCTGTAATCTCCGCAATCTCCGCAAAGGTCAGCTTATCAAGGCGAACCTGGACTTTCTTTTCAATTCGAACTGTCCCACTCCGAGGACGTGTCTCAACCAACCCTCGATTTTCAGCTTCTTTGATTGCTCGATAGGCAGTTCCATCAGAAACCTGTAAGTGATTCGAAATACTACGCACACTAACACGCTTACCGATAGGTAAGGCCTCTAGATAATCTAGAATTTCTTGATGTTTACTCACAGTTCTCCTCCTTCTCAAAGCGGAGATAATCACGCATGGTACGGGTGTATCGGTCTGCTCCCTTAAAATGGGACACAAGTTTAAAGCCAGACTTCTCTGCTACACGAGTCGATGCCTTATTTTCCAAGTGGGCAATAAGAATAATACGATCCATTCCCATAGCTGTCAAAGCCAAATTTGACAGACAAGTAACTGCCTCTGTCATTAAGCCTCTACCCCAGTATGAGGCATTCAAAAAATAGCCAAGCTCTGCAGTCCGTTTCTGGACATCTATCTTTTCAAAACGAACGACGCCAATCATCTTTTCTAACTCTTTATCTACAATAGCCCATACACCTAGAGGCTCCTTCATGAAGTAATGAACCAAAAGGCAATCCGTTTCATGCTGTGTTTGAGTGGCAGGAAAGAAAAATTGTAGATTCTTAGGATTTGATACAATTTCGTGTAAATCAAAACGATCCAAAAAGATGAGTGGTCTAAAAGAAAGGCGCTCCGACTCAAAGAAGGCAAAAGCACCCAGACTAGTCCAAATATCCATGATAGTATTATAACACAGTTTTAGAAATGGAAAAAGGCTCAACCACTAGGGGTTGAACCTTAGACTTAATCTTCAATCAAACGAATATCTGCACCAAGGTCAGAAAGTTTCTCAATGATATTTGAATACCCACGAAGAATAAACTCAATATTGGTAATTTCAGTTTGACCTTCTGCCATAAGACCTGCCGTAACAAGCGCAGCACCTGCACGCAAATCACTGGCTTTTACTGGCGCACCTGAGAGTTGCGTTGGACCATTGTAAACAATTTGTCCACCGAGTACCTGAATATCAGCACCCATACGAGCCAATTCAGGAACGTGGTTCACACGCTTCTCATAAATCGTATCAATAATTTTTCCTCGACCACTTGCTTTCAACAACAATGGTGTCATCGGTTGTTGTAAATCCGTCGCAAAACCTGGATAAGGCGATGTCTTAATGTCAATAGGTTTTAAATCACCTTGCTCTTCAACAAAGATGGCATCTTCTTCAACTGTCATACGAACACCCATTGCTTCAAGTTTAGCAATAAAACTTTCAAGGTGTTCATAAAGAACATTTTTAACCTTAATTCCCTTACCGATAGCCGCGGCCATAGCAATATAGGAACCCGCTTCAATACGGTCTGGAATAACCTGGTGACGAGTGCCATGTAAGCTTTCTACACCGTCAATCGTGATCACTTCTGTACCAGCACCACGTACTCGCGCACCCATATTATTCAAAAGTGTTGCCACATCAATAATCTCAGGTTCACGCGCTGCATTTTCAATGACCGTACGACCGTCAGCCTTAGCCGCTGCCAACATGGTATTAATCGTCGCTCCAACACTGACCGTATCCATGTAGATATGAGCACCCTTAATGCGTTGACCAGCATCAGTCGCAATACGCATAGATTCGTCTTCATAGGAAATGCTAGCACCCATCGCTTCAAAAGCCTTAAGGTGAAGGTCAATAGGACGTGGTCCCAAATCACAGCCACCAGGCAAACCTACTGTTGCTTGACCGTAACGTCCAAGCAAGCTACCGTAGAAATAGTAAGAAGCACGAAGACTGTTAATCTTACCAAATGGCATTGGCATATCCTTAACGCCTCGTGGATCAATTTCGAGTGTTTCGCCATCACGCTTAACAGAACCACCCATTACTTCTATAATTTCAATTAGGTTATCGACGTCGCTGATTGCTGGTACCCCGTCAAGGGTAACCACTCCATCAGATAAAATGATGGCTGGAATCAATGCAACAACTGAATTTTTAGCACCTGATACTGTAACTTCTCCCTGAAGTTTCTTACCACCATTGATGATAATTTTACGCATACTGTTCAATCTTTCTTATACTGGAATATTAGCTTTTACATTCTACCATAGATTGAGGTGCATGACAAATTAAGAACTCTAACAATTATCGGACAGTTTCACTTGACCATTTAAACCAGCCCTTAAAACGGATGGCTCCGTCTTTATCTGTTCGTAAAATTTTAATGTGGCGTTGCTTAAAACGTTCTATTGTTTCATCATTTGGATGTTTATAACGATTGTTCTCACCAGCTGAAACAAGTGCAAGGGAGGGGTGCAGCTGGTCCAAAAAAGCTTCAGACGAAGAACCTTTTGAACCGTGGTGTCCAGCTTTGAGGACGCTTGCCCTTAAAGTTGGATAGCTAGCCATCAGTTCCTCCTCTCCTTCTTTTTCCAAATCACCGGTAAACAGAAAACTGCTTCCTAATAGCTTTCCGTAAAGAACTATCGAATCATTGTTACCACCATCACCAATTTTATTGGGATAAAGAACCTGTAGATTACTTCCCATCATAGGTAATTTGTCGCCAGCCTTTAGAGTGTGAACTGGGCATTTTATAGTCCGAAGTCTTTTAACAAAGCTAGACTTAGTCAAAGCCCCCTGACTGACACAGATTTCCTTAATCTTAAAACACTTGGCCACTTCTTCCAAATCACCAATATGGTCTGTGTCCGTATGCGTCAGGACCAGATAATCAATTTGAGACACTCCTCTAGCCTGTAGATAGGGAATCAAGGTTTTCTCCGCATTGCTCGTCTGGCTAGACTCTTGCCATTTTTCCTTAGTTCCAAACGTCACCTTGCCACCCACATCAATTAGGATGGTATCGCCTTTCATACTCCTCAGAAAAATACTATCTCCCTGACCAACGTCAACCACAGTCACCTCATTGGTTAAAGGATGTTTGACCCAGACCATCAAAAGCCCAAAAATCATCAAAAGGCAAATCCTAAACTGAGGCTTTTTCCAAAAATCAAAGAGCAAAATCAATACAGCTATCATCAAGCCAAACTGAAACAAACTAGGTTTCCCTAAAATCAAAGGTTGACCTATCCAGGATTGTATCCAAGTCAAAAAGGACTCCATCCATTCAAAAAGTGGGTTGATTTGAGAAAAGATTACCAGTCCTGAGAGGGCAAAGAATACTGTCAATACAGGCAAGAGAAAGCTATCAAATACAATTGAAAAGATTGCAGTCAGAATCAAACTAACTGGTTGAAAAGTCCCATAATAGTAGGTTAAAAAGGGTAAAATCCCAAGACTCAATACCAAGCTCGTATAGATTGATTTCTTTAAAGATGACAAGTCCTCAAAATCAAACAAACACAACAAGAAGGCATAGGAACAACTTAATACACCTCCCACTGTTAAGAGAAAATGAGGTAACAAGAGAAACAATAGAAGCAAGGTTATTCCCATATTGTCCAGTTTTTTAATACCAAACTCAGCCAGCAAACTTTGAACCAAGGAACGTAGGACTGAAGCTGTCCATCCTGTCATTAAGCCATAACATAAGGAAAAAGGCAGCAAGACGATAAATAGATAATCTTTAGGAAGACCTAAGCGTAGGAGACCGTAGCGAAACCATCCCAGAAAAAAGCCCACTTGCATCCCCGAAAGTGCGAATAGATGAATAATACCTAAACTTGTGTAAAGCTGGCTCTGCTCATCGAACTCCTTATCCAAATACCCAAAGAGCAGGCCTGTCATATAGTGTCTCATAGGACTAGGAAAGTGCGTCTGGATATGAACCAAAGCCCTCCCCCTCATTTGATGGAAAAAAGCTAGGGGAGATAGAGATTTTTGAGGTACTACTTGGTCCAAGCGCTCAATCTGAGCGATTCGATAAATACCTTGACTGGCTAGATAAGACTGATAATTAAACCCTTGAAAATTACGCTGAGCAGTTGCTTGAGATAAGTTTATTTCCCCTTTTAATACTAGCGTTTGACTAGTAGTCTTAAAAAAATGCTGCTCCTTCTCAGATTTGAGTCGGTAAAAGACCTGATAGGTTTGTCCCTTTGCCTTACCGATAGCTGATAATTGCTCACCATTAACCGATAGCGTATCAGCAACCAGAGTCACCTGATTGATTTCAACAGGGGCTTGTTTATCTTGTATGCTAGCTCTATGATGCAAGAATAAAAAGTAGACCAAAAAGAAACTACCTACAAGTCCCACCAACTTTAGGGCTGCCTTATTCTTCCAATGATGCTTCAAAAAACAGATCATAAGAAAGATAAAAGCACCAATAGCGTAAACATTAGTGACAAAAATCGTAAAATAAAGGGCAGCTATTAAAAGAGACAAGGAAAAAAGATTGATTGGCGCTTTTTTAAGCCACATAGAGGGACTCTCTGATTTTATCTAATGTTTTATCACCAATTCCTGAAACATTTTTCAGGTCATCTACAGACTGAAAGCCGCCATGACTTTCGCGATAGGCGATAATATCCTCTGCTCGCTTAGCTCCAATTCCAGAAATGGTTTGCAATTCCTCTGCAGTCGCTGTATTTAAGTTAATTTTCCCATCCTTAGCATTAGTTTGTCCTCCTTTGTCAGAATCCTGACTAGTTCCTGATTGACCAAGGACAGAAAGATTTTCATCCTTAGTTGCCACATAGATAACCTCTTCGTCTGACAAGCTTGCGGCTAAATTAACACTCTTAGCATCCGCATCCTCGGTCATTCCCCCAGCGGCTTTGATGGCGTCAGTCACTCTAGTGCCCGCTTTTAGCGTATAAACCCCTGGCTTGACTACGGCTCCTTTAACATCCACTGTTACTTTTGACTTATCCTTTTCACTTTCTTCCGTCTTTGACTGAGAAGACACTTCAGTAAGTGATTTTGACCCTTCTTTGGATGAGGAGGTTGACAATGTTGTCACATCTGTATAAGACGTCTCCGCCTCCATGCTGTTGCCGGCACCACAAGTCATCCATAGAAAGAAGCAAAAAATCACCATCAGTACA
>OAVP01001210.1_pt1 | contig 10020 bp, 9 predicted proteins | sample 1495311 | NCBI WGS metagenome assembly OAVP01 (sample SAMEA2580102, study PRJEB22360) | human gut metagenome | biome: human gut; feature: human-associated habitat; material: faeces | place: Denmark | collected 2008/2010
TCCGCCGAGCAGCGCGCTATACGCCAGTGATCGTGGGGGAGTGGTGTGTGGCCAACAATCTGGTAAATCGGATGATCGCTAAGCATTCGGGCGATGGCGGTCGCTCCGAGGAAAACGCTATGCACAGTACATCAATCAGAGGCTCTATTTACCGCGAGGTTGCCGCCATGCAGCGCAAAGCGTGGAGCGCATCCGCCGGGCAGATTTATTGGAGCTACCAATTACGTGGTAATCATGATTTCTTGCCTACCATCGACCCACAATCCGACACGTCACGCCTCGACCCTTGGGATTTCACTCACGTCTGGCACGCTGGTTGGATGGTGTAATGAGAACGAAATTGCTCTCTGGTGGCATGATTCGAGCCAATTGTGTAAGGTAGAGAATGAGCTTCGTGACCCGGCCTATCCTTTGCGGCGGGGTGGGTTGCGGGTTCGAGATGAGAAGTCAGCTGCCGCTGGCACTTGATTCGTCCGCGCGGACGAATACCGCGAAAGCAGGGTGCCTAGCCCAGTGGCTGGGTGATACGGTTGGGCCAACCGAAGCCACTACCGATTCCACTTCGAAAGTAGTGGATGATAGTCATGCAGAAGACTGTAAAACATGGCTTTTCATCTCAGGAGGGACATCTGGCTCAGATGTCCCTCCCTTATTTTTCGGCAAAGGGGGAGCCGTGAATATAACGAAGACAAAGGAGTATGCATTGGCGCAAGCCCATGCTGCGGCTCTCCTGTATCATGAGCGACTTGAAGGCCGTTCAATAAAAATTCACTGTGAAGATGATCTGACTCTTGCCATTGTTTGGGACGCGGGAAATTTCGCTCATCTATGTGGCTTGGATTACTATCTGGATGATTCCAAGCGATGTCGTCTTCCTCCTAGAAAGCTCTATGAGGATTTGCTTAGGGGACGCAGAATCTCACCTAAGCGAGTGAGTCCTCATGGTGATGTGCAATGGTTGAAGAAGAAGGCAGATGTCCTGACCGATGCCATGGATATGTCAAAGGTGACACATGTCGTAGTGTCGGGCAATAGCAGGATCGTACTGTACGCAGGCAATGAGGTCTGGTGCATCGGTCTCGGGCGTATGCGTGATGGGCGGTATTATCCGCAATCGTTGGTAAAGAAATCTTTCGATGAAGTGCGGAAAACGGGTACCGTCACACATATCGTGGCCGCAGTCGAAACGATGGGGCTATAGCCCGAATGAAAGGCCGGCTCAGCGGTAGCCGTTCCAGTGGGGGCGAGGGAACAGGATGTTCTCGTACTGGGACCAGCTGGACATGAAGTCGATGTCTGGCTCGCCAAGCCAGCGGGATTGCAAGCCCTCCATGGCCGAGCCGACGCACATCGACAGCAACCCGATCTTCTGCGGGGTGTTATATTCGGGCGGCAGCTTCCACGGATAGCTGCCGATCTGCGCGCGCAGCCGTCCGCCACGCTGGGCGTAGTACTCGTGCGCCGGGTGATTGGGGTCGATGGCTTCGGCACGCAGCACCAGATACAGCTGTGTGAGTTGCGGGCGTTTCATGGTGTCCTCGGCGATGGTCCGGTAATACTCGGGCATCAGCAGAGGAGAAAGCTCCCGCTGTTCGGGCGTAAGCGCAAGTTTGCTCTGAATGTAGTCTCCGGCTTCGCTGGAATCTTCGTATCGACGCAGCACCAGCATCAGCAGCCCGTTCTTGTTCTTGACGTATTTGAGCAGCCCGGCCTGCGTGATGCCGACGCGATCGGAGACCTCCTGGATGGTCATGCCGTAATAGCCGTGCTCGGCCACCACTTCGGTGGCGGCATCGGTGATCGCCTTGAGGCGTTCTTCTCCGCGCGTTCCCATGGCATGTCTCCTTTCGTCCGGCTTTGGATGGTCCGCGCCCGGCGGCCCAACTGCGATATGAGCCATGATAGCCGTCATCCCGGCGTGTCTCGCATTGACACGCTAGAAAGTAAGTAGTAACTTACCTAATAACAAAAGTAAGTACTTGCTTACCTTTGGTTCGCCGGTCAGATTCAATGATGGAACCGACCCGGCGCACGCAGGAGGAAACAACAGCGAACATGGAGGTTCGAATGTCCACCCAAACCAAGTCGTCCAGCCGCCCTTGGCTGGTGTTCATCGGCTGCTGCGTATTGTCCCTAGTCGGATTCGGCCTGATCGTCAACACGCCTGGCCTGTACTTCACCGTCCTCGGCGAGACACTGAACGTCTCGCGCACGCAGATCGCATTGGCCTCGTCGATCATGGCTATCGCCGGCGCCGTGACCATGCTGTTCGCGGGCAAGGTCATGAAGATGCTCGATTCACGCATCCTGATCAGCGTGTGCATCGCGGGCGTCGCCGCCCTGTTCCTCGCCCAGTCCTTCTTCAACGCGGTCTGGCAGTTCTACATCTCATTCGCGCTGATGGGCATTCTCTACGTCATCCCGATTTCCCTGGCCCCCAGCGTGCTGCTCGCCAACTGGTTCGAAAGCAAGCTCGGCATGGTGATGGGCATCGCCCTTGGCCTGTCCGGCATCGGCGGCACCATCTTCAACCCCGTCGTCTCCTGGTTCATCACCAATCTCGGATAGCAGACCTCCTACCGCCTAACCGCACTGATCCTCGTTATCTGCATCCTGCCGTTCTCCCTGCTGGTGTTCAAGTTCCGCCCCGACGAAGCCAAGGGCGAGCAGGCCTACGGCCATAGCGTCTCCGCTGCCGTCGCCGATGACGCCCAGGCCGCCGGCGAGCTGCCCGGCATCGAATCCAAGAAGGCCTACCGCACCCCGACGTTCGTGCTGCTGGTGCTCGTCTCCGTGCTCCTGCAGATTGTGGCCGCGCTGGTCCAGCACGTCTCCAGCCATGAAATCGCCCATGGCCTGACGCTGGAACAGGGCGCACTGGTCGTCTCCGGCATCATGTTCGGCGCCGCGATTGGCAAGGCCACCATCGGCATCCTCCTCGACTATCTCAAGCCGGAACTGACCATCGTCATCTACTCCGCGATCGGCCTCGCCGGCTGGGGTCTCATGGCCGTCGCCACCACGCCCACCCCGGCCATCGCCGCCGGCTTCATGGCCGGACTCGGCCAAGGCGTCGTGCTCGTCGCCCTGCCGTGGGTCATCCGCAAGTCCTTCGGCCAGCGCGATTACAGCGAGATCCTGTCCATCGTCTCCATGTTTGGCGCGGTCGCCTCCGCCATCGCCGTCACCGCGCATGGCGCCGTGTTCGACGCTACCGGCTCCTATGTGCCGTCGCTGGTCGGCAATATGGCCCTGTACGTGGTCGCCGCGGCCTGCATGGTCATCGGATTCCGTATGCGCCCGTTCAAGGAAATCACGAAGCAGGCCAAGTGAGGCCGGGCAAAACCGATTCCAGACAAACGTATATATAAGGAATATAAGGAGTATTCATGAGTGACGCAGACGACTTCATGACCCGATATCTCAACAACATCACCAGCCAGTACGAATCCTCCCGATTCAAGCCGGAATACGAGCCGGCCGAGCCCGAAACAACCAAGGTCACCTGCCGCGACGGCGTCGAGCTGACGGTCGACATCTTCCGCCCGGCCACTCCCGGCCCGTACCCGACCATCGTGGTGCGTTGCCCCTACCCGCAGCAGGTCGAGCTGTGGAAGCTGCACGGCGAACATCTCAATCGGCGCGGCTACGCGATGGTGTGCGAATGGTGCCGCGGCACCTACACCTCCGGCGGCACGTGGGAACCGAACGTCAACGAGCGCAACGACGGTGCCGACCTGCTCGCCTGGTGCGAACATCAGGACTGGATCGACGTGATCGGCCTGTGGGGCACCTCGTACCTGTCCCTGACCTGCTGGACCGTGGCGGACATCACCACGCCGAAGGTGGCCTCCATCTGCGCCAACCACTACGGCACCGACCGGTTCGCCTCCGCCTACCAAAAGGGCTCCTTCCGCTGTGACGTGCTCACCGCCTGGGCCATGCAGAACGCCGGATATCCGGTCGACGCCGATTACATGAAATCCGCCCTCCACCTGCCGCAGATGAGCGTGGACGAGGACATGTGGGGCGGCCGCCTTGACTGGTATCGTGACTGGATCAGCCACCCCAAGGGCGCCGACGCCTACTGGGGTGAGGGATTCTGGGGACTGCTCAAGTCCATCCCCTCCAAGGTCAAGGTGCCGATGTTCATCCACGAGGGCTGGTTCGACCACCACCTCGGCAGCGCCCTAACCGGGTACGCCGCGCTGAACGAGCAGGTCAAGGAACACTCCTGGCTGCGCATCGGCTGCTGGAACCACTACTTCCTCAATCCGCTGGAAGGACTGGAACCGAAGCATCTCGACGCCGCCGAAGTGCCGGCCGCGCTCGAATGGTTCGACCTGACCCTGAAGCGGAAGCAGACCCCCATGCGGCAGGTCGAGTACTACGAGATCGGCAGCGATTCCTGGCATGTCGCCGACTCCTGGCCGCTGCCGTCCGCAGGCGCCGACGAAGTCAGGCTCTATCTCAAGTCCGGCGAACTGACGGCCGAAGCTCCGCAAGCCGCGAGCGCCGCCGAATACGACTATGATCCGGCCAACCCGGTCATGACCCGAGGCGGCGAGGCCCTGCTCACCACGATGGACGAGATTGGCGCACGCATCCAGCCGGAACCCGGGTGGCGCGATGACGTCATCACGTTCGAATCCGAGCCGCTGGACCATGACCTGCACATCCAAGGCGCGATTAGTGTGGACCTGTACGTCTCATCCAGCGCTCCGGACACCGCCTTCACGGCCAAGCTCATGTGCGTGGACCCGGACGGCACCGCGCGCAACTACCGAACTTCCATCACCACGATCGGGCTGGATACGCCGGACGCCGCGCCGTACAAGCCGGGCGAAATCCGCCGCGTGAGCATCGACATGTGGGGCATCTGCTGGATGGTGCCCGCCGGGTCGCGCATCCGCTGCGATATCTCGTCTTCCGATTTCCCGCAATACTCCGTACACACCAACCACGCTGGACTGTGGAGCGAACAGACCGGCACGCAGGTGGCCCACCAGACCATTCACATGGGCGGCGCCACGCCGTCCGCCATCGTGCTGCCGGTGCGTGGCTGAGATACGGTTTCGATAACGATTGAAAGGAACGACAATGATCAGTCAGGAAGCGCGCGACCTGTTCGCCGCCAACGTGAAGGCCATGACCGCCGGGGACGCGGCGCATCTCGCCTCCCAGTTGCTGCCGGACGATGTGAGCCGATTGAAGGACATCGCTTATGTGCATGATGGCGACGCCGCGCATCTGCTGGACATCTACACTCTCGCGGATGCGGAGGAAGGCGCGGCTCTGCCCGTCATCGTGGACTTCCACGGCGGCGGCCTGTATTACGGCAACAAGGAGAACAACGAATGCCGTGACATGTTGCTCGCCCGCCAAGGGTTCGCCGTGGTGAACGCCAACTACCGGCTGGTGCCCTCGGTGAGTTTCCCCGCCCAGCTGGCCGATGCGATGGCCGTGCTCGATTGGATTCGCGACCATGGCGCCGAATACGGCCTGGACGCCGAGCGCGTCTGCGTGACCGGCGATTCGGCCGGCGGCGCCTTGGCCCTGTACCTCTGCGCGGCCAACGGTTCGACGCAGCTGGCCGGCGCCTTGGGCCTGTGGCAGTCCGGCATCGAGGTGCACGCCCTGGTGGTGACCTCCGGCATGTTCCGTTTGCAGGGCGGCGTGCACGCCAATGCGCTGAGCTATTACATGGAGGGCTACCTGCAGACGCCCGCCGACCACATCAAGGTCAACCCCTATCTCGATCTGGACAAGCTCATCGTGGACGGCGATGTGCCGCCGATCTACATGATCACCAGCGTGGAGGATTTCATCGCCGACAACACCTACGAACTGGCACGCATTCTGCACGCCCGGCATAAGGACCATGCGATGAGCGTATGGCCCAAGGGTCGCGAGCGGGTGCTGGGCCATGTGTTCAACATCGTCCAGGCCGGCGATCCCGAAGCGGGCGAGGCACATCAGGTGATTTGCGATATCGCCGACTACTGCAAGCGCTATATCTGATCGCCGTTCGTGCGGCCGAACCAACAGTGGGGGTGTTCTATCAGTGTGGAACACCCCCACTCTGCGTGGTGAGAAGCGTTATGCGGGATCACAGCCGCAACTGCAGCCAAAGTGCTCAGCGATACCCGTCCCACAGGGGCAGGGGCATCAGCACGTCCTCGCAGTCGGCCCACATGGTATTGAGATTTTGGCCGGGGGTGCGCAGCCAGCGCAGCTGAAGGCCGTCCATCATCGAGAACCCGGCCTGCAGCACATGCTCGACATTGACGCCTTCCGGCACGGCCCAGTTGATATTGAGCGCCATGGTGACCGTGCGGCGCTCGCGGTCGGCGAAGTAATCGTGCGCGGGATGGGCCGGGTCAAGTGCCTCGGTGCTCAGCGTGGAGAACATGTGCACCAGCGCGGGCCGCTTGTTGTTCACCGCCACCACCTGACGCCACATGTCCGCGATGAGCGGGCGCTCCTGGGCGACCATCGCGGCATTGATCGACTCGGTGACCCGGTCGTATTCCTCGGTCAGCGCCAGCTTGAGCAGTCCCTCCTTGCTGCCCACGTAATGCAGCACGCCGGCCTTGGTGAGCCCCACTTCGGTGGCGATGCGTTGCAACGACGTGCCGTAATAGCCAAGCTTGCCGAACGATTCGACGGCGGCGTCGAGAATCGCGGTGCGGCGATCGGTATCGGTGGGGGAGGGGGCGTTCATACAGGCAACCTTACGGTCGGTTAGTAGTGGTTCCAAATGATTTCGGCGTGTTGTGTCGGAGATTTTGATAATCTACCTACCAACCGGTTGGTCGAGAAAAACGACGACTGAGGTTCGTGGAGGAACCTCAGCCAACGTTCCAAACCAACAGCAACCCTACTGGGCCGGAAACGACACACAACGACGAACACAACACGACAACGAAACAACGCAACAACAACCGCACAACCTAAGGAAAGGGGCAACATGAGCGAGTCCACCTACCCGTCCGTCAAGGATCTGACCCTGGAAGAGAAGGCATCCCTCACCTCCGGCGGCGACGCCTGGCATCTGCAGGGCGTGGAGTCCAAAGGCATCCCAGGCTACATGATCACTGACGGTCCTCACGGTCTGAGGAAGTCCCTGGCCTCCAGCGCCGGTGAGACCGACCTTGACGACTCCGTGCCCGCCACCTGCTTCCCGCCGGCCGCCGGCTTGTCCAGCTCTTGGAATCCTGAGCTCATTCACAAGGTTGGTGAGGCGATGGCTGAGGAGTGCATTCAAGAAAAGGTGGCTGTGATTCTTGGCCCCGGCGTCAATATCAAGCGCAACCCGCTCGGCGGTCGCTGCTTCGAATACTGGTCCGAAGACCCGTACTTGGCCGGTCATGAGGCCATCGGCATTGTTGAAGGCGTGCAGTCCAAGGGCGTGGGCACGTCGCTCAAGCACTTCGCCGCCAACAATCAGGAAAGCGACCGTCTGCGCGTCGATGCCCGCATCAGCCCGCGCGCCCTGCGCGAGATCTACTTCCCGGCCTTCGAACACATCGTCAAGAAGGCCCAGCCGTGGACCATCATGTGCTCCTACAACCGCATCAACGGCGTGCATTCCGCACAAAACCATTGGCTGCTGACCGACGTGCTGCGCGACGAATGGGGCTTCGAGGGCATCGTCATGTCCGACTGGGGCGCCGATCATGACCGTGGGGCCTCCCTGAATGCAGGCCTGAATCTGGAAATGCCGCCGAGCTACACCGACGACCAGATTGTCTACGCCGTCCGCGACGGCCTAATCACCCCCGCCCAGCTCGATCGTATGGCTCAGGGCATGATTGACTTGGTAAACAAGACCCGCGCTGCAATGAGTATCGATAATTACCGTTTCGATGTGGACGCCCACGATGAAGTCGCCCATCAGGCCGCTATTGAATCCATTGTGATGCTCAAGAACGATGATGCGATTCTGCCGCTGAACGCCGGTCCAGTCGCCAATCCGTCCGCCACGCCCCAGAAGATCGCCGTTATCGGCGAATTCGCCCGCACCCCGCGCTACCAGGGCGGCGGCTCCTCCCACATCACCCCCACCAAGATGACCAGCTTTCTCGACACGCTCGCCGAGCGCGGCATCAAGGCCGACTTCGCCCCCGGCTTCACGCTCGATCTGGAACCGGCCGACCCGGCCCTCGAATCCGAAGCCGTGGAAACCGCCAAGAACGCCGACGTTGTCCTCATGTTCCTGGGCCTGCCGGAAGCCGCGGAATCCGAAGGCTTCGACCGCGACACCCTCGACATGCCCGCCAAGCAGATCACCCTACTCGAACAGGTCGCCGCCGCGAACCAGAACGTCGTGGTCGTACTGTCCAACGGTTCCGTGATCACCGTGGCCCCGTGGGCCAAGAACGCCAAGGGCATCCTCGAATCCTGGTTGCTCGGCCAGTCCGGTGGCCCGGCGCTCGCCGATGTGATCTTCGGCCAGGTCAGCCCGTCCGGCAAGCTCGCCCAGTCGATTCCGCTGGACATCAACGATGACCCGAGCATGCTGAACTGGCCGGGCGAGGAAGGCCACGTCGACTACGGCGAGGGCGTGTTCGTCGGTTACCGCTACTACGACACCTACGGCAAGGCTGTCGACTACCCGTTCGGCTACGGCCTGAGCTACGCCACGTTCGAGATCACCGGTGTCGCCGTTGCCAAGACCGGCGCGAACACCGCCACCGTGAATGCCACTGTGACCAACACCTCCGATGTGGACGCTGCCGAAACCGTGCAGGTGTACGTTGTGCCGGGCAAGGCCGACGTGGCTCGCCCGAAGCACGAGCTCAAGGGCTTCACCAAGGTGTTCCTCAAGGCCGGCGAATCCAAGACCGTGACCATCGACCTCGACGAGCGCGCGTTCGCCTACTGGTCCGAAAAGTACAACGACTGGCACGTGGAGGCCGGCGAATATGCCATCGAAGTGGGCGTGAGCTCCCGCGACATTGCCGACACCGTTGCCGTGGCCCTCGATGGCGACGGCAAGACCCAGCCGCTCACCGAATGGTCCACCTACGGCGAGTGGGAGGCCGATCCGTTCGGCGCCAAGATCGTGGCCGCCGTGGCCGCCGCCGGCGAGGCCGGCGAGCTGCCGAAGCTTTACAACAGTTCGATGATGCGCATGTTCCTCAACTCCATGCCCATCAACTCGCTGCCCACCCTGCTGGGCGAAGGCGGCAAGAAGATCGCCCAGTTCATGGTTGACGAGTACGCCAAGCTGAGCAAGTAATACTACGCAAACTGCCAGCTCCCTTTTCTGAGATTCAGAGAAGGGAGCCAGTTTGTGTATAGGGCATATGTGGGATTCGTTGTCTAGGCAACACACCGATTGTTGTATATGCAACTGTTGTATATGGGTCTCTTTATCATGAATTGTTGCGTATGCAACAATGTGGGGTGAAGGCGCATACGCGCATGGCCTCGCATGGTACGGAGGACAATGGATCAGCATATTCTCAGCATTGAGATGCGAGCGGTGACCAAAGCCGTCGACCGCTATCTCGGTGAGAGCATGCCGCTTTCCGCTAAGGAGACCACTGGCGGCAACGCGCATATCATCATGTTCCTGGCTCGTAACCGGAATCGTGAAATCTACCAGCACACCATCGAACAGAAGTTCTGTATCACCCGCTCCACCGCTTCGCGCGTGCTGGCGCTTATGGAAAAGAAAGGGCTTATTGCCCGCGAATCGGTGGCGCATGATGCCCGTTGTAAGCGTATCGTCCTGACCGATAAGGCGGACGCCATCGTCGCCGATCTCAAAGCGAACGGCGAACGCGTCGAACGTCTGTTGGTTGATGGCTTTTCCGAAAGCGAGAAAGCAGTCCTACGTGACTACGTCAGTCGCATGCGCGCGAACATCGACCGCGCACAACATGAATTTGAACATCAAACACTCCCTCAGTCACCTGTGGTGATGGCTCCCGATCAAGACGGAGCGGAGGTTGCTAACACGAAGGAGGAGAACGAATGAGCGATACCGCAGAGGCAATCGCGCAGGCGCGC
>OAVP01001215.1_pt1 | contig 9995 bp, 6 predicted proteins | sample 1495311 | NCBI WGS metagenome assembly OAVP01 (sample SAMEA2580102, study PRJEB22360) | human gut metagenome | biome: human gut; feature: human-associated habitat; material: faeces | place: Denmark | collected 2008/2010
TTTCTACGCCCAATTTATCATCCACTTCAACAAGTTCGCCATAGCCAGTTAGCGCGCCATTTACACGTATCTCTATATTTTTCTCCGCTTCAGGAAGCAAAGATATAATTCTTTTTGCACAGAGATCGTCTATTTCATATAGATTCATTATTTTCTTTCCAAGAACAAACTCAATTTTTACAGGCAAGTCTTCAAAACTATTAATCTGCTGATAGTCATTTTCATCATTAATCTCGCTTTCGCTTTTTTTGATATCAAAGTCATCTGTTTCAAAATCTTCCTCGTACTCAAAATGATCAACCATTTTTAACTCCTCTGGATAAATTAAATCACAAATCTTTGTATTATAAATAACCGCATAAGCAAAATTATTTGAAATTAATAAAACATCACCAACTTCAATATCAACAATGGTTCTATAACATGTTTTACTAAATCCAATTACAAAATGAATGGGCCAATATAATGATTTTTTGTCTAGCGTTGGAGCGTTTTCGTATTGGCAGACTGTGACTTTATCTAACCAAATATTTAATTCCCCTGTCCATATTCTTATCAGTGGTTGAGCTGGACTCAATACTCCATCAAATACTTTACCGACACACAAACGATTATATTTTAGTTCAGGATACTTTAGATTTAATGGGGTACTAGATAAACTGAGCCATTCCACTATTAACCTTTCCGTTTCTGGCATTAAAGCCATCCCAGCGAGCTCGGCAGAAATTAAGGGAAATAACTCTCGAAGTAACACCCATCCAGACCAGCTGCCGCTCTCTTCTGCTATCGGTAGCCATTTGGCGCTAAATTCGGGCATTAATAACGCAACATCTTCACCCTTTTCTTTCCAATTTTGAAAAGTGGTTTCAAAGGAATGAGTGTTTCCATTTACTTTTCTCAGACCGAACATTAACTTTCGTCCTTCTGATCGTTTTCGAATTTACCTTCATTTTCTTGCTCATCATGAGGCTGATGTCGTTGCCCTTGTCGTTCATCTTGCTCAGTCAATACCCAGCGTTGTGCTGTAACATCATTGTGTTGGGCTTCATGGAGTCTGTCGGAGACAATCGTGTCTGATGGTTTTAGTCGTATCCCTTCACTACTTTCCAGAATCCGAACTGTATGATTCTGTCCCCAACGCTGAAACTGATATGTCAATTCATTTTCGGGTACATTGGCACTATTAACAGAATTATTTATATCATTCTGATTGAGCGTATGAACATTCCTTTGCTTTTCGATATGTTGAGTAAACATGGTTTTGTTATCAGCAAACCTTCTTTCGTTAGTAATATCTATTAAATGGGCTTGCTCTCCATTTTTTTTGTCTCCATCGCGATATTTTTTTTCACGCTCTTTATTATTACTGTGGTTTTGAACTGTGATGTTTTCTGTATGGATACCATTATGGATTCCCCCCTTAAATTGTATCGTTTTATCAGATAGTTCAAAATTAATACCCTGATCTCGTGAAGTCATATTGAGGACTTTCTTTGTAGAAAGTTGCTCTATTCCATTTGTTTGCAAAGAAAAAGATGAATTCCTGTCAACCTGGAGAGACGATTTGTTATCAATAGACTTCATTTGCCCATTCTTTTTCCCAAACGTAGGGAATTGGCTATCCTGAGCCTGACGTAATAACTGGAGAATGGATCCAGCAACAATCTCACTCATTTCTTTATTTTTTTTGTTTTTCTTTAAGAAACTGTCTAAATCCGCAGCAGAATTCTCGGATGTGTCTGTGTTTAAAATTTTATAATGTTCAATTTTCTTGACTTCGTCCATTATATTTCTCCTCCTGTTCAAGCTCGTCTTGATAAAGCATCTGATTTAAAAGTTGTTTTTTGATGCGCTTCTTTAGTCGATCGTACTTTTCTCCTTTTAGCCACCAGTGTTTTCTTTGTGCTTGCTGTTGAACTATTTCCTTGTTAAGTATTTTTCGCCGCTCTGCTATTTTTTGCTTTTCAAGATTTATCTCAGCGATCTGCTGCTGAATGACTGCAACTTTACGTAACGAGTAAAATATATCCTGGCGAAATACAACTTCGCCGAGTAACTCCTTCATATCTAACAGAGACTGTAGGTTTTTAAGTTGCATATCATACAGGCGTTCCTTTTCGACTAACTTTTCTTTTTCTGCATTTAACTTTTGTAATGATGCTTCACATGCAGCCAGGCTCTGCGCTGTTCTTCTGATAAGTCGATTAACTTTACTTAACAATTCGTTCAAGCTCTTTTAGCGTTTCACTCATTGGCATTTTTTCATTAACTGACTGTTTTAACCAATTTGTGAGTTTAGGCCGGGCATTCATAGCAAAATCATTTTCAGCATTTTGCCCAGCGCGATATTCCCCTAAATCAATAAACACCTGTAGTTCTTCCAAAGTTGTGAGGATCTTCCTTACCCGTGCAGCATTATCTCTGTGTTTTTCATCAGTGACCTGACCAAATACTCGACTCACACTTTTTAGAACATCTATTGCCGGATAATGACCTTGCCCAGCGAGTTTGCGACTTAGATAGATATGGCCATCAAGGATTGAGCGAATTTCATCACCCAGTGGGTCTGATTCATCCTCCCCCTCCAGTAATACGGTATAAAAGGCAGTAATACTTCCTTTTAGCGTTGGTCCCGGTCTCTCCAGTAAGCGAGGTAAACTGTCAAAAACAGAAGCAGGATAACCACGTCTGGCAGGTGGTTCACCCGCTGCCAGCTTCATATCGCGTAGTGCTCGTGCATAGCGCGTCATTGAGTCGATAAAAAGTACAACTCTCTTTCCTCGATCTCTAAAATACTCTGCCACGGTTGTCGCCATCAGGGCGGCATTACACCGATCTACTGACGAAAAATCAGAGGTGGCATAAACCAAAACACATTTTGCTGCATTTACTGATTTTTTCAGCGATTCCGCGCATTCCGTAACTTCCCTTCCACGTTCGCCAATCAAGCCAATAACAAACACATCAGCTTCAGTGTTGTTTACAAGCATATGCATTAAAACCGTTTTGCCACAGCCAGCCGATGCGAAAATCCCAACACGTTGACCAATGCCACATGTCAGTACGCCATCAATGACTCTTATCCGTGTCTCTAGTGGTGTATTAATAACTCGACGTTCCTTATACGACGGTGGCAGTTCATCAATCAGGCGTAAATTTCCCCTTTCGCCTGGAGTGTCCGGGACAAACCTTTCCATAATTTGACCAGAAGCATTCAAAACTGAACCAAGAAAGGCATCATTGATCTGTATGGTTAACTGCTCTCCCGTTGGTTTCAATACTGCAGTACGTGTAAGCCCCACAGAGCTGCCTATAAGGTTTAATAATGTCTTTCCATTGCGAAAGCCAACGACCTGAGCCCTGGCTATACGTTCATTTGCTTGCCAGCTCGCATAAATTTCGCATACTTCGCCCACTGAAACGTCGTCAAGCTCTGCTTCAATGAGCGCTCCGTTTATGCTATGTAAGTAGCTGTATTTATTTAATAGTTTTAATTTTTTCATACCAGCATGCTCCATATCGCAAGACATTATCCTAAATAGTTTTCAGAATATTAACGGGAACATTTTCCGTTAGTTCCCCGTACGAAAGTACTTCGAGGTCTCGATAACTAGATTCAATAAGTTTTTTGATAAAACGACGAATATCCACAGATCCCAGTAAAATAATGTCTTTAATAGGAATATTGATTCCAGAAAGTGCCAGTTTAAAATTATCCAGAATCATCTCAGCTTCGGATGCATCGAGATTAAGAAAAGTACCGCCAGCGGTAGGCCTGACACCATCTCTGATTCTGTCCTCTATTTCAGGCGAAATCACAATTGCTTTAATTTCTCCAGAATATGAAAACTTATGGCAAATGTAGCGACCTAATGCACCTCGTACATGCTCGACGAGTGTAATTATATCTTTCTCTCGTGGGCTCCATAATGCTAAAGCCTCCATAACTAAACGCATATTGCGCACTGAAATTCGCTCCTGGATCAGACGCTGAATTACCTCTGAAATGCGCTGCACGGTTATATATCTTAAGATTTCTTTTAATAGATCAGGATACTTCATCTCTAATTGATCAAGAATATATTTTGTTTCTTGTATACCAAAATACTCATTAATATTATGAGCCAGACATACAGATAAATGATTGTACATTTCATCCATGGCCGTGCGAGTATAACAGCCAATTTTTGTTAATTTTTGGGCATCACTTTTTGTAACCCAATAATATTGTTCACCATTACTATTTACGATGACAGGTTTCTTGATCAAAGTCGAAACCACTTCATCTGAATATTCAACCAACAAGACGAGATCATGATAAATTTTAAATTGCGAGGCTCTGACTTCATTTAGCATTAATATAACATCTTCATCATTAAGGCCTTCCCCCTCGCGAATGACAATACCGGGAATACGGATACCATACTCAATAAAAAACTGACTACGAATCCTATCTGCAAGATTGATTTCAGTGTATTTTTTAGCCTGTACACTATTCATAATCAAAACCAAGGGTACCGTTTCGGTAATAACCTGATCAAGTTTATTAATAATACCTAATGAAATATCATCATCCTGATTATAGGGTTCCAACCCAACGGTGATATCTCCCTCAACAACCGTTTCTTGAACCCCTTTCTTTTTGAATTTAAAGTAAAAATAAATCCCTAAGATTACTGCCAAACATAAAAACACAAGAAGGGGAAAACCTGGAAGCAACCCAATACTTAGCGCGAGAACACATGTCACAATAATGACAAAAGAATTACTTAATAACTGGGACATTATATTTTGCCCCATATTATCACTATCGCCATTCACGCGCGTTACGATAAACCCTGCGCTAATAGCAATTAATAAAGCTGGAATTTGAGAAACAAGACCATCACCGACGGTAAGAATTGTGTAGACGGTCAACGCTGTCGAGAAATCCATTCCATTTTGGCCTACTCCTACTGATAGCCCACCGATAATATTAACAAAGATAATAATAATGTTTGCAATAGCATCACCTTTGATAAATTTCATCGCACCATCAAAGGAACCATACAGCTGACTCTCTCGTTCTAATACGCTACGACGTTCTTTTGCTAAATCTGCATCAATGATCCCGGCGCGTAGATCGGCGTCAATACTCATTTGTTTACCTGGCATACCGTCAAGCGAAAAGCGGGCAGCAACTTCAGCCACACGTTCCGAACCTTTAGTAATCACGATAAACTGAACAATAGTAACAATGGAGAAAATAACAAAACCAACTACCAGGCTATCTCCAATAACGAATTCACCAAAACTCGTTATAATTTCTCCGGCGTCCGCCTCAAGAAGTATAAGTCGACTGGTACTGATCGCCAGCGCCAAACGAAATAACGTTGTGATGAGAAGAATTGATGGGAATGAAGAAAAACTTAAGATCCTATCAACATAGAATGATCCTAAAAACACAAGTATTGCCAATGTTAAGTTCAGCCCAATCAAAAAATCGATTAAGTAGGTGGGCAATGGAATTATGAGCATGGCGATAATCATCACCATTAATCCAAGAATTATTAATTCTGGATGACTCCTTAAACCTATCAAAACTTTGTTAAACATTGAACATTACCTTCTTCCATGGTTTTTTATTTTGTTTTTTATTACTGTTTTGTGTATCAAAGAGCTCTGCTGCAAATGTTACTTTTATTGCCTGTTTACAACACTCCCTAATCTCTAATAATTGTTCATTATTAATAAAAAGTGAAAATGGAAGATTTGTACATCCGCTGTAAATCGCCTTCAGGAGTAACGTTTTGTCTTTATAATTAGCATCTGCGGGTAGGGTTACCAGTGCATTTTTCAGGAGTTCCTCTGCAGTCTCAGGAAATTTTATTAACGATATCAGAAAAAATATCCAGTAATCTTCTGCGCTAATAAATTTTTTAATTGTTGGGTTATTCATTAAAGTTTTCAGAAATAAAGCCTCTGCCGACTGAAGAGACAATAGTTGTGACAACTTATTGAGAAACATACCAAATTCCAATGATGAACAACTCGCATCAAGTGCATTTATATCTGAGAAAAGCGTCTCTTTGATAAATTTTGTCACCAGCATTCTATTTTGATAGCCATAACTACCAATCCATTCTACATAAGTATCTACAGCATCGTCTTCTGCCATTAAAAATTGTCGATAACTTGCCCTTAGTAATTTTGGATTTAATGACAACGCCTGGCCAAATAACTTTGCTTTTAATGCCGAGTTAATACCGCTATTAATGAATTTTTTAGTAGTCTCTTGATTAACTTTTTTAAGTAATGCTTCAGCGTTTAGCCGCACATTTTCAGATATTTGTTTTTTACGTAAAATTGCACGTAATACAACCACCAGATCGCTTTCATCTGGAAATAATTTTTTAGCAAAGCTATACACTTCATAGTCATGGGTAGTTGCTGCCTTAAGCGCCTCCATGACTTTATCGGTTTTTTCTATTGGCTGATCTTCCAGGACATATTCTTCTCCGTCCAGAAAGTTGGCCAGTTGTTCTTCGTAGATTTTTTTCTTCATAAACTGCGTTAACGCTGCTGACATCTCGTCAGTAGCTTGTAAGAATCGAGCTTCTTTACCGGCGGGATCATCTCCCATTTTAGGCATTTCAGCTTCAATATCTTCATTATCTTCTGTGATAATGTCCTCTAAGCGAGAAACTTCTCTGGCTCTTTCTAATACACCGACATGCTCTACATGAATCGCCATTTCACTATCCTCCGACGACTTCACGATTCAGGTAAGTTTTTATCCATTTCTGCAGTAATTCATCGTTGATTTCTTTATTTTTTGCCATTTGCTGTGTTATTGCTCTGGCGTCAACCGCAGCCTCATTCGCATTATTCATCATGCGCTCATCGATCTCTCTTGGCTCAATAAGAAAGACACGAACGATGTTATTCGCATTTGTTCCTTCATATCCAAATAATTTACCAATAAATGGAATACTGCCTAATATTGGGATCTTGCGACTTTCATAGGTATTCGTATCTCGTGTATATCCACCAATCAAAAGACTTTTCCCTTGAGGCACGCGCGCAATAGTACTTATTAGCGTTCTACCAACCTGAGGCAGATCATCAACATTGGTCTTGTCGGAATTGATTTCATTGCCATCTTCAATATTCAAGAGTAATTCAATTTGATTTCGCGAAGCAAATCGTGGTAGCACGCTAATCATCGTACCATAGGTTACTTCATCCAACTCCGCAGTACGCTCGCCGACTAATTTAGTATAGAAAGTACGGTTATTATCAAATATAGCAGGAATATTCTCCTGTGTTAAAACGACAGGACGCGCAACAACGGCGGCTCTTCTTTTTTGCGCAAGTGCCTGTATTGTTGCAATAAACTGTGTCCCATCCAGGGTACTAATTGAACCTGAATTATTAAATGATGCACTTAGGCTGGATCCAATTTTTATCGTGCCCGACCAGTCAGCTCCTAACTGTTCTAGATCAGTCTTATCAATATCTATTATCCATAAAGATAATTCAATATGTCGCTTTGGAATATCGAGCGTAGCTACTAACTTCTCGATAAAATCAACCTGAGATACTGTTCCTTTAACAAGTAAACTGTTGGTATCAGGATATGCAATAATTTGTATATCGTCAGTCTCTGGCGCTCCAGCTGTCGATATTATTTTCTCTACTTGTAGGTCATCATCTTCTTCAGCACCAGGAAAAGGAGGCATACGTGATACGTTTTTTAGTTGTTGACGACTTGAAATTTCAGAAAGTACGTTCACCCCTGTGCTTTGCTTAATGTTATTATTTAACAATGTTGATAGTACTTTTGCCATGCCAGGAATAACTATCTTTTCGCCACGTAATTCATAAGTCCGATCATTAACGAATGTGTTGACCAGATGAATTATTCCTACTTTATTGCGTCCGATCTCGATGCCATCGCTGTTTTGCTCCATTAATTTCGCAGCATTAACGACCAGGTCAACATAAACCGGTGGCCCCGATACATAGAAAGTACCATTGCCGCCCCCTTTAATTTCATAACGAGAGTTATACAGACCCGATTTTTTTAAGAAATTATTAAACTCATTAGTCGATACCTTTCTCAGATTAATCAGTGCATTACGCATCTCTGATGAGTCATAGATATAAATAGCTTTGCCATCATCATACCAAATAAGTCCCATCTGCGCCGACAGGCGTTCAATCAAGGCATAGGGTTCGGTTAAATCAAAATTTCCGCTGATCTGTTTCTTCATGGCAAGTTTACTTACTATTGTAGGCTTACCCGCATATGATGAAACCGTTTCAAAAAAACTACGTAGATTTTCTTTATTTGCTACGTATCCATTCGCTGTTGCGGCATATGCACCAGGAGTCAATAATCCATTAAAAATGCATAAGGCTGAAATTAATATAATAGTAATGCATAATTTTATTTTCATAACTTTTTACATAGTTCTCTCGGTGTTTTTCCTAACCGGCTTTTTACTTCGGCTGAAAAGTGTGATGAGGATGAGTAGCCATATTTATGCGCAATTGTTGTCATATCACTGTTTCCTTCAATGATTTCCAACACGGCTCTGGCAACTCTCCAGCCACATAATTCCGTTTTAACTTTACCACCCAATGCATAACTACATAAACGGCGAAAATGTGAATACGATACGCCGTAAAGCTCACCAAGATCATAGAGTGAAGTCTGTATGAGCGATTGCGATAATAAATAGCGAACCAGTTTATAGCATTCTGTTTTTCTTAGATGCTGAAACAGAATTTCATTAATATTATCGCTGCTCAGATAAGTGGCTAAAAACCAGGCTTCACTTGCAACTTTACTGAATAGCACAACTTCTGATGCAAAGGGCAAGGCATCAGCAAACAACTCATGGTGTTCCCTTTCCACACTCCCCGTTGATTCATCTATAAAAGCTAATAATTTACTCAGGATATCAATGCGAAGTGGATGATAAATTACTTTCCCTGCAGTTACCTCAATTTGGCTTCGGTCAATGAGCAGTAATATGTCTTCCACTACCATTAATTTTTGATGGTTATTACCAATCGTAATAACAAGGGTTACATCCTTGTTTTCATTTCCCCGTAAGAACCACATTTCAGGGTCCAGTAGGGTTAACTTCTGTCCTTGAAGCAAAACATTCATTGGAAGTAACAGCCCTTCTTCAATCATGTTTCATCTCCTTATTCCATATTCTCATTCTCCATAAACTTGCAATAAAAACATGATTAAAAAGTGATGATTCCTATTTATAAAATAATGATTTTGTTATGAGCGAATAGCTATCAGCCACTTACAGTAGTAAGTCATCCTGCCCATATACAGAATTGCAACGGTTGATATGTTTTACTTAAACATACCCCGTATTTCTTATAACACTTGTTTGGTGACTATTTTCAATAAAAATCATATTTGTTAGTTACACATTAACGCACTGCGAGTGTTTTGTTACTCCCCTCATATATTTTATTCTCTTTTTCGATTCTATTTTTCTTAATCGCTCATATAATTTTCTTGTTAGTCGGATTTACGAATCATGAGACTTATGATGGATGGAATGAGGCTAAGCGGCCAGGTCAACCCTGTAATTACTGCAGCAAACAACCGATATGTTACTTTTTCTTCCGAGAAGATAAATATTAAGGTCGATGTCACAACCAGACCTATCAGGTAAGCTAACAGTAATTTATTGATCACTTTTACCTCCCTTACGATTTCTCTTTGAGCGGTCCTTTTAATCCAGGACCGCCTCATTATGAAAACTATTTAATTCCCTCATCATTGATAAGGTTGGACATTTCTTTCAACATAAGAGTCATTGAGGCTTTCGACCAGTTTAGCGGAATGATAGGGCTTGGCGCTTCATGCAAAGTTCCTGACTTGTGGATATAGTTATAGCTCTCGGGAAGTGCCATTTCAGGTACGCTCCTGCCATTTGCACCAATCATATTCTCGCCTGTTATTTGGGCCAATGATCTAT
>OAVP01001227.1_pt1 | contig 9893 bp, 9 predicted proteins | sample 1495311 | NCBI WGS metagenome assembly OAVP01 (sample SAMEA2580102, study PRJEB22360) | human gut metagenome | biome: human gut; feature: human-associated habitat; material: faeces | place: Denmark | collected 2008/2010
GCTCTTCTTCACTGGTCAATACTGTAATATCTTGACCTTTGACCTTGACTTGACTCCAGGCTGTAAATTGGGAATTCCCATGTTCGCCAAGATTGTAGCCGGATACTGATTTTGGATTGACTGATAAATCATCTCCTACCGCTGCCTTCATTCTAGCTGTATCGAGTAGAGTCCCTGTCCCAATCACACGTTCTCTTGGCCAACCTGTGAACTCTTGATAGAGGGCTGATACGGCATCTACAGGGTTTGAGATAACCAAGAGTATGCCTTTAAAATCCAATTTTTTGAGTTCCTGAGAAACCTGATAAACAGCTTCTCGGGTAAATGGAAATTCAGCAAAACGGTCCTCACCGGCATTATGCTGTAACTGAATATTTCCAAGGGATGAAATAATCACATCAGCATCTTCAAGTGCTGCATAATCATTAACCACGATGTTGGCATAGCTAGGCAGATTGCCCATAGCATCTTTAAAATCCTGGGCATCCGCCTCAGCCTTTTTCTCATTGATATCTATAAAGACATAACTATCAGCCAAACCTTGAGCAATAGCTCCATGAGCTACCGCAGCTCCAACATTTCCCATACCAATAATTCCAATTTTACGAGCCATCATTTTCCTCCTTAATATTTGATCTTCATTCTTAGACAATCTCTTTTGAATGCAGAAAAGGGCCTGTCAACTGACATACCCTCTCTGATTAGCTATTCAATTCTTGCAAAGGTTTGAAGATGATACGTTCAATATCATTCAAATAAACAGACAAGCCTTGTTGTGCAGCCAAGTATTCTTTCAAATAAACAGACAAGCCTTGTTGTGCAGCCAAGTATTCTTTCAAAAGGGCATTAGCTTCCACTTTTTGCCCCAATTCTTGAACAGCTGCTTGTTCTTCTGCTGTTGGCATTGTACCAGCTTGCATTTTAGCATAGAAATCCTCTTGGAAATCAGTGAACTCTTTGAAAAGAGCACTAGCCTCAGCATCAGCTGCGATAGCTTCTTTTTTCTCTACCAAAGTTTTGTACTCAGGAAGGGCACGAATGCCACGTTCCAACTCATTTGCTAAATCATAAATATTTGTCATTTTATTCTCCTAGGCGATCACCACATGATAGTCTGTATTGGCTTCAATAACAGTCTTAGCATGTGTACGATCTTTTTCATTTTTAAAAGTAATTTGAAGGATACCATGAATATCCTCGCGATTTTCTTCATTGATACGAAGGTTAACTAAAGACGTTCCTCGCAACAATTCCATAATGCTAAGGATAACATCCTCACGGTCAGGCACATCCACGAAAATGTCGAAGGCACTTTCCACGCCACCCTTTTTGTGGATTTCCATCTCTTTACGCTTCTTACGACCATTGTCAAAGAACTCCCAAATGGCATTCTCATCCTCAGCCTTAATCAAGTCAGCCACATGGTCCAAACGTTTTTTGAAATCTTCAATACGATCCAAAACAGCAGGCCCATTAGTCATGAGAATGGAAGCCCACATACCCGGTTCACTCTCAGCAATACGGGTCATATCTCGGAACCCCCCAGCCGCAAAGTGATTGGTCATCTCATGGGCCTGAGCATAATCAGCCGCCTGTTCCATTAGACCTGATGCCAACAGGTGCGGAAAATGACTGATTTGACTGGTTACACGGTCGTGTTCAGCCGCATCAATCTCCACAAAACGTGACTTAAGCCCAGACAAGATGTCCTTAAGCTCTGGGATAGTTGTCTCTCTTGTCAGACTTGTCGGTGTGAAAATATAATAGGCATTTTCAAAAAGCGTCACGTCGGCTGCAATAGCCCCTGATTTATGGGAACCAGCCATAGGGTGGGAACCTACAAACTGAACATTTTTACCTGTTAGGTATCGTTCAGCTGCCTCAACGATATCCAACTTAGTAGACCCTGCGTCTGTGATGATGACATTATCTTTGAGATCCCAGTCAGCCAATTCCTGCAAGTAGGCCACAGTTTGCTTAATTGGCACTGCAAGGATAATTACATCAGCAAGTGGGGCAAACTCTTGGAAATCACTGGTTGCACGGTCAACGATACCACGCTCAAGCGCAATATTTCGAGAATAGTCAGAGCGATTATATCCAAGAATCTCATAATCAGGGTGGTCTCTTTTAATCCCTAAAGCCAAGGAACCACCAATTAAGCCCAATCCTGCGATATAAATTGTTTTCTTACTCATTACTACTCCCATCTATTGTCTGATGCTGCTTAAAAGTTTTTCACATAGTCACGGTGACGTGCTACCGCTTCTTTCAATTCTTCCATGTTATCAGAAGAGAATTTGTCCAAGATTTCATTAGCTAGGACTGTAGCAACTACGGATTCCATAACAACACCTGCTGCCGGCAAGGCCGTTGGATCTGAACGCTCAACTGTTGCCTTGTAAGGTTCGTGTGTTTCGATATCTACTGACATCAAAGGCTTGTAAAGGGTTGGTATGGGTTTCATAACCCCACGCACCACAATTGGTTGACCATTGGTCATACCACCTTCGAAACCACCAAGATTGTTAGTGCGACGTGTATAACCATCCTCTTCATTCCAGAGAATCTCGTCCATCACTTGAGATCCCTTGAGGTAGCCATCTTTGAAACCAAGACCAAATTCCACACCCTTGAAGGCATTGATGGATACAACTGCTTGAGCAATCTTAGCATCAAGTTTTGTATCCCATTGCACATAAGAACCAAGACCAACAGGAACACCACCAACGACAGTTTCAACGACACCACCGATTGTGTCCCCTTCTTTTTTGATTTGGTCAATGTAGTCTTTAATCTCTTGTTCACGCTCTTGGTTAACGACTGAAATCTCTGATTGTTGAGCCAATTCCTTGATTTGAGCCACCGTCAAATTCTCAGGCACGTCAATTTCCTTACCACCAAAGACAACAACATGGTTAGCAATTTCAATATCGAGCTCAGCCAAGATACGTTTAGCGACAGCACCTACTGCCACACGCATAGTTGTTTCACGCGCACTAGAACGCTCCAAGGAATTACGCAAATCATCGAAACGGTATTTCATTCCACCAACCAAGTCAGCATGTCCTGGACGTGGGTGAGTGATTTTACGTTTGGTTTTCAAACGGTCTTCAATGTCTTCCACAGCCATGATGTCCAACCATTTTTGATGGTCCTTATTGATAACATGAAGGGTGATTGGAGCCCCTGTTGTTTTCCCATGACGAACACCAGAAGTGATTTCAACTTTATCAGACTCAATTTTCATACGGCCACCACGACCATAACCACCTTGGCGGCGTTTCAAATCAGCATTGATATCTTCAGCCGTCAAGGGAAGACCAGCTGGAACACCTTCGATAATTGCTGTTAAACGTGGGCCATGAGACTCACCTGCTGTTAAATATCTCATTTATTTCTCCAAGTACTCTTTCATTTCAACTAAAGGAATCTGATTGATAGCTGCCTTACCAATCTCTGGAACGATAACTGTCTTAATGCTATTGCCACGAGCTTTTTTATCATGTGTGAGGGCTGTATAGAGCTCCTCAACACGCCATGGCTCATAGTCTACTGGCAAGCCAAATTTGACACACATCTCAGCGATTTGACGTGTGATCCCCTTAGGCATCAGACCTTTTTCCTCAGCAACTCGTGAAATCTGAACCATTCCGATAGCTACCGCTTCACCGTGCATGACTTTACCATAACCAGCTGTTTGTTCAACGGCATGCCCAATCGTATGACCAAAGTTTAGGTACATACGGACACCACCTTCAAACTCATCTTCAACCACAATTTTACGCTTAACGTTACATGAACGGTAAATAATGGTTTCTGAGTTTTCTAGGATACTGTGAACCGAACCATCAATGCTTTCAAGGAGGTGCCAAAGTTCAGGATCGTCAATCAAACCGTATTTGACAACCTCACCCATACCTTCAATCAATTCACGTTTACCAAGTGTCTCAAGGACATTAGGGTCAATCAAAACCCCATCAGGCTGAGCAAAAGTTCCCACGATATTTTTAGCAAATGGTGTGTTCACACCCGTCTTACCACCAATAGATGAATCCACTTGGGCAGTTAGACTGGTTGGAACCTGAACGAAATGAATCCCACGCATATAGGTTGAAGCGACAAAGCCTGCTAAGTCTCCAACAACGCCACCACCAAGAGCAACAATGCCATCACTACGAGTCATGCCATTCTTAATCAAAAACTCATAAGCCTTGTTAACAGTCTTAAGATTTTTACTCGCTTCACCTTCTAGGAAATCAAAAACGACAACCTCAAAACCTTCGTGCTCCAGGCTAAGCTTAACTTTTTCTGCATATAGAGCTCCCACATGATTGTCCGTAATAAGGGCAATCTTTTGTGGTTCCCAAAGTGACTTCACCCATTTACCGACAGTCTTAAGGGCTCCTTTTTCAATAATAATGTCATAAGGGTTATGTGTTAAATTTACCTCTAGTTTCATCGTCGTCCCCTCCTAGCTATTGTAAATATTTTCTAATTCCTGCCAAATGGCGTCTGTTGGCATGTCCTTGCCTGTCCACAATTTAAAGGCACCTGCTGCTTGATGAAGCAACATGCCAAGGCCGTTCACAGCCCCTATTCCCTGTTTTCTAGCCAAGGCCAAGAAAGGTGTTTCAAAAGGCTGATAAATGATATCAGCAACCAAGAGTCCCTTAGGAAATTTTGTATCTGTAGGAATAGGCAAGGATGCGCCATCCATACCTACACTCGTCGCATTCACCAATAAATCAGCCTGGCCTAGTTCCTCTTTAAAATACTTAAGATCATTTAAAGCATGAAACTCCAAGTGACAAGTTGTCTGTTCAAGTAAGGACTTAAAGCTCTCTTTTGCCTTATCCAATGACTGAGGGCGAACATAGACACTTACTTTTTTGGCACCATCAAGAACTGCCTGCGTCACAATAGCTTTAGCCGCACCACCAGCACCCAAAATCATCAGATGGGCATCTTTAGGGCTAAAGTTCTTTAGACTAGCAAAAAAGCCAAAACCGTCCGTATTATGACCAATCAAACGCCCATCACAATTAACAACTGTATTGACAGCACCAATCAGTTGAGCTGCAGGACTAATCTCATCCAAAAAAGGAATAACTGCTTCCTTATATGGCATGGACAAATTGATACCGAACATGTCGTAACGTCTAATATTTTCAACTGTCTCGGCTAGGTCTGATTCCGGAATCTCCCAGGCCACATAAACACCATTAACTTGTGTCTTCTCAAAGGCCGAATTATGAATGAATGGCGAAATCGAATGCTTGATTGGATTGGCGACAACAGCTGCTAGGCGTGTGTGTCCATCAATCTGCATCCAAAACCTCCCTGATTCTGCGCATATCTGCTAAACTAATTTGTCCTGGAGCACTGGCATTATCAAGACTGGCAAAGGTCCATGATGACCCTATCAAGTCGCCCGCAAAACGTGACAAACGACCTAGTTTCCCCATTGACATGGTCACAAACTCCTGCTCAGGATTAAAGGCCTTAAAGCCACGTGTGAAGTTCATAAGGTCGAGAACATCCTGCTCATTCTTAGGCACAACTGCCACCTTAACCACTCGTGGTGTCAAGTTTGCCATCTCAGACAAAAGTTCCATGAGGTTTTCAGGTGTCTCCTCAAAGTTATGATAAGACAAAACCAAGTTTGAAAATTCGAGCATTTGATCAAAGACAGCCTTACGTGTGAAATACTCAAAATCAATATAATCTGGCGAATAAATCGCAGCTACATCCTTAATCAGTGCGACATATTCCGCATCCGTTAACTCAAGCCTACCACCCTCACGCATTGTACGGATGGTAAAGATAATCTCAAAGCCTGCGAATTTCTCGAAAATAGCCGGAGCAACCGTTAAGATACTATCCTTATCTAAAAAATCTGCACGCCATTCAATAATGTCTGCCCCCTCAAAACGAGACAGTTCAAGCGCTTGTGCCTCCTCTAAACTAGTTGGCATAATCGGAACTACAATTTTCATTTATTTACCTTTATTGTGTATACTTTCAAATAATTTGATGTTGGATCATTAGGATTGACGGTAAAATCCGCTGGTAATTGTTGCAGGTTAACGAAGTCCGCTGAAACATCTCCCAAGCCCTTACGTAGTTGTTTCTTAAACTGTTGCACTGTCATATTAGCAGCATTGGTACTTGCGATGATTGTCCCATGCTCTGATAAAATATCAAGACTTTGTGCAATTAACTTGTGGTAATCCTTATTTGCTGAGAAAGTGCGTTTCTTATTTCGAGCAAAGCTTGGCGGATCGATGACGATAAGGTCATAAGATAAGCCTTTTTTCTTTGCATATTTGAAATAATCGAAGACATCCATCACGACCAAGCGATGATTTTCCATACTAAAGCCATTAGCTTCAAAATGAGCCGTCGATAATTCACGTGAACGCTTAGCCAAATCAACCGATGTCGTTTCAACCGCTCCCCCCATAGCTGCAGCCACTGAAAAAGCTGCCGTATAGGAGAACATATTCAAAACTGATTTTCCCAAAGCTAAGCCATTAACTAAACCATCACGCACTTCATGCTGATCAAGGAAAATCCCCGTCATTAGCCCATCATTGAGGAAAACTTCATAAGTTACCCCATTTTCTAAAATGGTGAAGGTATCAGCCGCCTCTTGCCCAAAAAGATGGTCTGATTCGAAATCAAGACCCTTGAAGCGGATTTTCTCATAGCCTCCCAAGATCTCAGGAAAGACCATTTGGAAAGCCTCTACAATATCATTTTTCAAGGAATAAACAAAGGCATTGTACCATGAAAAGAGGGCATAATCCCCATATAAATCAATTGTGAGACCACCAAAATCGTCACCATCTTGGTTGAAAAGACGAAAAGCTGTCGTCAACTCATTATCATAATAGGATTGACGTTTGGCCTTAGCCCTTTCAAAAAGTCCTTGAAAATAAGTCACTGTCAATTGTTGTTTTTTAGGGGACAGAAACCATCCTATCCCCTTATTTTGACTTGACAAATAGCCCGTTCCTAAAAAGTCTTTGGATTGGCTATATAGATAAACCAACTGATTATTTTCAGTTATATTTGGAAAATCTTCGGCTAAAAGAAGCTGTTTTCCTTGTTTGATTTTTTTCTCCGCAAAGGGACTTACCGTCAATATACTCATGTTACTATTATACCAAAAAAATGCTATTATTTCTGTTTCGTGACTAGATTTTATCAATTATATGTCAAGGAATATCACACTCAATGGCAGTAAATTTTTGAGAGTCATTATCTTATTTGGTATAATGGTTAAGATAATATAGAATCAAAGGAAGTATTACTTTGAAAAAAATTACTGAAGCCTTTTGGAAAGGAGTTTCATCAAGACTTGGATTTATCCTCTTGTTACTCTTCTTTTACTGGCTAAAAACCATATTCGCTTATTACGTCAACATTAATCTTGAGTTGGAAAGCAGATATCAGGTTATGCTTTCGCTGATTAACCCTATTCCACTAGGATTAATGCTTCTAGGTTTAGGACTATACTTCAAGAAACGACGTTTCTTTTATAGTATTACCATTGCTATCTATGTCATCCTTAACCTCTTACTTATCGCTAATGTGATTTACTTTGGAGAGTTTACAGACTTCATCACTGTAAATACCATCCTAGCAAGTTCTAGTTCGGCAGCAGGACTAGGAGACTCAGCCAAGAACCTTCTTGAGCCAAGCTATCTCTTCTACCTGATTGATTTACCTTTCTTCATCTATGCTGGTTTCAGGAAGAAGCTTAAGATGGACAGCAAGCCATTTAACAAACGAGCTAGTTTTGCCGTTACTGCACTGTCGACACTCCTTCTCTCAGTTAACCTCTTTTTAGCGGAAGTTAACCGTGGCGAGTTGTTGACACGTGGTTTCTCAAATAACTATATTGTTCGTGCTATGGGGCTCCCCTTCTTCACAGCCTATTCTGGTAACTTAACTTATCAGGCCTCACAGGCTCGTTCATCTGCAACAGCTGAGGATATGAAAAAGGTTGAGGCTTACGTTAAAGAGCACTATGCGGCACCTGACCCTAAGTATTACGGAATTGCTAAAGGAAGAAACGTCATCGTTATTCACCTGGAAAGCTTCCAACAGTTCCTCATTGATTACAAGCTCAAAGTAGACGGTCAAGACTATGAGGTTACACCATTCATCAATTCCATTTATCACTCAAATGAAACTCTGGCCTTTTCAAACTTCTTCCACCAAGTAAAATCAGGGAAAACTTCTGATGCTGAAACCTTGATGGAAACGTCTCTCTTTGGACTAAGCACAGGCTCATACATGGTAAACTATGGCGGTACCAATACCGCCTATGCGGCACCATCTATCCTAGCTCAAACAGGTGACTATACATCAGCTGTTTTCCATGGAAACACTGGATCCTTCTGGAATCGTAATAATACCTATAAACAATGGGGTTATAACTACTTCTTTGACTCATCAGCCTTCACTGAAAAAACTGATGAAAACTCCTTCCAGTATGGTCTAAATGACAAGTACATGTTCCCAGATTCCATCAAGTATCTGGAACAAATGCAACAACCTTTCTACGTTAAATACCTTACAGTATCTAACCACTACCCATATACTTCTCTCTCAGGCGATGAAAAGGAACAAGGTTTCCCACTTGCCGAAACAAAAGACGAGACAGTCAACGGATATTTTGCAACAGCTAACTATCTCGACTCAGCAATCAAAGACTTCTTTGATTACCTCAAGGAAACCGGTCTTTACGATAACTCGATTATTGTCATGTACGGTGACCACTATGGTATCTCTGATACACGAAGCAGCAATCTTGCTGAACTTCTCGGTAAGAACCCTGAAACTTGGTCAAACTATGATAAAGCCATGCTTCAACGTGTTCCTTACATGATTCATATTCCAGGCTATACTGGTGGTGGTATCTCTAACACCTTTGGTGGTGAGGTTGATGCCCTTCCAACTCTCCTTCACGTTCTTGGCGTTGATACTAGCTCTTATATCCAGATGGGACAAGACCTCCTATCTCCTGATAATAAGCAAACCGTCGCATTTAGAACCTCAGGTCAATATGTTACTCCTCAATACACCAGCTACTCTGGTCGACTTTATAACACTCAAACAGGGGAAGAAATTACCAACCCTGATGAGACAACTAAAAAAGATAACGAAGCCATTCGTAAGGCAGTAGCAACTCAGCTTTCGATGAGTGACGCTGTTCAAACAGGTGACCTTCTTCGTTTCTATACGCCAAACGGTTTGAAGCATGTTGATTCTAGCAAGATTTCCTACACTAAACAGATGGATCAACTAAAAGAAATCAATAAAAAGCTGAAAGATAAATCAACCAGCCTCTACAAACAAAAAGGCAATAAATCAACAGCTGATCTATTCAAGACCCCATCTTACAAGGAACTACATCCTGCAGAATCTGAATCGAGCTCAAGTTCAAGTGAATCAGAGTCAAGTAGTTCTTCAACGGAACAACAATAAGCCTTAAAAGCAGTCCTGTTTGGACTGCCTTTTTAGATTAAACAATTATCAATCGTACTTAACTGGAAAATCAAAATCCTCATAGCACTCGCCTCAAACATATTTCTTGCTAGTTTACTATAAGCGTGATTAAATAGAGTTTGTAAGAAAACTTATAAAGGAGAACAGATATGAATCCAATGGACCTATTTAACCAAGTAAAAGAAATGATCGAAAAGAAAGATTTCGAAGCTGCTAAAAAGTTTGTCGATGACAATAAAGATGATTTGGGCGAATACTTCGACCAAGCCAAATCTCTTGTTTCAGGTAACGAAATGGTTAGTGGAGCTTTAGACAAGATTAAAGGTCTATTCTAAGACGAAGTCCCCTAAATCAATAGGATTGAGGGGGCT
>OAVP01001228.1_pt1 | contig 9886 bp, 10 predicted proteins | sample 1495311 | NCBI WGS metagenome assembly OAVP01 (sample SAMEA2580102, study PRJEB22360) | human gut metagenome | biome: human gut; feature: human-associated habitat; material: faeces | place: Denmark | collected 2008/2010
TTAGCTTTTTTGAGTTAATAATTCTGCTACTAGATGAAACATAAAGTTTATTTATATGATAGCAATCAGTTTTCCTTATACCTGATGTAAAGAACTTATTATTTGTGAAATTAGTTTGTGATATATATCATAATGGTATATAAGAATTGTGTTTTATGCATATTAGGAGGAGATTATAGTGTAGTGTTTATAGAAAGTATTTCCTCAGAAGTATCTTGTATATGTATATTCATAAAGTCAACAAACGCTTTAGTAGCCGCAAACTGGATATAGTTGTTACGGTAGTACATATAAGTGCTTCGCATAACTGGTTGACCTGATTTATAGAATAGTGGTGATGCATATAGGTTGGGAGCGTCTGTAGTACAACTTTGTGATAAAAGTGTGTATCCAATACCTTGTTGAACCAGTTTTAAGGCAGTATCCATTGCATCCACCTCTATGATTGTTTTAGGGGGGGTGTTGAATAGACTATACCACCATTCATCAAGAACATTTTGTAATAGTGGATCCGTAATGTAATGAATATATGGCATATTGAGTAGTTGGGATGTTTCGACTATTTCTTTAGAAAATATACATAATGGCTCTTTCCAAAGGAATGTTTTCTTTTCTTGCCAATTATGATTACCTCGGGCTATACATACATGTATATTTCCTTCAAGAAAGTCTTTAAAGCGGTTATGACTATACCCACTGCGCATTGATACATCTATTTGAGGATATAGTTTCATAAATTTTGAAAGTAGAGGAGGTAGTTTATATTTAGAAAAAATATTAGAGCACCCAATTTTTAATACCCCTCTAGTAGTATCTCTATCTGAGCTAAGCGTTGCCTTTAATTGTTCATAGTCCTGAAGGTGATTTAGAGCATATTGATATAGTATTTCTCCTTCGCTAGTGAAAGAGATTCCTCTTGGTTGTCGAACAATAAGAGCACAATTTAGTTCTGATTCTAAGCGTTGGAGACGATCACTAATGGCTGGTTGAGAAATAAATAATCTCTTAGCAGTGTGAGTAATATTTTTTTCTTCAAATAATGTTTTAATTAATAATAAATCTTTTTCATTCATTCTTAAGATACCTTCCTAAGTATTATAGCTTTTAGATTATTGTATATGAGTTTTAGTTTTTGTTTCAAGTAAGTTTGTAGATTTGGAGGGATTGATATGATCAATTTAATTATTGTTTTAGCGATTATATTAGCCATTGCATTAGGGTATAAGACAAAAATCAATACGGGCCTATTTGGTATGTTTTTGCCTATTTAATTGGAACATTCATGATGGGTTTAAAACCAGGTGATGTTATCAAGATGTGGCCTATTAGTATTTTCTTTGTTATTTTTTCAATTTCTTTGTTCTATAATTTTGCTATTGGAAATGGAACACTAGAGAAACTGGCTCAACATCTGTTATATCGAATTCGTAAGTTTCCAAGCTTGTTGCCATTTGCTATCTTTGGTGCAGCTACAATTATGTCTGCATTAGGTGCGGGTTTCTTCGCTGTATTGGCTTTTTTTGCACCTATTGCGATTTTACTCTGTAAGAAGACCAATACAAATCTGCTAGTAGGGGCTCTTGCTGCAAACTATGGTGCTTTGTGTGGGCATAACTTTATGATTAGTCCTGGTGGCATTGTATTTGTTGGTTTAATGTCACAAGCGGGGTTTACAACTCAAGCTTATGGTTATGAGTTGGCTATCTTTTTAGCATCTATGATTATTCCAGTTTTAGTTCTTTTGGTATTAGGATTGTTCAATAAGAAGAATAGTACTGAAAATAGCTTGCTAGATATGGAAAGACCAACTGCTTTTGAACCAATACAAAAGAAAACGTTATCTCTTATTTTTGGCATGATTTTTATAGTACTTACTTTCCCATTATTAGATAGCATATTCCCTGGAACCCCATTCATTAAGGCAATGGATAAATCGATTGATGTAGGATTGGTATCTATCATTTTTGCTGTAATTGGTTTATTGATGAAATTGGGAAATGAGAAAGATATTGTAAAAAATGTTCCATGGGGAACTCTAATAATGATTTGTGGTATTGGTATGTTGATATCTGTAGCAATTAAAGCTGGTACTGTTGCTATGATTGCTAGTGTTGTTAGCTCTGCTCTTCCAGCGTCAATTGTACCGGCAGTTATGGCTGTAATTGCTGGGTTTATGTCATTCTTTTCGAGTACTACAGGAGTCGTTACTCCTGCATTATTCCCAATTGTACCTGACTTGGCTAATGCTTCCAATATTGCACCATTTACATTGTTCTCATCTATAGTTATTGGTGCTCAAGCAACCGCTATTTCTCCATTCTCCACTGGTGGTAGTTTATTATTAAGTGCTGTTTCTGATGCTGAACGTGAAAGAATGTTTACAGAGCTTATGTTTAAGGGCGCACCAATTTGTCTTGTAGCAGCTATTGTTTATGCATTTATAATATCCGTGTTAGTATAGCTATATTTTTGTGAAAGTTATGAGGTTATCCTTATGAAATATGTAGATTCTCATGCACATGTATTTAAACCAGGTTTAAAATTGGCTGCAGTTCGTCGTTATGCACCAAATTATGAAGCCAATAAAGAAGAGTTTATTAGAAATTTTGAAAGCAAAGGGTTAACCGCGGGAATGTTGATTCAGCCTAGTTTTCTTGGTACAGATAACTCATTTATGATTGAAGCTATTGATGCATACCCTACAAAGTTGTATGGTGTAGCAGTTGTAGAGCCAACTATTTCTTTTGAAGAATTACAAGCCCTCAGTACTCATAATATTGTAGGTATTCGCTTAAACTTATATGGTGTAGATGCTCCAGATTTATTATCTGCTGAGTATCAAAAGTTATTAGGCTATCTTAAACAATTGGATTGGCATATGGAATTACATACTGATGCTATTAATTTGAAAAATTTTATTGAGCCTATTTTGGATGCAGGTGTGAAGGTTGTTGTTGACCATTGGGGGAAACCAACAGCGGATAACCCATTAGAAGACGAAGGATTTAACTATTTGCTTTCAATAGGGATTACAAAACAAGTATGGGTTAAAATATCTGGTGTGTACCGTTTGAAAAAAGGTGGAGATTTTAATACATGTAAGCAATTAGCAAGTATGATGTTACCTAGTTTGTTAGATTCTTTTGGACCTGAGCGATTGCTGTGGGGCAGTGATTGGCCGCATACCAACTATGAAGAGCCTATTGACTATGATGTTACATGGAATGCTTTTGTTGAAATGGTTCCGGAAGAAAATATCCGTCAACTAATATTAGGAGAAAGTTTTGAACAATTATTACCTTCCTCTCTTATAGTTGAATAGCATAATTAATGATTTATATTTTGTGAAGTGAATATATCTAAAAGAGACTCTATCTAGATGATACGAGTCTCTTTTTTAATTAAATGTATATATTCACAATAACTGTATAGTGCTTTTAATGTGTATGAATACTATGAATCTGGAAACACTACATGTTCTTTTAATTTAAACTCCGGATTATTCGTAGAATCAAAGAACTCAATCATATTCCGTAATTTTTGAACTTCATCAGCACTTAAAAAGTTCGGATAAAAGATGGTATAGATAAAACCATAGGTGCCATCATAGGATTCAAAGTTTAGGATTTGAATATCACTATATGGTTCATAACTGTGTATGGATAGTCCAGGTATATTATTATTCCATACAACAGCGTAATTAATATACTCTGGTGTTGGGTGGTACCGGTATATATTCCAGAATGAATGTAAATTCCTACTGAAATTGTAATGCCCATCAATGATAAGATTACGAGTATACGGATTATTAGTAAGATTGATAGTAGAAATAAAAAAGGTTATGGATCCTTTTTTGTAATATCTAATATCTTGATAATCTTCTTTACTTTCACCTTCGAATAGGGCATCTTTAGGTACACGATACTGTATGCCGTTTAGGTTTTCTATGCGTGAATACTGATTCAACTCATTGAGATTTTTCACCGATGGAAGCACGTAATTGGCGAGTAGATTGTCAGTAGGCACCTTATTCAACACTGGTTTATTATCGAAATAGACGACACCTGCGTGATATAAAGGGTACCGTATGGCAAAGCCCATATATTTAAAGTTGATGGTATCGACGGTCATCGTCGTTTTTTGACCGTTTTTGAGGTAAGGCATTTTCATGCTGTCCCAAGTACTATAGGTAACGGTAGGGTATGAAAATACAGTTGCCTTTATATCAGAAATATGCTTCGATGGATTGTGGTTGGCCTTATTTTGCAAGAATTGGCGGACATCCTTATCTGTTAACTTTTCATAATTGATCTTGGTATCGCGCCAGCTATGGTTAGGATAATAACCGTAGTCGACCTCTAGATTGAGGCTGCCGTTATCAGTTATAACGCGATAATCCTCTATGGTGCGATCTGGATTTTTATACCGGCCAATATTATATTCGCTCTTTATGCCTGCTACGGGGAATGAAAGCCGGATTTGGCTGTATCGATTGTGAACGGAAATAACCGTATTGTGGTAATGCTCGCCACGATATATGGAGGCCTCTTTAGCATAGGCTAGTTCGTTTCTACTAATACCGTTGACTTTATCGGTGCTCTTTAAGGTTTCTACATAATTGGCCACATCCTGTTCAATGGCTGGGGTTGTGGCCTGATAATTTATATACGCATTCTTTGGAATTTTCGCATCCGCACCAGGAATGTTGACGTCGATGGCCTCTACTGGTGATAGTACAGTGCTCATGATGACAGCACCCACTATGAGTGGTAATTTTAGCATAATAGCTTCTCCTGCTTACATGCTCCTTTTTATAGGAGCTATAACAATACATAGATTCTCTTTATTAAGTATAATTATATAACTTTCTCATAGTTTAAGCAGTAATGAGTTCTTATGTCATAATGCGCAAAATTTTACGCATACTTCCGTTTATACTAAAGGTGTAAATAGCGTTAGCTTTCATCAAGATTAGTAAGATAAAAGGGGGATGTCCTATGAATCAAGGTTTAGTGCGCCAAATTAATGATATCGTTAGACCCTATCGCAAAGCGCGGATGGGTATGCTCATCGTGATTAGTGATCCTGTTGGTCAACGTGGTCCGACGCCGCCGTTGACATGGCACTATATGATCGGTCGAAATTGGTATAAGCATACGATTCATGGCACGACGTCTGTGAATGGCGTACATGGACAGCAGCCTGTGGAGATGACCTTGTTTGCATGGCCTGAGGATAGGATTGTAGATTGGCACAGTGTGGGTGGTTGGCACACGCAGCAATATGGGTATTCTTGCGTGCTCTGTGTATCGCCTACGGGGCACACCAAGATGCTTCGGTATGATCATGGTAAGATGCGGTATGGCGATGATTTAGGACTTTGGGACCCTCAGCAGATTGAGACCTATGGCAGCACTGTTTTAGGTGAAAGCTATGCTTGTACGGGCATTGACGCTGATTATCGGCGTATGCAATTCCCTGAGTTTAATCGTCAAGATGGCACTCATTTTGGTGCTTTATCTGATTATATTGGCAGTGAATATATTTTACTATTCCCAAAAACGCGTATTGAGTTAGTACGTAGAGGAATATGGCGCCATTCAATTGAAGACCTCGCCAATATATGCAATGTACCAGTTGATATAGTGGAACAAACCTATCTCGATACGCCTGATGATCCAACGGAATATAGGGAAACCTTTTATGCTCTGTATGTGCGAAAATCAAGATTACAAGAAGTATTTGGCGTTTTTAAACGGATCCTTATGACTAGAGCAATTCCTTGGATGCTTTGCATCACACCAAGAGGGTATATGTATCATATTTCTCCATGTACTAATAGTGATACGGGGCTAACAACAAGCACCTCACCTAACATTGCATATGACCCACATGCCGATGAATTTTTGGCCCTTCTCGCTAAAGATAGATGGGAACTATGTGGTAACTATGGACTATTTTCACTCGATACATATAAATCATTTATGGAAACACAAGATTGTTACATCAAAACGATTGTGCCAGACCCAGAATTTACCTATTGTCCTCCATCAGTTTTGACCGTCATAGCAGGGCACAATATGATTCAGAACTTGCTGAAAACACCGTGCGTATGGGCATAAAAAGAGCATATATATCGTCAAATACGAATAAACCATAAAACAATAGGCACAGTGCTTCTTAGCATAGTATACTTATACTAAGAAGTATTGTGCTTATTTTATGTTGAGAGAAGAGGATAAAGTATGATGCGGCGTAGTTTATTTATGATGGCGATGGCAGTAGCTTTCACTACGAATGTTAATGCCGTAGAGATAGCGGTACCGGTAGGACAACCTCCTGTACCTGGTGCAGACAGGAAAATTTCTGCAAATGCCTATGAAAATTATTCACATATCAATGAGCCGGCTGTTAAGGAGGTAGACGCATATGTGGCGTATGTTAAGTCTCATCCGAGAGCCTCAGACTCATTGATAGCAAAAATTAATCAAGAGAAACCTGGATATGATAAAGCTGTTAGATTAGCAGAGTTTTCACAATCTACTGTTGTTTTGGTGCATGACAAAGCCAATGCGATTCGTTTCTCTGTGCCTGATGTTAGTATTCGAGGTGATGTAATTACGTCGAATACAGAAAAAGGACCATTATATGCTGTTCGGAGTCTTACTGGATTTTTGCTTGTAGGTCCTCCTCATAGTAAGCAAATAAAGGGTTATGAGCATGGAAAGTATATATATGACAATTTAAAACAGACCTCTTGGAAATTCGTGTCGGATGCTAAAGAACATGTGATGTATACTGAATTCACTCCGTCTAATTCCAACCATACGTATGGCATTACATATGGTCGTTCTGTGACGAAGAATGATCCGTTTCAAAATCGACCTGCTGAAGTAGTTATGAGTAATTATATTATTCCGTCTATTGAATCGCTAGTGGGATTGGATTCTTATTCTAAGGCTGAAAGCTGGGGTAATTTTACGTATCGTATTCCCAAAACCGCTAAATTGATTAGTCAAACTATAGAAGAAGGTCGGTATGAGGTGCGAACCTATGAAGATAAGGGAATCACGATTCGTGTTATACGTCATGTATTTAAGAAAGATAATATAGATCGTTCTAGCGCCAGACCTCAAATACTGTGGTTTTTGGATAAATATGGCGACCTTGATATGCCTACACAATATGCTACTGTATGGAATAATGGCTTGCCAGGATTCTTGATTGATCGTCAAATAACCAAAGGTAACTCGTACTTGAGATACTATATAAAAGATTCAGTATATGCTTATAGTTATCGAATTCTTTATGATGAAAGTATGTCCTTATATAATCATAAACAGTTGAGAGATATGATTGAATATGTAGACTTTGATAATACAAGAACACTTCAAAAGGAACCGCAATGGAGAGTAGACGAGACCTATAAGAAGCAGTTAGAAGCAAATTCGGTTTATATTCCTTCGTATATGAAGAAAATAGCACTTTATAATCAATAAGATTATATTAATTTATAGTTTTGAGAGACTAGGAGAGAATGATGAGAACAAAATTTATAGTATTTAGTTTGGGTATTGCTGTATTACTGGCTGGCAATATGAGTTCCATTGCAGATGCTAGTTGGCTGAGTAAAGCCATGGATCGTTTAGAAACAAGTAATGCTAAACTTTCACCAAGTTGGCCAAAGGCAGATCAATATCGTCATTATAGACCTGGTCAGGTCATAGGGGCCTATTTGCCTGCTGAAGATATGAAAATTGCAGGTGTGTCCCTTGGTACATCGTTTGATGCAGTAAAGGCTAGCCTTGGTCAGCCGACTAGCGAAAAACGTGATGAGCTTACCTATGGAGGCATTAAATTCGGACATTCCTTGATGCAAGATAGCAGACCTATCGTATGGTATATAACCGTAAGCAATCGCGATGCTGTAACTGCTCGAGGCATTGCCGTTGGCGACAACTTGAAAAAGGTTATGGATGTCTATGGACGCCCTGATTTTATCGACTTTAATAACCGGTGGTTCTATGGATATCTTAGATATAATAGCGATAACATTCGCGGTATATTCTTTGAACATAATGGGAGCAAAGTGACGAAGATTATCATAAGCGATAATTGAGTAGGTGCTATTCCAACAGATGATATATAAAACAATAAATTGAAATTAATCGATGTATCTGCTACACTATACATATGAATAATGATTCTTAGTGTTATATGTAGATAAAGGAGTTCCTATGTTATTTGTAGAATATCCAAAATGCACAACTTGCAAAAAAGCAAAGAAGTTCTTAGATGATCATCACATTGAATATACGGACCGTGATATTAAATCTGAAAATCCTACAGCTGAGGAAATTGCTGCATGGTATCCTCAATCTGGCAAGGATTTGAAAGCGTTCTTTAACACGTCTGGCTTGATTTATCGTGAGCAACAATTAAAGGATAAGTTGCCAGGTCTTAGCGAAGAGGAAAAATTAGCTTTGTTGGCATCCAACGGTATGCTCGTAAAGCGTCCAATTTTGGTATTAGAAGATAAGGTCTTGGTAGGCTTTAAAGAAAAAGAATGGATGGAAGCGCTAAATTTGTAATTAGCTGAATGACATCGTACCTCATATTCTGATTACTATTATAAACGGCTGTAATAGCATGCGCAGTACATGCATGTTGTTACAGTCGTTTTTTGACAGCATATACAGTTTTTCGGTATACTAATAGATATTTCATTAGTTTTTCATTAATGAATCGTGAACGTAAGATATGAGAGAGTGTATATGCGATTTTTAGTGTATGTGTTGTGTGGGGTATTACTGGCTCCTACTGTGTGGGCCAGTGATACGGCGCCATCTACGAAAAATGGACAAGTGAATACTGAGGAATTTCATATTTCGCCGGCCTATTTGCCGGACCATCAGATTGGTGAAAGCGGACCATTGGTAATGGATACAACAGAGCGTAAAACGACGCGATATTCTAATGTTGATGCGGTGAATTCCGCTATCAATGCAGTGGCTGTGTCCAATATCAACAATAATATGCATACCAATGGTAAAGCATGGATGAAACGAACCACCGTGGCGCTTAGCTTTCAGAAGGATTGGAAGCCCCTCTACAGCGCAGAAACGGTGCAGCCCATAGGCCATTATGACGACCAATCCCGCCAAATTTGGTTTACCCAAGGTTCTGTGGCACGCGCTGCGGACGTTGGTACGACCCTTAACAGCGGTTTTGGCTATCGCCGTATCAGCAGTGATGACCATCATTTGCATGGCGCGAACTTGTTTTATGACCACCGTTTCAAGGGCCAACATAGACGCATGAGTGCCGGTCTTGAGTATCTTTCTGGTGAAAGCGAGTTCCGTTTCAACTATTATCGCGGTATGAGTGATGAACATATGGTCAATGGTGCATTGGAACGTATTACCGATGGCTATACCGTGTCCTATGGAAAAACCTTTAAAAATGCGCGCTGGGCTCGCATCTATGGAGAAGCCTACCATTGGACTCTGAACCGTAGCGCTGATAAAAACGGATTGCGACTTGGTACCGAACTGCAACTGACACCGCGCGTGTCCATTGATATGGGATTCAATAAACCAGAACACTCTTCCGGTAGTGCCTATGGCAAAATCATGTTCCGCCTTGCCGGTACCGATATGGCGTGGTACGGTGGAAAACACAAACTCGATACAGAATCTACAGTGCGATCTAAAATGCTTGAAACAGTGAGAAGAGATAATACGATCGTTGTGGAATAATAGAATGGGGCTGTAATTAACAGCCTCATTTTTAGACTCATCGGAAAATATCCGTGAATGTTATTAAAAAAGATATAAGTGCATAGAAGTACACAATTTAAAACGTTAAAAATATGCTATAATTAATA
>OAVP01001235.1_pt1 | contig 9800 bp, 10 predicted proteins | sample 1495311 | NCBI WGS metagenome assembly OAVP01 (sample SAMEA2580102, study PRJEB22360) | human gut metagenome | biome: human gut; feature: human-associated habitat; material: faeces | place: Denmark | collected 2008/2010
CATCTGCGTGTCTTCCGTCAAACCAGTTGTAGCAACCACGATTGGCAGCTGCTGTTCGACACAATAGTTCAACAAGGCAGGCACATTGCTATAATGAGAAAAATCAATCACCAAATCGATCGGTTGCGTGATTTTTTCTGGACGATCATAGATTGGAAAAGGACCATCTAATTGCTCGGTACGATCTAAGCCGGCGGCCACTTCTAACTGAGGGTGCTTTGCGATCAGGCTTTGCAACACTTTGCCCATGCGACCGTTTGCACCGCTTAATAAAATTTGTTTCACCAAAAACTCCTCCTTACAGCAATCCGTAATTGGTCATTTCTTCTTCTAAATGAACGAGGGTCGCATCTTCCGGGACACCCAAAGGCAAACGATAATGCAATTCGCATTTGCCCAGTAAGGAGACCGCTGCTTTGATCGGCACAGGATTTACTTCACTGAAAATCGCATCGATCAACGGTTTTTGTCGCAACTGCTCTTTGATGGCTGCTTTTACATCACCATTTAAGAAATCAGCAACGAGTTGTGCCGTTTGTTTCGGAGCGATATTGCCGATCGTTGAAATCACGCCAGAGCCACCTAAAGCTAAAATTGGGGTTACTTGATCGTCATTTCCTGAATAGATCGCAAAGTCATCATCCGCAAGACGAGCGATTTCTGCGATTTGCGAAATATCACCGCTGGCCTCTTTGATGCCTTTGATATTAGGGATTTTTTTTAGTTCTGCCACGGCTTCAGGTGTTAAATTTAAGCCGGTTCTTGAGCTGACGGAGTATAAGATCACTGGCAGCTCAACGCTTTGACAGATTGCTTCATAGTGAGCGACTAAACTTTTCTTGGTCGCTTTGTTGTAGTAAGGTGTTACAACCAATAATGCGTCAGCACCAACGCGCTGTGCTTCTTTTGAAAGATGGATCCCATGTTGGGTATTGTTGGAGCCTGTTCCTCCGATAACGGGGATTCGACCAGCAACTTGTTTTACCACCGCTTCGATCACCGCGATATGTTCTTCATCGTCTAACGTGGATGCTTCACCGGTCGTACCGCATGCAATGATTGCATTCGTTCCTTGCTGCACATGCCACTCCGCTAACTCCTTCAGCTTATCGAAATCCACCGAACCATCTTGAAGCATAGGGGTAATCAACGCAACGCCAGAACCTTTGAATATTGTCAAACTACGACACATCCTTTCAACCAATTTATTTTTCGTTACTCTACGTATAAGTGTACCAAAACGAGGGGTAAAATTTTCAATAAAAATCGAAACATTTCGACAATTTATACTATAGATTATTCGAATTATATACTATAATATTAAACAATATCAATGAAAAACTGAATATTCGCTGGTTTTTATGGATATTTTTAAAAGGAATGTATAGAAAGGTGTTTTAACATGCAAGTATCGCAAACAGTCACAGAATTAACCGAAGACGTGGTTCGTTTTCGTCGTGAATTACATACAATCCCTGAATTAGGGTTAACTGAGTTCAAAACAAAGGAATACTTGCTGCGTCAGTTGCAATCCTTTGGGATCAAAGAAATCTATCCAGTGATTGAAACCGGCTTGATTGCTGTCTTTCGCAGTGAGCGTCCAGGAAAGACACTGGCCTTTCGAACGGATATCGATGCACTACCGATCAAAGAAGAGACCGGTGTTTCTTTTGCTTCCAAACATGAAGGAAAAATGCACGCCTGCGGTCATGATGGCCATATGGCAACGATGCTAGGGTTTGCCAAATACTTAGCGACGCATCCTGAAGTGATTCGTGGAACGATCGTTTTGATTTTCCAACCAGCCGAGGAAAGCCCCGGTGGCGCTCAACTGATGATCGATGAAGGCATCTTACGAGATTTTGGCGTGGAAAAAATCGTGGGGCTGCATGTCTTCCCAGACTTTCCCGAAGGAGTCATTGCGAGTCGGAAAGGTCCGATGATGGCCCGTAACGGCGAGATCAATCTAACGATCAACGGTACGAGTGCCCATGGTGCCCAGCCTCATCAAGGGCATGATGCCATTTTAGCTGCGGCTGCGATCATTCAAGGATTGCATTCGATCATTTCACGCAATATCAGCCCGCTTTCTGCTGGGGTCATCACTTTTGGGAAGATCCATGGGGGAGATGCGGAAAATATCATTCCCGGCAAGGTCGTTTTAAAAGGAACGATGCGGGCGTTTGAAGATGAAGTCTATGAAACGATGACGCGCAGAATCACCACTGTCGCACAAGAAATCGCCAAAGGATATGATTGCACGGCGGATGTTGAATTCGAACATCTTTATCGTGTCGTGGACAATGATCCTGAGATGGTGGAAGTATTGGAAAAAGTGGTCGGGGAGAGCTACCGAGAAACACCGCCATATATGTTGGCAGAGGATTTTTCGATGTACCAAAAGGAAATCCCCGGCGTCTTTTTCTTTGTCGGTACCCGAAATGAAGAAAAAGGTTATGTCCACCCTTTACACAGCAGCAAAATGAATTTTGACGAAAAAAATCTATTGCAAGGCATCGAATGCTACGTTCGTTTGATCGAGGCGTTGAACGAGCCGACAGACAAGGAGTAAAGCGATGGCAAAAGAAATCAAGAACAATCACTTATACATTGACGGTTGCGATACCGTTGAACTGGCAAAAACCTTTGGAACCCCCCTTTACGTGTATTCCGTTTCGGAGATTCGCGAAGAATGCCAAAAGATTCAGGCGCAGTTTTTGACGCGCTACAGCAAGACACGAGCAGCCTATGCCGCTAAAGCTTTCTGTACTAAAGCGATGCTGCAAGTGATCAAGTCAGAAGGACTTTCATTAGACGTGGTTAGCGGTGGGGAGCTGTATACAGCGATCCAAGCTGATTTTCCAGCAGAACACATCGAGTTTAACGGCAATAACAAATCCATTGAAGAATTAGCAGCCGCCCTTGATTATGGCGTGGGACGGATCATCGTTGATGGCATTCAAGAAGTCGGCTTGATTCGCGCGTTATGTCAAGAAAAGCAAGTCGTTGCTAAAATCTTGTTGCGCATCACACCCGAGGTTTCGGTCAGCACCCATCAATTTATCTCGACCGGACAAAAAGATTCAAAATTCGGGATTCCTTTAGATGAAGAAATCTTATTTCCATTAGTGGAAGAAGTGATTCAAGCACCTGAATTGGATTTCTATGGCCTGCATTTTCATGTCGGCAGTCAATTGTCGGACAATCGCTCACATCTAGCGGCAGTTGATGCGGCTTTGGCCCTTGTCCAAACCATTCATGAACGCTTTGATTATTGGATCAAAGAACTAAATGTTGGCGGCGGCTTTGGCGTTCGATACACAGATGCAGATATTCGCCAACCCTACAGCTATTTTTTAGATCCTGTGATGGAAAAAATCGACGCCTTTTATGCGCAGCACCAGAGCGAACGTCCGACCATCGTTATTGAACCCGGTCGCAGTATCGTCGCAGAAGCAGGTATCAGTTTGCACACCATCGGCAGTATCAAGACATTGCCGGGAATCAGAACATACGCCAGCATTGACGGTGGCATGACAGACAATATTCGTCCTGGTCTTTATCAGGCAACTTACACTGGGATCTTAGCCAACCGCGCTTCCGAAGCAGCGACACAGAAGATCACCATTTCTGGTAAAGCTTGTGAGAGCACAGACATCTTAGTAAAAGATCTTGCATTACCGCCCGTTGAAACTGGGGATCTGTTTGCTACGTTCGCAACAGGAGCTTACGGCTATTCGATGGCCAGCAGCTACAATAATTTACAGATACCCGCAGTCGTCTTTGTGGAAAATGGCCAAGCGGAATTAGCCGTTAAACGCCAGTCCTACGAGCAAATGCTGCAAAATGAAGTGGTTCCTTCGTTTCTAAAAGAAGAAGCTTCCAGCAAGTAAAATTTTGAAAAGCAGGTGACAACATGACGATTCCTTATACAAAAATGCAAGGTGCGGGGAATGATTTTATCGTAATCGATAACCGCACATTGAAATTCTCCCATGAACAACTGTCGCAATTTGCTGCTCAAGTTTGCCATCGGAAATTTTCTGTCGGTGCGGATGCAGTCATGGCAGTGGATTTCCCCACAGGAACCGCTGATTTTCGGATGCGGTTTTACAATGCTGATGGGACCGAAGCAGAAATGTGCGGCAACGGCGCTCGCTGTATTGCCCGTTATGCCTTTGAGAAGGGAATTGCTGGCGAGCAGATGACCATCGAAACAGTTGCTGGCGATGTCCCCGCATGGCGCTTGTCGGCAAAACACTACAAAGTAACCTTGAACCCACCAACCGTGACAACGTTTGATCAAGCGTACCCGAATCCAATGGTTTCTTTCGTGGACTATGTGGAATTGGGTGATCCAGGAATCCCTCATGCGGTGGTTCACTATCCTGGTCTGGCAGAAACTGAGTTGGAACAGCTGGCTGAACTTGCCAAAGAGATACGCTATTGGGAGGTTTTCCCCAAAGGGGCGAATGTCAATTTCTATGAAGAAGATGACAAGGGTGATCTGATCGTTCGCACGTATGAACGAGGGGTGGAAGGTTTTACCTATGCGTGCGGCACAGGTTCTGGTGCCACTGCGTATGTCGTGACCAAACGTCACCAGCAAGCGGCAGCGAATGTCTTGCTGCACGTGTTAGGTGGCGAGTTAACGGTAGAAGTTGATGTTGATCAGGGCGCATTAGAATTGATCGGTGATGCGGTTATGGTATCTGAAGGCTTGATTTTAGATGAGAATTTGACTGTGTAAACGCTGTGAAAATCATTGTAAAAAGATGGTTTTTTCGTGAAAAAAAGAATTGACATTCATTTGAGGCTATCGTATAGTTAAACACAAATTAAAAAACACGCGATGATAAGAAGAGTAAGTCAGTTTCGATTGGATCAGAGAGCTCGGATTGGTGAGAAAGAGCACAGCCGTTTGACTGAAGATGGCCTTGGAGCGTTTGGACGTGAGCAAAAGCAAGCGTGCAGCGGGATTGCCCGTTACAGCAAAGCAGTTGATAAACTGATAAGGTTGGCAGCTTGTGCCAATGAATTAAAGGTGGTACCACGAACATGGTTGTTTCGTCCTTTCTCTATGATGGAGAAAGGACGTTTTTTTATTATAAAAAGGGGGAACTAAAAAATGAAACAGTTGAAAAACGGAATCGTTGGGTTAGTTGCTGCTGCTGTCTTAATTACATTGGCAGCTTGTGGCAATACTAGCAGCACAGAGGATACACAGTCTGGTGAAAACAGTGTAGATGCAGTGGAAGAAAAAGTCGTTGGAGTGGCACCAGGACCATATGGGGATATGGTGACAGAGGTGATCTCTCCATTACTGGAAGAAAAAGGGTATCAACTAACGACCAAAGTGTTTAATGATTATATTCAGCCGAACAATGCCTTGGCGAATGGCCAAATCGATGCCAATTTGTTTCAGCATACGGCCTATCTAGAAAAATTTTCGGCAGATAACCAGTTATCTCTTACGGCATTACAAAAAGTGCCAACATTGGGAATGGGCATCTATTCGAAGCAACTGTCCAGCTTGGATGAGTTAGCAGACGGGGCGACTGTTTCGATTGCCAATGATGCCTCAAATTTAGCTCGGACCTTGCAACTGTTAGCTGCCAATGAGTTGATCACCATCGTAGACAATATCGACGAAACGAAGGCAACGGTGAATGATATCGAAGAAAATCCGAAGAATCTGACATTTAAAGAATTAGACGCAGCCCAATTGGCTCGTTCGTTAGATACAGTTGATTTAGCTTTAGTACCAGGAAACTTCGCTTGGGCGGCTTCTCTTGATCCTGCAGATGCTTTGGCGTTGGAGTCGTTGAAAGAAGAATATAAAAATGTCTTTGTGGTGTCCTCCGAAGAAGAAGACAGTGATTTTGCTAAGGCAGTTACGGAAGTATTAGAAAGTGACGCATTTAAAGAAGCGATTGCCGAATCACCGTTCAGCAACTTTGATCAACCGAAATTTTGGACTGAGTAAGAAGAAGGGCATATCCTATGGCAAAAATAGAAGTAAAACAAGTATCAGTGACATTCACTCATAAAAAACAAATCAAAAAAGCAGTGGATTCCGTTGATTTTTCCGTTCAAGCTGGAGAAGTATATGGGATCGTCGGATTGAGCGGGGCGGGGAAAAGTACCTTGGTTCGTACGTTGAATCTACTGCAGGTGCCATCTAGCGGTCAAATTCTGATTGATGGTCAAGACATCACGCAAGCCAAAGGGAAACACTTGCGTGAAGTACGACAAAAAATCGGGATGATCTTTCAGCATTTCAATCTGATCCATAATCGAACCATCAAGGAAAATTTAGCCTTTGCTTTGCGTGCTGGGCATTATCCGCAAGAAAAGCAAGAAGCGAGGATCAAGGAACTGTTGGAAATGGTGGATCTGCCTCACAAAATTCACGAGTATCCGAATAATTTGTCTGGGGGAGAAAAGCAACGGATCGGCATTGCGCGAGCGATTGCCAACGAACCTGAGATTTTGTTGTGTGACGAAGCTACCAGTGCGTTAGATGTTGAAACGACTGAAGAAATTTTGAAATTATTGATCCGAATCAAGGAACAGACAGGCATCACCATCGTCTTTATCACCCATGAATTGGATGTTGCCCGCAAGTTTTTTGATCGGGTAGCAGTGATGGAGAAGGGTCGCATCGTTGAAGAACAAACGACCTACGGCTTGTTCAGCCAGCCTAAACAGCCTATTACGAAAAAACTGGTTGGCCGCTACTTGGATCTGACGCTTCCCGAGGAGATTCTAGCAACCTTCACGGAAGGCGATTTGCTGGAATTGCGCTACCAAGGTGAGTATACGTTAGAACCGCTGATTTCGACTGTAGCTAAAGCCTATGATGTGTCGATCAATATTATCCACGGAAAAATTGAGTATATCAAAAAAGATGTGATCGGTATTTTGTATATCTATTTGACCGGACCCGCTGAAGAAGCAGCAAAAGCCCGAGAACACCTAGCTGCGAACGTCTTTTCTCTAAGAAAGATAGGTGAAGAAAATGGCTGATACGCTTGAGATTTTAAAAACAAACCTGCCCCAAGCACTATGGGAAACATTCTTCATGGTGGGAACTTCAGCAATTATAGGAGTAGTTTTCGGCTTATTGATTGGATTAGTCCTGTTTTTAGTCGGCAGTAACCTTTTTCATAAAAATGTTTTCTTGCATCATCTGGCCGATTTTGTCGTCAATGCAATCCGTTCGCTACCATTTTTGATCTTATTGATTACGTTGATTCCGTTATCAGCGATGCTGATCGGTGATCCTTATACCCCGGTGGGCGGAGCGATTGCTTTATCGATTGCCGCGATTCCTTTTTACGCCCGAATCGCTGAATCCGCATTTGCCGAAATCGACTATGGCGTCCTTGAAGCTAGTGTCGCTTCCGGAGCATCGACGGGGCAAATTATTCGCGAATTGATTTTACCAGAAAGTCTGCCAGCTTTGATTCGCGGATTTGTGCTAACTTTGATCAGTCTTTTAGGCTACTCAGCGATGGTGGGAACAATTGGCGCAGGCGGCATTGGCGATTTAGCAATTCAGTATGGTTATTATCGCTATGAAACGGCGATTTTGATTGTGGTGATTCTCCTGCTGATTCTTCTGGTACAAATCATCCAATGGATCGGCGATGCTTGTGCAAATTATTTCTCGAAATAAAAAATGAATTCTGTGTAGTTCCTTTTCGGATACACGTGAATTATCGCTTCTGTTATTACTCTACAGAAGCGATTTTTTTGCTTATCGGTCACTGATTTTTGGTTGCGCCACTAGTGGTTTTTCGGTATGCTGATGGTGAGTTGTTTTTTTACAGCGAAAATTATATTTTAAAGGAGCAACACTATGACTCAAATTCCTAATTGTCCAAATTGCCAATCTGAATACGCTTATGAAGATCGCGGGCTGTTTGTTTGTCCTGAATGCGGAAACGAATGGCAAGAGCAACAAGCGGCGGAAGAAGCACCCGTATACAAAGATGCCAATGGCAATATTTTAGTAGATGGTGATACAGTAACGGTCATCAAAGACTTGAAAGTCAAAGGCGCATCTGGCGCCATCAAACAAGGAACGAAAGTGAAAAACATCAAATTAGTCGAAGGCGACCATAACATTGATTGCAAGATCGATGGCTTCGGCCCAATGAAACTAAAATCAGAATTTGTAAAAAAAGGTTAAAAACAAAATCTTCCAGTCATCTTCATAATTTTTTCACCACTTTAATGGTAAAATAAGGTCAAAGATTAAAAGGGGGAATTTTATCGTGTATGGTATGGGCGGATACGGGTTCGGCTTTTTTTATGACCCGACTTTCATTCTCGTAATTATCGGTATGGTGATTTCGCTAGCAGCGTCAGCGTATGTCAAAAGTACCTTTAACAAATATGACAAAGTCAGAAGTAAAAATAATATTACCGGCACAAAAGCGGCACAGTACATCTTGCAGAGCCAAGGAATCAATAATGTTGGTGTGCAAGCGATCGCTGGTGATTTGACGGATAATTACAATTCTGGCAACAAAATGTTGAGTTTATCACAATCCACCGCACAATCAACTTCGGTAGCAGCAATCGGTGTTGCGGCCCATGAGTGTGGTCACGCAGTCCAAGATGCCAAAGGCTATTTTCCTTTGCGTTTGCGTCATGCGATCGTACCGATCGCCAATATCGGAACCAGCATCTCGATCCCGTTGATTTTGATCGGGGTACTGTTACGAGGCTCGTTTCTGATCAACTTAGGTTTGTTGGCTTTCTCATTGGCGTTTATTTTCCAATTAGTGACCTTGCCAGTCGAGTTCGATGCCTCAAAACGGGCGATCCGTATTTTGGCAGATGGTGGCTTGTTAACAGAAGAGGAAGTACCACAAGCGAGAAGAGTGCTCTTTGCCGCAGCGTTGACCTATGTCGCAGCTGCCGTAGCAACCTTATTGCAACTCTTACGTTTGATTATTTTATTTGGTAATAACAACCGTCGGAATTAATCGACAGTGTGACAGAAAAAAGACCAGCTCAGCATCCTGAACTGGTCTTTTTTCGTTATTCTACTATTAAGTAAACGTAATAGACGTTTTCAACGCTTTTTAAATTTTCTTCAGATAGATTGTTTTTCATTTCAGCATATAGTTTGACGTCACCGCCCTTGGCAATATAAAGCAACGGAATTTCTTGTTTTTTCTCAATGTTAAGCTCGTTATTGGGAATACTAGTACTAGCTCCAGTAGGAGATAAACTATCTTCTCCAAGGGACGTATAGTGGAATTTAGATAAGTCGGTCATTGTATTTGATGAGGAACCATTTGAAAATAAATCAACGAAGAGTAGAGAATCGCTCTTAGTAATTCCTATGTTCAAATAGCCATTATAATCACTTCTTGGCTCTGTTGTCAGGGAAGCGACTATTTTGTGTTCTTTTATCTCCCCTTTTTGATAATAATCAAAGTAAACCGTCATGGACTCAGCCACTGTGTTAAATTTCAGTTGTGAGCCAAAATCCAACAATAAACTGGAAAGGTCCATAGGGTTCTTTAGCTGAACAAGGTGATTATTGGGAACGCCAGCTACTTTTTTACTAGGGAAAGGACTGTAATTATAGTAATAACAATAAAGCATGGTAGGTAGCCCTATCACGAGCAAGAATGCGAAAAAAATCTGTAAAGGATTTCGAGGCCGGATTAGTGTCTTGACAGTATCTGGTGCTTTTTGGTTTTTAGCAGTCATTGTCTTCTTCCTCCAAAATTGTGGCTTCTATAGAATCTCTTTTGGGAGACAACAGAATTTGATTG
>OAVP01001246.1_pt1 | contig 9717 bp, 8 predicted proteins | sample 1495311 | NCBI WGS metagenome assembly OAVP01 (sample SAMEA2580102, study PRJEB22360) | human gut metagenome | biome: human gut; feature: human-associated habitat; material: faeces | place: Denmark | collected 2008/2010
TTGATTTGGCTGTTAAATATATAAATGAATGCCAACTTTTTTTTGAGGAAATGGGGGTAAGTACTGCACTATATTATATCGATACGCAGAAAATAGAATTGGCTCTGCTTCAGAAAGACTTTCAAGAGGCACGTCGTTTATTGTCCGAGAGTGTAGTCCCTCCGGGCATCGACCCTGATATGGTACATATCCGTAATAAATACCTTCAGCAGTTTTACGAGGAAACCGGCAACTACAAGAGGGCTTATCACTATCTGCAGAGGAACAACCTGCTTGATGATTCTATCAGGAATGAGCGTGTCCGGATGCGTACGGCAGACTTGACTTTGCGTTATCAGCAGGATTCTACCTTGATGGCACATCGGGTTTTGCTTCAGGAGCAGAAAAACGAGGTGCTGGTGCTGAGGCAGACACAGTTTGTCGTGTTTGCTGTAGCTGTTGTATCTATATTGACGGCGGTTTTCCTTTATCTGTACAGCAAAAAGAAACGTGCTTTGTTGCTTGCACGGAATCATCGCACAGTCTCTACACTTCGTCTGGAGAATATCCGTAACCGCTTGTCCCCTCATTTCATCTTCAATGTGCTGAACAGGGAGATGGCGGAGCGGAATGTAGAAGAAAAGCAAGAGCTTTCGTCGCTGGTAAAACTGATGCGTTGCAATCTGGAATTGGCGGAACAACTGTGTGTAACCTTGGCAGAGGAGCTGGATTTTGTGAAAACATATATTAATCTGGAACGCCGTTCTTTAGGTCCGGATTTTCATTCGGAACTGAAGATAGAAAAGGATGTGCAGCCGGAGCAAATAAGGATTCCGTCTATGATGATTCAAATTCCGGTTGAAAATGCAGTGAAGCATGCGTTGCGCGAGAAGGAAGGTGAACGTAATCTTTGGGTTTCGGTCTGCCGCCGGGGAAACGGTATCTGTATAAAGATAACGGATAATGGTGGCGGTTATCGTCCGGACAGTCGGAACCGGGGCACGGGGACGGGAATGAAAGTCATTATGCAGACCATTCAGATTCTCAACAATAAGAATAAGGAGGCCATTGATGTTTCAGTGCACAATGTCTCTCTACAGAGTGGTGAGATGGGATGTGAGGTGACTTTCTGGTTGCCAGACAACTACGATTACAGGATTTAAAAGAACCGTTTAATCTCGTTTTTTGCAAGGATAGGCATATTTACAGACAAATAGTCCGTAAATGACCTTCTATTGCTTTGTATGGGAGTAGGATTATGTATATATTCGCGAGAAGAAAAACATAAAAGGAACATGGATAAATATAAGGTTGCAATAGTTGACGACGATGAGGTGGCTCTTGAGAATCTGAGTTTTGAATTGGGAAAGGATGCACGCTTCTTTTTGAAAGGAACTGCCCGTAATGGTAAACAAGGGAAAAAACTCATTGCCAAGGTACAGCCGGATTTGTTGTTCTTGGATGTGGAACTGCCGGACATGACTGGAATGGAATTACTGCAGGAAATACGTGACAGTGTTTCGTGGAATATGCGGATTGTTTTCTATACGGCTTATGATAAGTACATGATTCAGGCTATCCGGGAGGCTGCGTTCGACTATCTGCTGAAACCTTTTGAAGAGCAGGAGTTGCGGGATATTCTTGCGCGTTTTGTAGAGCAGGCAGAGGCCGGGCAGAGAATGTCATATCCCATTGGTGCACCGTTGCATACCGGACAGACATTTATCGTATTTACGCCAACTAATGATATGCGTGCGTTGCGTCCGGCTGAAATCGGCTTTTTTCGCTATTGTTCCGAGCGTAAACAATGGGAGGTGATACTAAACAACCAGCCGCCGTTGGTGTTGCGTCGCGGAATGACTGCTGAGCAGATTACTCAATATTCATCCAGTTTCGTGCAGATACATCAATCGTATATTATCAATATTGATTATCTGATGATTATAAAGGATAGCAAATGCATGCTTTATCCACCATTTGACAAAGTGACGGAACTGCTGGTTTCCAGAAAGTATAAGAAAGAGCTGCAAGACAGATTCTGCTTGTAAAGTGATAAGAATTATTTGGTTAGGGAGTTGACGCCGCAGGTTTTGGTGGCGTTGACGTAAAGAAAAGGCATTGAACCTCTAAAGTCCAATGCCTTTTTATTTATCAAATACTATTTTCGTATTTATCAGAAGCGAAGTTTATTTCACTTCGATACCTTTGTTCTGCAGTGTGACGTTCAATACTCTGGCATAATCAGCATACTGCTTTTCATTCAGAGTCTTTTTCATCAACTTCAGATTACCATAAACTGCATTACGGAGTAACTTCTCCTGATTCTTCTTGGAATTTGTAGCGCGTTCCATCTGTTCTGTAAAATATTCGCAGATGTTTGCCACTTCTTCATGCTGGTTGGAATCCAGATTCAAATACTTGCTCAACTTTGTTATGTTGATATTACCTTCCCATTTTGCAGTTGTAGGTTGGTTTCCTGCTGCAAATGTTGTAGCAGTCAGGCAGACTGCTGCCACTAATGTTAATCCTAAACGTTTCATAATACCTACTTTTTAATTGTTATTCCTAAAAACTAATCTCAATCTAATACCTATTGAAAACTCTCTAAGCGCTTAGCTTTTTCTTTTTACCTATGCAAATATAGGTATATGTTTTATAACACAAAAATGAATACGTAAAAAAGTGTAGTTTATACCTTCATTTCTTGACTTAAATCAATTTTATAGTGTGAAAATGCTTTGTTTAGATGCTTTTTGTAATACGAATGTAATGTGGACTAACTGAATTTATATTTGTAGTAATGGATAAAAGGATTTTTATTAGTCAAAATGTTATTGCCAAATAGTTTCGGGTAATTCTATGATTACTCTGCTTTCAGAGCAGACTCCCACAAAGCCTAATCCGCCTATGACGTTGCAAGGCAGACTGATAGGTTCCATTAAAGCATCGTCGTAATCCCCATCATCCAGGCAGTTTAAGGCTTTTAGATAGCGGTATTCGGCTTCAGTGATGCTAAGCAACCGTACGGTGATGGTTTGTTTGCGGGATATATGGTCGTAGTAGTGTCCCTCTATCGGATAATAATCTTGGTAGAGAGGGGTGTATACTTTCAATGTGGCATAAGAGTTACGGAAAGTGTTATCATTGAATATGTTGTATTTGTTATTTATGGTGGGAAACAATTCATTTTCTTCATCATCATAGTTGCCAGGGTGGCCGTCAGTCAGTATAACATCTTCCCGGTTGATGATTTCGTTCTGTCGGGGAGCAAGGATGGTAGTGTCTCTGGGTATGGAGGCCCAATGCCAAGAGCCGTCCTCGTCTTCCACTTTGATGAGGCTGCCGTTTTCATCTTCCAGGTATTCTTTCCATTTGCAATAGTAACTACGGTCATTCCAAATGTCCAGCCGGTAGTAGTTCTTCTCGTTGGGGCGGTCTTGCAATGTAATTTTGTATTGGCGGTAAAGGGTTTGTCCGCTGTACTCGCGCAGGTAGGCCAAGCAAGTGTCCACGTGCAGGCTCTCTATCGGTTGTGGCACGGTGACCTCGGCACTGGCATGGTATTTCCCGTTTTCGGCAGTGGCTTCCAGACGTATGTTGTCGCCGGGATGCAGTGTGCTGGTCAGACGATATTTCTTGAAACGTATACTTTTCAGTAATGATTCATAAATGTCCTTATCAAGTTCTCCTTCCGGGGAAACCGCTTTCGGAGTTTCTGCTATTTTGCCATTGATGTAGAGGAAAAGAGTTGCTTCGTTCAAATGTTCAATACTATAGCCCTCGCCTAAATGGAGATAGACATCATTCTCAGCTTGTCCGGTTTCGAGCAAGGCGTTCATGATGATTTGCGGATCTTGTTGTCCGGGATTGTAAGGAATCTCGTTTTCGCAGGCTGTTAGGAAGCCTACAATAGTTATGTATATAATAAGGTGTAATTTCATTTTTGTTTTCATATGCCGGATTTGTTTTTAAAATCTATAAGTATAGGTAACAGAAGGAATACAAGGCAGTATTGTTATTTTCTTGATGACAGTTTGAGCTTTCTTCTGCCCGGTATTTCCATGATAAATACTTTCGTAGAAATCATCGTAGTATACGTTGTATCCATTTTTGTATTTGCTGTAAACGATGTTCGGATTCATGGCATTGTATGCATTGTAGATACTGATATTCCAGGTACGCATACCATGTTTGGTCTTCTTGTTGAAGTTGACGCCGAGATTCAAACGATGGCTGGCGGGAAGGCGGTAATTGTTACGCCGGGAGATGTAACCGGTTTCCTCAATAGAGCCATCGGGCCGGATGATGATTGTTGCCTTTTCGGGGATAGTGATACATCCACCGGTATTGAATATCCAGGAAGCTCCTGCATCAATGCGGTCACTGAACTTATGGCTGAGATTGAGGCTGATGCTGTGGCGGCGGTCATATTTGTAGGGGAACCATCGGCCTTGGTTGATGGTACCGTTCTTAAAACGGTGATCGGTCTTGGATAGGGTATATGCCAGCCAGCCGGTAGTCTTGCCCAATGTTTTCTGTACCATCAGTTCCAGACCGAAGGAGCGGCCTTCGCCCATTTCCACTTTTTCTTCCCAGTTGGTAGAGGTGCCGAAGAAGGATACACCGTCTTGATATTCAAGTATGTGTTTCATCTGTTTATAATATCCCTCGACGGAGAACTCCCAACCCGGCAGTCCGGAATAGTAGCCTCCTATGGAGAACTGGTTGGCATACATCGGACTGATGTCTTTGGTAATGGGTACCCAGAGGTCGGTAGGCATAGACAGCGGAGTAGAGGACAGCAGATGCACATACTGTGCCATGCACGTATAGGATGCTTTGGCAGAATATCCTTGTCCGAGGTCATAGCGGGCGGAAAGGCGGGGCTGCAGCGAATAGTAGCTTTTCCCTTGTGTGTGGAACAGCGATGTGCGTACACCTGCATTCAGACTGAGCCTGGCGTTTACATTGAAATTGTCTTCGGCGTAAAGGGAGATTTCTTGTCCGCGTATGGCATGGCTGTTGCTGGTATTGTAAACCGTATCTTCCTGGAGGGCGCCATTATCTATATCTTGTATTTTCGAGGTAGCTATTCCCGGACGGAACGTATGGTGGATGTACTCTGCACCGAACTTGATGTGGTGCTGCGGCATGGGGGTGTAGTCAAAGTCCATACGCGCACTCCAGTCACGGATACCGGAGTTGAACTTGGAGGAGTAATAGTATCTGTCTTGTACTTTATTGGCGACAGTATAGGTATCTTCCATGTTTCCGTCCAGCCCCATCTCATATTTGTTGTATGAGACGGTGGTGTTGCAAAACAGCTTGCTGTTGAATACATAGTTCCAGCGGCCGTAGGCGATGGTGTTTCCCCAATTCAGATGGCTGTTGTCCTTGGAATAATTCTTAATGCTGTTGTCGTAATTGTCACCGTGGTAGTAACTGTCATAATGATAGTGGTCTTTCCCCTTGTAGAAACTGAGGAAGATGCGGCTACGGTCGCTGAACTTATGGTTGACCTTTGCATTGACGTCGTAAAAATAGTAGTTGTATTTGTCGGAATAGGTGTCGTCTTTGTCTACAATGAGATTTTTGAAGAATAGGGTGGGGATGGCTCGTGCGCTGAAACTGAAGGAGGTCCGTTCTTTCCAGATAGGGCCTTCGATATGCAGTTTGTCCGTCAGCAGGCCTATGCTGAATGCGCCGTGGTATTTATGCATGTCCCCGTCGTTGGTCCGTACATCTACTATAGACGAAAGACGCCCGCCGTAGCGGGCAGGAAAAGAACTTTTGAAGAGTGTGGTGTTCTTTACCGCTTCGGGCGTAAAGATGGAGAATACTCCCAGCAGGTGGTCTGCGTTGTAAACAGGAATTCCGTCCAGCATAACCAGGTTTTGGTCGGGACCTCCCCCTCGCACATACATGCCTGCAAAACCTTCCATACCGGCTTGCCCACCCGGCATTCGCTGAATGGGCTTCAGCAGGTCGGCTTCTCCCAATATGGACGGGGTATGCCTGATTTGTGTCATCGGTATCTCATGCGCTCCCATGGCTGTGCTTTCTATGCCGGCCTCCCGCTTGTCCGAGAGCACCACGACCTCTGCCAGCTGGTTATTGCTGTCCAGCCTGACGTTGAGTAAGGTGTCTTTCGTCAGTTCGAACCGGCTATGCCGGCTTTCGTAGCCCAGGTAGGAGAAAACCAGTTCCGTTTCCCCTTCCGGCAGGGTGAGGGAATAGAAACCGAAAGGATTGGTGGCAGTACCTGTGGAACGACGACTCTCAAGGATATTGGCACCAATCAGCGTCTCGGAAGACGCTCCGTCGGTCACGTATCCGCTGATGGTGAACTTACGGCTAACGGGTTTCTGCGGCACGGGCCGCTTATGGAGTAGAATGTGCTTTCCGGATATTTCGAACGTGATGGGTTCGTTTTCAAAGGCACGTTGCAATATCTCACTGATGTTCTTTTGTTTCATCTCCAGTGTGATGCGGTGCGTGAGCTTTACTTCTTCCCCATAGATGAAGGAGAATCCGGTTACATTTTCCAGTTGCTTCACGAAACTCTCTAAAGTTGCGTTACGGATATTCAGGTTTATACGTGTTTCCTTGTTTTGTGCCTGTGCATGGAGTGAGGCGCTTAAAAGAACCACACACATCAGAAGTACGGTTCTGATGCGGTGGTGCGAACAGATAGTAGAGCTGGTCATTGTCAGTTAAGTTTAGTAGTAAGGATAATAGTGTTGTTTTCTTTTTTATAGGTAAAGTTGCCGGCGTCCTTCAGTAGGTCGAGGATTTCTGTAAGACTCTCCCCTTCGCGGAAGGTAGCTGTCATATGATAGTTCTTCAGGCTGTCTCCTTCGATACGTATATCGGTACGGAACGTTTCGGAAAGTTGACGGACGATTTCCTGCAAGGGTTGCTGATCGAATGTCAGTACGCTATGAATTACTTGGGTTTCCTCGGTAGTATGTATGGCTTCTGTGGGAATGGCTTCCCGTGGTGGTGCTACGTATAAGAACTGATAGGCTGCCCAGCTCGTTACACAGAGCAGGACTACGGCTGCGGCACTGGCTGTACGCATCCAGAACCGCTTCATGCTGCGGCGCTTTAGCAAACGGCTTTCCAGCAGCCTCCAGCTGTTCTCTGCCGTAAAGCGTCCTCGTGGGGAACGGGTAGAAGCAACCAGTTTGTTCAGTACCTTGTCGAAATTCTCGTTATTCACTTTCATTTTTGGCAATTTATTAAGAGCCTATGACTCCTTTTCTGCATGTAAAGACAGCTCCTTTTCAGGAATTCCCTATGCCTATATCCTGAAATAATGTTAATCTAAAGCTCTTTGTCCGTGAAAGTCCGTCCTGCCTACGTATGACTTCCTTGTTTCTCTGTTTCAATCAATAGGGAAGGTGTGCTCGAGATGTGCATCTCATGTTGTGCGAGATGTGTATCTCATGCAGCTCGAGATGTACATCTCATACATGCATACGCGGCTTCTTGCAAGGAAGATGAAGCAGAGTTCACTCCGTCAGCAATGCTTCCTTGAGTCTTGTGAGTGCTTTTTGCAGTTGCGCGTCTACTGTCTTTGTGCTGATGTTCAGCTCCTCCGCCACTTGTGCATAGCTTTGTTTCTCTTCGCGCAGGCGGATGAATACTTTACGGCAACGCTCCGGCAGGCGGTCGAGCGCCTTGACATATCGGGCAAACAGTTCTTCGCTGATAAGAGTGTCTTCGGGGGAATCGGCCTGGCCGGAAACTTCGGGAAGCTGTTCGGACGAGAGTGTAGGGTGCCGGTTCTCTTTTTCCAGGTAATTGAGGGAGGCATTTTTGGTAAGGATAAAGCAGTAATCCTCTATGTTGTTCACTTCCGGCAACAGGGCGCGTTGTTCCCAAAGCTTCATGAAGACGTCGAGCACAATTTCTTGCGCCCATTCTTCGTGCTTCACGAAATAGCAGGCAATACGGAACAAGCGGTCGTAGCACAGATTGTAGAAACTGTGGAAAGCCCGTTCCGAGTCTTCTTCCTTCATTTGGCGCAAGTAGCGTCTGACTTCTTGTTCGGTCATGCAGTCTCCCGGTTTTGCTGTTAATCAATGAACATCAGGTCGCTTATTATGCCGTCCGAAACAAAGATACCTTCCCGGGTCAGGCGCAGGCGGTCTGCCTGCATCTCCAGTTTGTGGCTTTGGAGGTAGGGGGCTGCCATTTTCGTGCAATATTGGCACAACTCTGTGCCGAAGGCTTCTTCCGTATATGTCAGGGAGATTCCCCACATGGTACGCAGGGAAGTCATGATGTATTCATTGTAACGGGTCACTTTATCCAGAATTTCTGTTTCGGAGGAACGGTGCCCCTCTTCAATGGACTTTATGTATCCTTCCAGAGAAGCTGTGTTCCATTCCCTTGTCTCCGCATTGAAGGAGTGGGCGGAAGGGCCGCAGCCCAAATACGGAATGCCTTTCCAGTAAGCAGTGTTGTGGCGTGAGTACATGCCGGGCTTGCAGAAGTTGGATATTTCGTAATGCTCATACCCCGCGGCTCCCAGGGTGTCCATGAGCACCGAGAAGAAGCGCAGGCTACTCTCTTCGTCCACTTCGCTGATACGATGGCTCTGCAGCATTTCGTAGATGCGGGTGCCTTTTTCGTAAGTCAGATGATAAGCGGAGATATGCTCCACATCAAGGCCGACGGCTTGTTGCAGGTCGCGTTCCCACCGTTGGTCTGTTTCATCCGGTAGTCCATAGATGAGGTCGATGCTGATATTCCGGAAGCCGGCTTGGCGGAGGCGGTGTATGGCTGCGATGGCTTGCGCGGCATTGTGCCGGCGGTTCAACAGTGGGGGCGTCGAATGTCTGTATCCCCATGCTTATGCGGTTGAAGGGGAGGGTGCGCAGCATGGACACATATTCTTCCGTCAGGTCGTCGGGATTGGCCTCGAGGGTAATTTCTTCGGCATGTTCTGTTCCATACACCTCTTTGATAGTCCGGAATATCTGCTCGAAATCTTCGTGAGCGAGCTGTGAGGGAGTTCCTCCACCAAAGTAGATGGTCTCTATCGGTTCTTCCTTCAGATAACCCTTGCGGGTTTTCAGTTCAGTGCACAAGGCACGGATGTACTGCTGCTTCAATTCGCTGCGAGTGGTGGAATAGAAATCGCAATAGATACAGCGCGTCTTGCAAAAAGGTATATGAATATAGATGCCTGCCATGGTATGCTTATGGATATTTGTTGCAAAAATAGTCTTTTGGCAGGAGAATATATCGGTTTTCGGGACATTTAATGTAATATGGAAGTAGTCAGTGTCTTGGTGTGTATTCTCAGTTTTGTCTGTAATCCGGAAAAATAGAACATTTTTTGAGTCGTATGGAAATTCATTATTCCGAATAAACTCCTTTTCTTTGTTATCAGAAAAAGGAATAGGTGTCTATTAAAATAATGAGTAATATGTTTGAAGGACTTGACTTTTGGTTTGAACAGATTATAGCTTATTGCATTGCCCTCGTACTGGTGCAGTTCATGAAGAAACAAATATAGCGGCAAATACTTTATTCACTCCCGTCGTAGCACGGTTTAATCTTAGGCTTTTTCTTGTGATTTCTGAGTTTTGGGGGTACTAATGACCGATATTTACCCCTTTTTGAAACAATAGTGCCCCCGAAATTACCGGGAATGGGGTAATTTTGCAGTATTGAAAAACAAACTTAAATAATATCATGAGAAAAAGTAACTACTTATGGCTGGGG
>OAVP01001251.1_pt1 | contig 9656 bp, 6 predicted proteins | sample 1495311 | NCBI WGS metagenome assembly OAVP01 (sample SAMEA2580102, study PRJEB22360) | human gut metagenome | biome: human gut; feature: human-associated habitat; material: faeces | place: Denmark | collected 2008/2010
GGTGTTATGTCCTTTGGCGCGTTGGCAATCGGGACCATCAGCATCGGCGCGTTCGCTTTTGGTCATTTCTGTTTTGCCTTGCTCGTTGGTATAGGAAATATCGCCGTTGGATCGGTTGTTGTTGGAAATGTTGGTATCGGATTACTTGCATTAGGAAATGTTGCTGTTGCATGGATTGGAGTTGCAAATTATGGTGTAGGGAGTTTTATGGCTGGTTTGCCATCGAGTGCAACGGCAAAGGATTTCAATCATGCGATTCAGCAACTGCTAGCGACAGACATCCCGGATTTGATCAAAACCACTTTTTTTGAACCAATGATTCGCTTTACTCAATCCCCAATCGTGGTAGCTGGCTTTGTGGTCACGATCCTAGCAGGCGTCGTTTTCATTCTTTGTCTGGTGATTATCGGCTTGATTCGCTTACGGCAAAGTGTTTTATATGAAGAGTTGTAATGTGAGAAGGAGGATCAGATTCTGATTCTCCCAGATAAGTTGATTTGGTCGCTCATTTCTTAGCTAAAAAGGTAAAAAAGGCAAGGACCTCACAGTCCTGTGCCTTTTTTGTTAGTCTGCTTTTTTTATATTATTTGCTTTTTTTTGCTCTTTTTCATCATCAGGTTCGTTTTTTAAGAAACGCTCAATGTCCTTTTCCTGCTTTTTATTGTCTTTGTCGTTATCGGGAAGAAAGGCAAAATCATCAAACATTTTATCTAGCGAGTCTTCTCGTTGGAATTTTAAGCCCATAAGGTTCACCTCCAAGCGCCTTTAGTTTACCACGAACGGTCGTAGATTTCACCAAAAAAAAGCGAAATAGTGTTCAATCGTTTCTCCCTTTACTATAATTAAAGAAAGGGGATAGAAAAGAGGGATAGCGATGATCAAAACTGAAAAAATTTACGGCTTTCTACAATCGACACAAATGGAAGCATCACAGTTGCGTTTGTTGATTGAAAATTGGTTCGCTTTGGTTCGTCTTAGCTATCAGCCGACGGAATACTATTACAATCAGCAAGAAAAGAAACCTTATGATTTTGATGAGGTCAGTCAACTGCTGCATAGCGCCCCTGAAGAAATCAATACTGAATTGATTGTGACGGACGGCCAAAATGAGTCCAGTATCCATATCATTCAAGAGGCTGTTTTACAACGGCACCTGTTTACGAAAGACGTATTCTCCACACAGAAAACAGTGATTTTAAGTTACTTCGATGAAACGATGCAAAGAGATGGAATGTTTGGCTATTTGCGTTCATATGATGAGTACCTGATGCATAACGTCGAGCGAATCGAGAAAAGACAAAATTTTCAATCGATTGCTGAAATCAACGCGTTACCGAAGCGGAAAAATTTTGAACAAGAGATCGTTATTGATTGCAATCAATTTGCTGGGTACGATGTTTTTTACAATGGCTACACACTGACCTCTTGTTGGCGAATGTACTTTTCGGTATTCTATGCCCGTATTATTCCTCAGGTGATCATTACGGATGCGCAACAAGTCGAGCAGGTCCAAGTTAGAGATCAGGGAATCGTGATGGTGGAATTGTATCGCGATCCGTTTCAGTGGGATCACGAGTTGAATCTTTCATACCAGCGTTTGTTTCGCGATCAAACTGGGATCGATCAATTGACATGGGATAATGGCGTCGGTATTTTGAGGGAACCATATATTGAGTACGCCTTTGGCGACCAATTGATCCAAACCATCCAGTACCAAAATGATCGGCTGCAGCCGACGACTAAGCGTAACGCGACACATTTCGTCACTCGAAGCTTCGATTTGGTGAACGAAGAGTACCAGGAGCGACGGGTGAAAGGTTACTTGAATGCACAAGCGTATTTTCCTTGGATCGACCAAGATCGGTTGCGCATGATGGATTATATTGTATTAAAACCGGAATTGACTGTAGATGATGGGGTCGAGGCATATGCCTTTTATATTCGGAATCACCTCGAAATTGATTACTCAGAGGATCGCTTTAAAGACTACACAGCTTGCTTACAATTTTATTTACCAGAAACAGCCTTGAAGGAGCTGCCGATAGACGGATTGAAAGCAGCGATGCCGGATGTTCATTTTGGGTATTTGCACCGCACGCGCAAATATACGTGGGTCAATCTAAAAAAGAATGGCAAGAAACTTCGAGTGTATTTTATGAATACCCAAAAGCTAGTCGAACAGCAGCTCTTTACCAATCAAGAATGAAAAAGACCCGCAAGATCACGAGGATCTTGCGGGTCTTTTCAATTAGGCAGCTTGTTCAGGCGCTTTTTTCAACAAACCGAATACAACGCCAGAAACGATCGCACCGATTAAGATGAATAGCAAGAACAAAATTGGTTTAGATAATAATAGAACAACAAAGATCCCACCATGTGGTGCCATTAATTGGATATCAAAGGCACCGACAAGCGCACCAGTCAGTGCAGAACCAACGATAAAGCTTGGGATCGCCCGCAATGGATCTGCTGCTGCAAATGGGATCGCACCTTCTGTGACGAAGGATAGCCCCATGACGATGTTTGTTAAACCAGCTTCTTTTTGGTCTTTGGTGAATTTATTTTTAAACAATAACGTTGCGACAAAGATTGCCAATGGAGGAACCATTCCGCCCGCCATTACAGATGCCATCACGACGCTACCACCTTCAGCAACGGTCGTTGCCAATGTTGCAGTACCGAAAACATAAGCGGCTTTGTTGATTGGGCCACCTAGATCGGCTGCCATCATTGCTGCTAACAAAGCACCAAGTAAAGCGGCGTTGGTACCACTTAAGCCAGTCAAGAAGCTATTCAAACCGTCATTGATGGCTTTCATTGGCACGTTGATCAGTAACATCAAGAAGCCAGTGATCAATAGGCCGAAAACAGGGTAGAAGAGGATCGTTTTGATTCCTTCTAATGATTTTGGTAAACCTTTGAATAATGAACGCAAGAACTTGATGACATAACCAGCTAAGAAACCGCCAATCAATGCTCCTAAGAATCCAGCACCACCCGTATTTGCTAGGGCACCTGCTGCGAAACCGACGATCAATCCAGGTCGGTCACTGATACTTGAAGCGATGAAACCAGCTAAGACAGGTAGCATAAAACCAAATGCCGCGCTACCGATTTGATTGAACCAAGAAGCTGCTTGGTTGTAGTTTCCTAATTGACTCAAGGCATCTTGAGGGACACCCATGAACTGGTCCACCATGAAGGAAATAGCGATCATGATTCCACCGGCAATAACAAATGGTAACATGTGAGAAACACCATTCATCAAATCTTTATAGATTCGTTGACCGACTGAACCATCAGCTGAAGCGTCCTCTTTATCAGAAGCTTGGCCGCTACCGTGAAAAACAGGAGCAGTTCCGCTCATTGCTTCATTGATTAATTGCTCGGTCTTACGGATACCATCGCTCACAGGACGGTTTACTAAATGTTTACCGTCAAAGCGATCCATTTCAACTTTTTTATCGGCAGCTACGATCACACCAGCAGCTCGGGCGATATCAGCTTCTGTTAAACGATTTTTGATTCCTTCTGAACCATTTGTTTCGACTTTGATGTCAACACCAAGTTCTTTGGCTTTCTTTTTCAAAGCATCTTCTGCCATGTAGGTGTGGGCGATCCCTGTCGGGCAAGCTGTAACTGCGACGATATAGGGACGTTCGCTAGCAGGTGCTGCTTCTTGGTTTGCCGCTTCTTCTGCTAAAGCATCGGCTTCTTGCTGTGCCTCAGCTTCTGAGAAAAGTTGTTGTACTTGATCAGCAGTTGTCGCTGTTTTTAGTTTAGCAACGAAATCTGGATCGATCAATAAGCGAGATAGAGCTGCTAACGCTTGTAAATGAGTATCATTTGCTCCTTCTGGTGCTGCGATCATAAAGAAGAGGTACGTTGGTTGTCCATCTAACGCCTCATAGTCGACACCCGCATTACTCTTTGCGAATAAAACCGTCGCTTCTTTGACTGCACTGTTTTTGGCATGGGGCATTGCGATGCCGTCACCTAACCCTGTTGAGGTTTGGGCTTCTCGGGCAAGAATTCCTTCTTTGTAGATTTCGACATCTGAAATCCGTCCGACAGCATATAATTTTGCTACCATTTCATCAATGGCACCTTTTTTGTCTGTTGCTTGCAAGTCCATGATCATGGCCTCTTTCAGCATCAACTCATTGATTTTCATTTTTTCCATCCTCCTATAGATTCACTTGTTCAATAATGACTTCCGGTAGTAATTCTTCGATAAATGACGCCTCAGCTAAATCATCTGAGAACGCAGTGGCACTGCCACAAGCGACCCCCCATTTGAATGCTTCAACCACATCTTTGGTCTTTGCGTAACGCCCAATGAATCCAGCAATCATGGAATCTCCAGCGCCAACTGAATTTTTCAAAGGTCGTTTCAACACATTGGAGCGATAGATCTCATTGCCAGTAAAGAGCAGGGCACCATCACCACCTAGAGAGACGATGACATTTTTAGCGCCATCCTTTAGCATTCTTTGGCCATAAGGCAAAATATCTTCGATTGTTGAAAAAGAAGTTTCATAAAGTTCCGCTAATTCATGATTATTTGGTTTGATCAGCAAAGGCTGATCGGATAAGGCATCAAATAGTTCCGCACCAGTCGTATCAATGACAAATTCTGCACCAGCTTCTTTAACGATTTTGATCAATTCTTTATAAAAGTCGGCTGGAAGACCAGCTGGTTTACTTCCTGATAGGATGACGATGTCTTCGGCAGAAAGAGCGGCTAATTGGTGTTTCAATTCAGCGATTTCTTGCTCTTGAATGACTGGACCAAGGCCGTTGATTTCTGTTTCTTCGCCGGATTTTAATTTGATATTGATCCGGGTATCGGCAGCGACTTGCGTAAAATTGCTGTTGATTTCCTCTTTGGTCAGCCACTCTTCAATAAAACGACCAGTAAATCCGCCAACAAAACCAAGGGCAGTCGAGGAGATGCCAATTCGCTTCAAAATACGTGAGACATTGATTCCTTTGCCACCAGGTAGTTTAAAGTCTTGTTTCATTCGATTAAGGGCACCGATCTCCAAATGATCGACGTGGACGATAAAGTCGATCGATGGATTGAGTGTTACTGTGTAAATCATTGTATTACCTCCATAATGGTTGTTTTTGCTCTGAATTTCGCTAAATAGTTTTTTGGGCAATAATCGGTGATGATCGTTGCACCTTCAATAAAAGCAACTTGAGCAAAAGTTGTTTGCTGAAACTTGGAATGGTCTAGCAAGACATAGGCTTGTTGACTGTGCTCTAGTGCAATCTGCTTGATCAGGGCTTCTTCAGGATCGGGTGTGGTGAAACCAGCTTCCGAATGAGCACCGTTCATGCCCATAAAACAGCGGTTAAAGCGCAATTTACGCAACTGTTCACCGGCATTGATCCCTAACACAGCGTTGGTAGCTATCTTGATGGTTCCCCCTAAAATCATGGTGTCGATCCCGTGATCAATCAGTAGGGAAGCGTGCTTGACGGAGTTCGTGACAACTTTCAGCGCTGTGATGGTCGATAAGAAAGGAATCATTTCAAGGGTCGTTGTTCCTGCGTCTAGATAAATGACTTCACCATTTTTGATCGTTTGTGCGGCTGCGCGAGCAATTTTTTGTTTTTCTATTTGAAACTTCGCTTTTTTTTCAGACATGTTGGGTTCAAAACCTAATTGCTGGCTTTTTTTGGCCCCGCCGTGAATTCTAACTAGAAACCCTTTATCTTCCAGTTCTTGGAGATCTCTGCGGATTGTTGACTCTGAAGCATCCAGCAGTTGGATCAGTACACTGACTTTGACGATCTCCTCTTGCTCTAATCGTGCTAAAATCGCTTGATGCCGCTCCTCTGTAAGCATTTACATCACCTCTTCACCTGCCATAGTAACATATGATTCGTTCAAAATCAATCATAAACAGTGAAAAACATTCAAAATGAAAGCGTGAATAATAGAAATCGGTCACAAACGGTCATGCTAACCTTCATTTTCCTGAGATTGCTGTCCTTATATTTGACAATTTTTACTATTATTTGGCTTAATTGAATTAAGGGGGGATAAATAAATGAATAACAAAGTCATTTTACAAGGGTTCGAATGGGACCTGCCGGCAGATAGCCAACACTGGAACAAATTGAAAGAAATGAGTAAAGAAATCAAAGAGTATGGATTTACCGCAATTTGGCTGCCGCCTGCCTATAAAGGGACAGCTGGGTCCGAAGACGTTGGGTATGGTGTCTATGATTATTATGATCTAGGCGAATTCGATCAAAAGGGGTCGGTGCCAACAAAATATGGGACAAAGGATGAATACTTAGAAGCCATCAAAGCACTGCAAGAACAAGGAATAGAGGTTTATGCCGACATCGTTTTCAATCACTTGATTGGTGCCGATGAAAAAGAAGTCGTTCCAGCGGTTAAATACAATACCGAAAACCGTAATGAACCGATCAGTGATGAGGAAGAAATCGAAGCCTGGACCAAGTTCACATTCCCAGGACGTCAAGGGACGTACAATGATTACGTTTGGACGTGGCATAATTTTTCTGGTGTTGATTATGATGACCGTAACAAAGACCACGGGATTTTTAACTTCGCTGATAAGGGCTGGGAAAGCCAAGTGGATGATGAGATGGGCAATTATGACTACTTAATGGGTTGTGATCTGGACATGGAAAATCCTGAGACGGTGGAACAGCTCAATAAATGGGGGCAATGGTACCAAGAGCTGACTGGTGTTGATGGCTATCGCTTAGATGCGGTCAAACACATTGAGTTCAATTATTATGCGGACTGGATCTTGAACCGTCGGGAAGAAAAAGGCAAACCGCTATTCGTTGTGGGAGAATATTGGTCAGGGGATCTGCCAAAATTAGAAGAGTATTTAGATTCTTCAGGAAATCTGATTTATTTATTCGATGTGCCTTTGCACTATAATTTATATGAAGCATCTCACTCAAATGGCGAATATGATATGAGTCAAATTTTTGCCGGTACACTGACTGCCGCGCGCGAAGATTATGCCGTGACTTTTGTGGACAATCATGATACACAGGTTGGTCAAAGTTTACAATCTTGGATAGACGGTTGGTTTAAAGTCCATGCTTATTCATTGATCCTTTTACGAAAAGCGGGTGTACCGGTTGTTTTCTGGGGTGACTTATTCGGAATCCCAGCGCAAGAAATCGCTCCTGTTGGTGATGCTTTGATCCATATGTTAAAACTTCGAGAGAAGCTTGCATTTGGGAATCAAGTGGACTATTTTGATGATTCTAATTGTATTGGTTGGGTATTAACGGGGGATTATGAACACGAACTTTCTGGATTGGCGGTCGTGATGACCAATGCTCAAGGTGCGGAAAAAGAAATGACCATCAGCGCGATCCATGGTGGAGAGACATTCGTAGATATATTGAGAAATAATGAAGCGAAAGTTGTTTTAGATGATACCGGAAAAGGACTTTTCCCGGTAAATGATGGCCAAGTGTCAATCTATGTGAATGAAAAGCTAGTAGAGAAATACTTTAGCTGATCTCTTGCAATAGACATAATAAAAAGGCTGTAAGTTTACAGCCTTTTTATTATGTAAACAAACAATAGACTGACTTTTTTCTTTCAAAACTGATGGCATCGTGAGTACTAAAATCAAAGCGCTTTTAATTAAAAGTTTTCAAAGCGTTCGGTTTTCCCCATTCACGGATAATGCTATAATTGAGAAGATTGAGAAAGAAAGGATGTTTAAAAGCATGTCATCCAAAAGTGAATTACTTAAACGCATGAATCCACGGCAAAAAGAAGCCGTTATGCATACGGAAGGACCGTTGCTGCTGATGGCAGGGGCAGGAAGCGGGAAGACCCGTGTCCTAACCCACCGAATCGCCTATTTAATAGAAGAAAAAAATGTAAATCCATGGAATATTTTAGCCATCACATTTACGAATAAAGCGGCACGTGAAATGAAAGAACGGGTCAGTCAACTATTAGGATCGGGTGGTGAAGACGTTTGGGTTTCAACCTTCCACTCGATGTGTGTCAGAATTTTGCGCAGGGATGTTGATCGAATCGGGTATTCGAAGAATTTTACTATCATTGATTCTTCTGAGCAAAATACGCTGATGAAACGAGTATTAAAAGAATTGAATATCGATCCCAAAAAACATGATCCTCGTTCTATTTTGGGAACGATCTCTCATGCAAAGAATGAGCTGTTGACACCTGAAGCTTACCAAGCCATGGAAGGTAGTCTCTTTGAGCAAATCGTAGGTCGTTGTTATGAAAAATATCAAAAAGAGCTGCGTAATAATCAATGCATGGACTTCGATGATTTAATCATGAATACGATCCGCCTCTTCCAAGACAATGAAGATGCGCTGCAATTTTATCAACGGAAATTCCACTATATCCATGTCGATGAATACCAAGATACCAACCATGCCCAATACACGCTAGTCAATTTATTGGCCGCTCGTTTTCGAAATCTTTGTGTCGTTGGGGATGCGGACCAAAGTATTTACGGTTGGCGTGGCGCCAACATGCAAAATATTTTAGACTTTGAAAAAGACTATCCGGATGCCGCAACGATATTGTTAGAGCAAAACTATCGTTCAACGCAAACGATTTTAAATGCGGCAAACCAAGTAATCAAAAATAACCGCAACCGCCCAGACAAAAATCTGTGGACAGAAAATCGTGATGGGGAAAAAATCACTTATTATCGCGGGGATAGTGAACGAGATGAAGCGCGATTTATCGTCAGTGAAATGCAGAAACAAATTGCAGAAAAGAACCGTAAATTCGGTGATTTTGCGATTTTGTATCGGACCAACGCGCAGTCACGGATCATTGAAGAAATGCTTTTAAAAGCCAACGTTCCTTATACGATGGTCGGCGGCAGAAAGTTCTATGACCGCAAAGAAATCCGTGATATTTTGGCTTATTTATCGGCGATCGCCAATCCTCGTGATTCCATCAGCTTGGAACGAATCATCAATGTACCAAAACGTGGGATCGGTGCGACATCCGTCGAGAAACTACGAGAGTTTGCGAATCTTCATGAATGGTCATTGTTAGAAGCAGCCATGAACGTCGAGTTAGCAAATATTTCTGGAAAGGCCGGCAAAGAATTAGGAAGCTTTGGGATGATGATGGATGGCTTCGCCCAAATGGTTCCTTACCTCTCAGTAACTGAACTGACGAAAGAAATATTAGAAAAGACGGGTTATCGTCAAGAGTTAGTCAACCAGAATAATTTAGAAGCACAAGCTAGACTTGAAAACCTGGAAGAATTTTTATCGGTTACCCAAGAATTCGATAAACGATTTGAGGCGCAAAACGAAGACGATGCAGATGCACCAGATGAGAAGTTGAGTGTTTTCTTAAATGACTTAGCTTTATTGTCAGACGTCGATAGTTATGAAGAAGAAAGTAGTCAAGTGACTTTGATGACCTTGCATGCTGCAAAAGGACTGGAGTTTCCAGTGGTATTCTTGATTGGTTTGGAAGAAAATATCTTCCCGCTTTCTCGGGCTTTAATGGAAGAAAGCGAACTCGAAGAAGAACGGCGCCTTGCTTATGTGGGAATCACTCGTGCTGAGGAAGAGCTCTTTATGACCAACGCTTTTTCCAGAACATTATACGGTCGTACCCAATACAATCGTCC